>Ga0181347_1000719_pt1 | contig 11048 bp, 15 predicted proteins | sample Su13VDMM110SN_FD_130102 | JGI IMG/M metagenome (GOLD analysis project Ga0181347, IMG submission 130102) | Freshwater viral communities from Lake Michigan, USA - Su13.VD.MM110.S.N | ecosystem: Environmental > Aquatic > Freshwater > Lake | place: USA: Michigan | collected 2013-07-16
ACCCGAATGATTTGTTGATATAAGTAAATGGTGGTTGAATACATAGGATCCTCAAAACGTATTTATGGGTAATAACATCTTTGAAAAACTGGCGGAAAAATACCCCTTTATAACTCTTTGCGTGTACGCCAGCAATGAGTATATTGGAATAGTTCAAAACAGAGACGATGCTGTCACAACCATCTACGACTTTGGTGCTGTGCTCTCACAACAACACAAACTGGAATTCTTAGAACTGGCCAATACCTGGTGGTGGGAAAGCAATAGGAGCATACCCATCAACATATTCCTGCGTGGGGACTGGGATCAATTTCGTTTTACTTTGCGTACATTTTCAAACAAAGATCTGGAAATATTGCACGGGCCTGTGTGCAGCCTAATAGACATTGCTCGCAAAAAGAGCAAACGCAAATCAATTACACTAGTTCGTCGTATTGAGTAAGTTCATGTGCAGGGCTACCAAGGCTGCATAACTCACAGCGTGTGACTTTTTAAACGTATATCCACGCAATTCATCTCCATCCCACACGCTAGCAAACACTTGATCCCAGGGCTTGCGCTGTAGGTGTGCTTTGCCTGGTCTAATAATACTAATAAAAGCAGCCATCCTGGGTATCGAGTCAGGTTGCATTGCCACCATCAAATCCACGTAGTTGCCCACGTGAACCAACTGAGAGGCCCAGGGTCTGTCTGTCCATAGTCGAGACCATGGAGGTGTTGCTGACAACATGGCTTCGTAGTGTGCAGGATCTTGGATCAACTGATACACGCTCATGTTCAACAAGTCAATTTTAAAGTAGCCACGATGTTCCGCAGTCTCGTAATCAATGGCTGCACAGCCGTGTTCGGGATCCTGCGGAATGTCTGTGATGTAGATACCAGAGTTGTGTTTACGAGGTTTGCCGTCCACAATTTGCCTGGCAGGTGTGTGCTGGATTAGTTCCAATATCCGGGCACGATCCGGAACGTCGATGTCAATGTCAGCTTGTTTCAATTTTTTCTTTCTGGGAAATAGTCTTGTATGGTTCCTTCTCTGTGCAAATCACTGGTTACACAATGTATGCCACCATCCCAAAAATATCTGTGCCTAAACGGTATAATGTGCGGAGTAATGCCGTAACGATCTAATGCATCAAATACTTGTTTATTATAATTAAACACTATGACATTTTTTGGATCTATGATCAACATGTTGACATCAAACACTGTTTCTTCAACATATCCAACCCAATGTCCTAACCAAGTTTCAACTGTGTCAATCACTGCTTGATCATGTTCGAATCCTGGTATCCACCATTTACCTTTGTTTTTTTGTTTTAATGACAGAAAAGGATGTAATTGATTCCAACCCTGCCTAGGAAGATATACCACTTCCCAATCAGGAAAAGTAGTTGCATAAGTTGGAACATCTCTAAGACTAATGATTAGACCAGGGCATACTGGACAATAGACTCCATCACTGTGTCCTCCTGTGTTCACAATGTGATTACGTGTATTGACAAATTCAGTATTAATCTGATTTCGATATTCAATTTGATTTTGATAGTATGAATTTGTGCCAAAATACAAATCTTGTCCAACTCTGGTAATATACGCACCAGGTGCCTGGGAAATAGAATTTGTTTTAATTGTATTTCCTTGGTGTGCAATACGATCAAATATGTGATTATAACTTGAATAAAAATCGCGCAACTGAGACCAATTGTGCAGATCATTACATTCATTTTGTATATGGGCTGGTAATGTCAAAAACTCTTCAGAAGAATTGCACTGTGGCCACCCCTCAGCTTTTACTTTTGCATAAAAATTTTCAAAGTTTAACTCGTACCCTTTGTAAAATGTTTCCCCAATCATTATCATATAATCTCTAGGAGTCATAGGTGGCGGAAAATATTTCCCGTTGATAAATGCATTGGCTGGCAAATTGGGCCGCAACACTTCGACACCAAATTCGTTAAGTTTGCGTATAATGGCCTGATAATCTTCTTCAGTTTCGATTGCAATTTTTTCAAACAAACTTCTCACATGAGAAATCGTGATCCATGAATAAAATTCAGGAGGATAACTGCGTCCTACCACACATATTTTTAATGGATCCCAATGCTGATATACTGAAAATTTATCACTCATGCAAAATAATTCCAACCTAGTTTGGTGTTGATATATGCTTCTTCAATTAAATTTACATTGTCAAGATTTGGCGTTGTGTTACTTTGTATCTCTTTAATAATTGTGTTGCATTTGATTTTAGAGTTTTTATACGGTTGTCTTTTCAAAAAATCGTTGTGCAATTCCTCAATATCATCCTGACAAGTATATGATATTTCTGCCCACTCAGCAACCTTTTTGATTTCTTGCAAAAACTCTGTCATATCGTAAAAACATTGAAACGGCCACTGATACACTTGTTTGGTTGAATCATATTTTGTTTGCTGTTGTCTAACAATAAATCCGTGTTGCTCTGGATGTAAAAATCCAATCTGAAAAAATTCCTTAAGGATAGATCTTGGGCAGTTGGGTCGCTCAGATGATAACTCAAACAACTCTAATTTGTGTTGCTCTAAGCATTCTTGTTTGATTTCTGCTGGCAAATCGTTGAATTCATCTAATGTAGCAATCATTGGCCAAGATGGATCTTTTACTGCATTGTAACTGTTTTGAATTTGATTGGTGAAAAAATTTTGTACAATATTTTCTAATACCCATTTATAGTGTATATTATTAAGTTTGTTATAGGTATTGATTTCTAGTTGATTGTTATCATACCCAAAATCTCCTGCTCTGAGCAAACTGATTTGTTGAAGTTGTAGCAAATCATCTGTATCAATATGTATATCAATTACTTTGTTAAACATCAATGGCTTAGGCCAAAAAGAATAATGGTCAGCATAAAATACTTTGTTTCCGGTATAGACTTTTGCATGCGATGCACCATGTGCATTAAATGGTGTTCCTACAGTTATTCCTGCAATTTTGTTACACACAAACTCTAAATAATTACCGTGCGCACCGCCTTGAAAATCAATGTGTATCATGCTCGATGTATCAGTGGTGTAATTGGAGTGTCGGATCTTTTGTAGCCTGGTGATCTTATTACAGCATCTTCTTGTTGAATTTTCAATCTTGTTGAATAGGGTATGCCAAATTCTGGAAGTGTTCGATCTAGGTATCGCAAATGATCTGCAGGACTGGGATGTGCATCAAATGACAGTGGCACTCGATCAAACAACGTTTCCCAAAAACTGGGTTTTATTTCTGACAGGTATTCTCGATACAAAGATAATAAATCTTGATTGGTATTTGGGGTGGCACGATATTGGTCAGCCTGGTCAAATGGCACCATGCTTAAAAAATGCCAGTTTACTTTATGATATTTTAATATATGAGTCACCGCTGACAATACTGCTAGATCTCGTATGAGACATCCACGTTCGGTTATCCATTGACGTACCCAGGCAGGATCATACTTGGGATGGGTATAGATGTTGCCCCTAGTACACCACTGTGATGTGTATCGATCATCTCTCATGACGTTGGTCCAACACACTATCACTGTGTCGTCTGGACAAAATTGATTTCGTTGATGACATTCTGTTATGCTGGCCAGGATGAATTGATTGCCTGTGCCCGACATGCCCCAGTTTTGAAATTCTTCAGCTGTGGTGCCAAGAATGTCTGCCCAGGTACTCCAAGAGTAACTGGTAAAACTACAACCAAAAGTAAATAATCTTTTTATAATACTACTTTCATATAGGCTATTTTTTGTACATCATGTTCTGCACAGCGCCACAACAGTTTTCAATTGTTGTTCGGCCTCACAAACCGCACCTAATGCGTCGGCCACAGCAGGATACTGTTCGGCCATGCGCCGTACTTCTTTTTCTTGTTCCATTTTATTTAGTGCCCAGTCAATGGCTAATTCGGCTGTGCCAGTGAGTCCCACAGTGGCCTGTGCCATAATAAATATTTGCCAGGTCTGACCGTTGTAGAATTCAATTTGTTGAGTGCTGGTGTTGAATCGTAGGTCGCCCACACCCATCATGCCAGCACCGGTATTGATGTAGTTGCTGGCACTGTTGCCACTACCCACTATCACGTGCTTGCCCATGCTCATTATTGATTTGATCATGTTACCATCCTGCTTGTTTCAATATTAGTTTTGCGTACTCAGCGTCTGCAGCATAGTCTGAGAATCGCTTTTGCCATGTGTCTGAGTCTATGTAGGGCCATATCATGCTCACTTGGTCTGCTGTGAGTTCGCCTAGGAACTTTTGTCCTGATTCTGAGTTGTATATCACCCAGGGACTGATGCGTCCGGTTGTGACGGCATAACACATGGCATGTGTGCTGCCATAGCGCAGGCAATCATGTGGTGGTGCTGAGTATTTCTCACTCCAGTCTATACCAAACTCCACTGCTCGTGCAAGTGCGTCTGCCACTGCTTCTACTTTCAAGTAGTCCAACAAGTATTCGGTATAGATTTTATCCGATCCCCAGTTGTCAATTTTTTTGTTGTGCTTCAACAACCAGGTTGTGAACTGTGCAGGATTGATTGCTCGTGTGTGATAGCAGTATCTGCCAAACTTTACAAATGCTCGATAATAAGGTGAGTCTGCAAAGTCATCAAATGTTTTGAGTCTGGCCGATCCTTGTGCAATCTCATAGAACCGCAAGTAAGATTGAAAGCCCAGTTCAACACCGCGCTCCGACCGTTCTGATCTGCGCCGTTTGGGCTCACACATGTGAACCACAAGACTTTCTGCTCGTCGAAATGTTTTCTTGCAGTAGCCGCAGGTTAGTTCACTTAGTGTCTCGGCCATGGTCTCGGATGTGTTGATCAAGTTCTTTCTTTGTGGTCATTGAGGCCAGCATGGCTATTTCATCTTCTTTGTATGTGGGAAACAACTCTGCCAGTTGCTTTTTGACGGCACTTGCTCCGGCACCTGTTTCTTTCTTCTTGGGCGAGATCCAGTTGTGTCTGGGTGTGCCCATGTCTGGACTCACAGTGGTAGCACACAGCCATTGCAGTTCAGGGTGTCGGCTGATGTTGAAAAAGTGTTTGTTCAATCGCTCGTTGGTGGCAATCAAATAAAACTCTTGCAGTTCTCTTGAGCCTTCCACACATGACGCCCAACGAATCATGAGATAGTTGGAGAACTTCTTGCGTTCCTCATCTGTGAGTTCGCTGTAAAAGTCTCTGTTCTTGCGATCTAGTTGTCGCATCTCATTGGCAATGTTTAGTTTGTCGCTCACTTGTCTACCTTGATCAACTTGTATACCATTATAACACGGTCCACAGCATCTTGTAAAGTGGGATTGGTTTTTGCTAGTCGCCGTATATCGCCCCACATTTTATCTTCACGCATATGATCAACCAAGGATCTACCATCACTGGTGCGTTTGTCATAATCGACTTGGTGACCATTCACCGGATCGTACCCATAGCCCATGAGTTCTCTAGTGCTGGGATCGGCACCTGCTTCACGTGCATACACTTCATTGCCCACACGTTCATAAATGTAGGTGGCGCCGGGTTTAAGAGTTCCCATACTTGTAGCCATATTGTGCATGTGCCCAGCGCAGGAATCGTTCAAGACCTTCCTGATCTTCTGGGTAACTTTCCAAGTAAATCTTGGCCAAGCGATTGATCATTTCAAATATTTGTGGTTCGGTATATGCCATGTTACCAAGCCTTGTTGTAGTCTACTATCTCACAGTTGCGACTGATGTCTTTCACAAAGTACACACAGTCTGGATCTGGGTCATCGTTGAGTGGCACTGAAAGTAATTGGCCATTCTTTAGTTTGGGTGCATACCACGACACTTCGTGATACACATCTAGTATTTCAATGTCCGGAAAACTTGGGCGGAAACTGGTGAGTGGGTTGAACTGAAATACTTTAAATCCACGATCATTTATGGATGTCAATGGCAACACTTCCAAATCGCCCACTTCGGGTTCACCTATGAGTATTTGCCAGTCCATGGGCATTTTTATAGTGTTGGTTCCAATACGCAATACTAATGCAGGTGCATTAAAACTTTCCAAAAAGATCAGTGGGATAAAATGATAATCTGGCTCTTGGGGATTTGAGTTGTCAAGTATGGCAAATCTCATGTCATCCACTTCTTCAGGCAAATGATCTAGGTCGTAATGAATGTTGTCTAAGGTTAAAATTCGCATGTGTTTAGTTTACAGGGTTTGCATCAATAAGTCAACCGCCAGTTGCGTATCTGAGGATCATACCGGACTACAATGTCGGTAGTAGCTCCCATGATGTGTTTGCCAATATTGCCAAACCAAACATCTCTACAATCCATTATTATCTCGCCGTATTTGGCTTGCCAAAACAACACCACATACATGCTTTGTTGGAATTTTTTAACGTCATTGAAGGGAATAGTGACAGTGATGTCCGACTCAGTGTTTAACTGATTTAAATCAATAGTGATGGGTTGAGTTTGGTGATATTTTGTCAGTTTTAGATCAGTAAACTGTGGCAACATTGTAAACAATCTATTGAGTTGATTGGCCCGGTAACGTGTGTCAGCCAGACTGTACTGTTGCTGAAAATCAGTATCAATGATGTTGGCAAAGGCAGGATCAACGTCAATGTCAGGTTGATATTCAAATGCTTCTGACCCCGATTGGTCAACAACAAATATTGGATGCATTTGATATACTTCTGCGTGAATTTTAAACTGACCAGGTATAAATTCGCCGCCGTGCCGTTGTGCATGGTTGGATAATTTTATCATATCTTCGCCAAATATTTGTGTGTTGATGGTTTCTGACACGTATACCTCTGCTCGGATGTCAAGGTCAAGAAAGTCCCCGTGCACCAATTCAATACGATCAGTCAGTTGCAATTTTTCAATGATTGATTTGGCATACTGATATCTTTGCAAATCTCTTTCAACTGCAATCACATGCTTTGCTCCAGCATGTGCTGCCAGCACACTTAAAAATCCTGTGCCTGCGCCAATATCGCATACTGTTTTTCCTGGAACTGCTGCTTCAATTGCAGCTTTATAAAAAATATTTCGTCCAGTGTCATTGAGCATGGGCATGAATACCCCGTCGTCTTTCATAAAATCTAAACTCATCCTAATTTCATCCAATCCAGTTTTTCTTGTGTAAAAGGATAGTTGGCTTCTTTGTAAAACTGTTTGCGTTTGGTCAAATGACGCTTGGCAAATTTACAGGTGCTGGTCAAGTCCCAGATTTGAACATGGTCTTTGTCTTCGGCTTTGCGTATGCCACGACCGATTGACTGAATCACCCGCACAAAACTCTTTCCGGGTTCCACAAGAACTAAATTAAAAATTCGAGGAATATTGATACCCACAGCAGCCACACCATATGTGGCCACAATGATTTTGTCTGTTGCGTCAGCCACTTCGTCGTATTCTGCTTGTCTATTTTTTGTTTTGGTTGCTCCCGATACAAACACTGCACGGTCACCCAGGCGTTCTACCAGTTGTCTACCACATTCGGTCCGGTCAACCAGCACTAGTGTGTTGCCTGTTTCATTTACTCGATTTATCAAGTCAGCCATGGTGTCCAAGCGTCCGGACTCTTCCAGCAGGTATTTGAGTTCGCTTTGATAGTCCTTGTACTCTACATGATCAATCAACTGCACAATGTTAACATGACAGTTGGCCAGCACGCCTTGTTGTTGCAGTTCGCTGGCACTGAGCCGGCCAATCACCGGACCAAGACTCACAAGCAGTGCTTGACTTTCAAACTTTTCTTTGGGCACAGTTCCAGTCAATCCCCAGCGAATTGGCACTCGCGCCATCACGCCTGTTAACAAAGTTTTGAGTGCATCTGCTTTGGCCATGTGTACTTCATCCACAATAACACACACAACATCTTCCAGAAACTCACCTATGGTGCAGTCACCTATGCCGGCCTTGCTGTTCTTCAATAAGTTATTTAGGCTCTGCCATGTGCATATGGTGTGTTGGCGTCCATATTCTTTTCTGTCACCAAAGTACACACCAACGTCTTGTTGCATGTTGATATAATCTGCTTCGGTTTGTGTCACAAGACTTTTGTTGGGCACAATCACAATGCTACGTCCATATGGTGCAACAGCATTGCTCAAGGCTGCTGTCATTATGGTCTTGCCTGCACCAGTGGCCACTTCCTGTATGCACTGTGGATTGGCCAAGAAGTTGTTGATGATCTCCACTTGATAATCACGCAATATGATGGGTTCACCTGCGGCAGGATGGGTCTTAGGCCATTTCACATGTGCAAAACTTGCTTCAGTGACTGATTCAAAGTTAAATATGGTTGAATAGTCTCGCTGATCATCCAGTTCAATATCATAGTCAAACCGTTCCAGAATAGGCATGATCTCTGGCAACAGATTCACATAAGTTGATCCACCCAGTTGGAAGTACGCTACCTTGCCGTCCCAGCGTCCCAAGCGTACTGCTGGCAAATAACGTGCGGCAGGGTTTTCGTATTTGAACGCCGTGACCAAGACCTTGCGAGCATCCAGGTCCAGGCCTTCAATCTTAATGTTTATTTCGTCTCGAATTATTATTCTGGCTTTTTTCATTTTGTAGGTAGTACAAGACCAAAAGTATCAATACATTCATGTTGTATATGTTCTGACAGTTTATAAAACTCATCAATCGATTTTGCATCTGGCCAGGCAGAATCTTTGACATTATTGTAAAATGTAGCAAAGATGCGATCTTGTTCTTTTTTATTATTATAACTTTCCATTCGCCCGCCCGTAGAAACTATATTATCAATTGTCAATTCTGTCAGCTCATGAGTATACATAAAATTTAAAATGCGTTCGTTATTTTGAAGATACAATGCATTGAGTCTTGAAAAATTCCAGTTCACATCTTGGGTTATCAATACAGAATTTTTCTTTATGTTGTCTAAAAAATATTGGGTATTTTCTACAACTGCTGTTAATCGATCGGCAGTATCTGCAATTTGATCATAGTCGGGTATTTTTAAAAAATTTCTAAAGGTTTCAAATCCCATTTGTTCTAATTTTTGTAAGGTGTTTGTATCCCCTGCTATGATAAATGGATGCTTGTTAAGTATTGGAATCCATACTTTTTCGGTTATCCACGGGTTGTCAGTCTGGCAAAAACTGGTTTCACTTATTACTGAAAAGTCAGTCTGCATATAAAGACCAACATCATACGGAATACCATTGTACTCATAACCAGATCCATCGGGCGCTAGAGCAATGTCAATGTTGTCTGGATTACGCGACCATGTTTTTACAAATTCTTCAAATTCTTCATCAGTTAATTCTGGTAGTTGATTTTTGACCAATCGATTATATTTTTTATTTAATTCGTAATGATGAAAAGACCATTCTGCATGAGTCATTAATCCAGCATCTGCAAATTTTTTTAGTAGTCCTACGCGATTAACCCTAGCCGCTTTTCCAGTTAAAAATAAAAATTTTTGTCTATCAAATATTGATGAATTGCCTACTTGTCTAAATGCACTTTTTTTATGCACTACAATTTCTTTAAACACCCGATACAAAAAAAAGTCAACATACAACACATCGTCGACTCTTGTTTCTTGTATAAATCCTGCATTGGGTTTTTCCCATGAATTTGCTATCAGCAATATTTTCCAAGGACGTTTTTCCTTAATGACCGCAACAAAAGTCTTTATTAAAGCGGTTGATAACTGAGGTTCCCAAAGATGATCTAAAAGTATGACAACATCGTCGACAGCTGTGTATTGATCTAGTAGACTATGAGCTTGCGTCAATGGCAAAAATGGATGATCAATACAGGTAATATGTTTAACAATCATGTTTAATTATATAGTATTTAACAAGTAAAGTCAAAAAAACAGGTTCCGAAGAGCCTGTGTAAAAACCCGGAGCGGAGCCAACCAATCTCCGGGGTAAATCTTAATCAAGTATCAAAATAAAGAATGCCAACAAGAATGCAAAGCCAATGTGCCCTAAAAATATTTACAGTAGCACAAGAAGCCAAGCCATGTTAGGCACTCTTCATACATGTGGTCTCAGCCATGCGCTTCCAGTTGCCTGCAAAGCTCTTGCGCAAGTCTGCAATCTTCAGGGCCATACGCAAGCTCATCTCACGCAGGCGATTCTGATTTGCTTCCATGAACTCCACAATCTCGTCCTGTACTACAGGCTCAAAATCATAGTCTGAAAACAGCACGCCGTCCTTGGCAATCTGCTTGATACGCAACACCTTGTCACGCATGGTGTCAAGTGTCAAATCCAGGTAGTGACAGCGCGATTGCAGTGCATCCAAGTGATCACGCAATTTTTGCGATTTCATTGTGTCAAACTTCAAGTTGGTGATAAAAATTACCGAACCCTTGAACTCGAAACGATCAGGAATGCCTTCTCGGCGCAAAGCACTTGACTCTGACAACCACGAAATAGTACGTTTCTTACCTGAGTCCAGGGCACCCTTCAACAAGTTCAGGGCCACGTCGTCCAGCAAAATACTGTCACAGTCATCAAACACCAACACACAATTGGCATCTGAATACTTGTACAGTGTCTGATACAAACCAATAGGTGTTGCACTACCTTTCACAACTTCGGCACGAAGGCGCTTGCCTGCCAATTTGTCAAACAGTGTGGCCTTTTCGATCTCACGCTCGACGCCAAAGCTCTTGCCCACTCCGGGAGGACCCGACACAATCATGGCACGGATGTCACCGTTGACACAGGCTTTGGTCATGTCGTTAAGAATGTCAAAACGCTCGCGGATGCGAGTCATAATTTGATCTTCAGTTTCAGTTTCAGTTTGTGCGGCAACAAAGGCCACGGTGTTGTCATTACTCACTGCTTCTCCATTGACATACTCGATGTCTTTGATGTTGTTGACTTTGATACGGATGGTGTCGGGACAATCAGGAAAGGTCCCATTGTTTTCTACTGTCACAAAATTACCTTTGGCGCCCGTCTGATAACCGGACACAAGATTGAAAGCGATATTGCGAACGGGTTTGTTGCGATACACACCTTTGATAACTCGAATTGCACTCATTGTTGGCTCCTTTG
>Ga0181347_1000723_pt1 | contig 10994 bp, 7 predicted proteins | sample Su13VDMM110SN_FD_130102 | JGI IMG/M metagenome (GOLD analysis project Ga0181347, IMG submission 130102) | Freshwater viral communities from Lake Michigan, USA - Su13.VD.MM110.S.N | ecosystem: Environmental > Aquatic > Freshwater > Lake | place: USA: Michigan | collected 2013-07-16
GTTTCGCGGATAAATTTTTTTAACCCTTTCCGGAAACCGGAACCCATACTCCCCAAAAAACGGATCTCAAAAAAATTTTTACCAAAATTTTTTTAACCCCTCTGTATAAGTGGCACCCTCGGCACCCCTGGCACCAGAGGCACCCGAGTAATGCGCGACACCCCCTTATAATAGGGCGCTAAAGTTTTCGCACGGGCGGGCGGCAGAGCGTGCGTGTAAAAATTTAAAAATTGACCCCATCTATTAATTTTATTATTTAAATAAATTAACTTTTTTTAGAGGAGATTTAATGTTAAAAGAATTAGTTAAGATGGCTAGCGAGCTTGACAGACTTGGACTTAACTTGGACTTAACAAGGAAGCCGATACAATTGATGAAATAATCAGAAGGTTTGCCGGAAGAAAGGGAGAGAGAAGGGACCTGCTTCAGGAGTGTGAGTGCTTCATGTGCGGTGTCAAAGTGGTAGAGCCAATAGGCGGAGGCTGCATTTGTCAAAAATGTAAACCAATCCGTGATCGTAAAATTTTAGAAGAAAAAATAGTTGGATAGGGATCTATCTATTATTTATTCTTCCTATGTTAAATGTATTTTATTTTATTCACCAGGAGCATCTCATGATAAAAGAACTAATTAAGATTGCAAATCGCTTGGATACACTGGGACTCAAAAGAGAAGCGGACACCGTTGACGGCCTGATAAAAAGATTTGCGGCAGAAGCTGATGATGAATTAGAGGATCTTGCGCATTGGGAGGATCCTGCGAATTGGACAGAGAAAGAGTGGGATCAATGGAATTCTGAGGCTGGCACCTTTCCATCTACTATGATGGAGACGAAAAGTCAGGATGAAATTAAGGGTTCTAAGTTTGATGTAGAAAGTAGAATTAATGAAATTAAATTTAATGTAAGAATTGCATTGTCGCTATTAAATTTAATGGAACCTGACCATAACGCATATAGCACAGTCCATAATGAGGGCCCTGGTTTTAAACAACACCTCAAGCGGGCATTGGCAGGTTACGAAAGTCTGCTGGCCTTCTTAGAAGAGAATAATCCTTATAAGTAGAGCTAGACGGCATTATGGATGTGACCGGGCCGGGGTAACTCCCGGCTTATTTTTTGGAAATGAAAACCAAAATTATATGAAATTGGAAGGGCCAAAAAATTTTTGGGAAAAATTTTAAGCCCTTCTATATAAGGAGTGCGGGTCTTTTATGCTAATCTTTTAGTTCATATTATGAACAGATTAGGAATTTTGGCAAGTTTGTTAACAGAAAAATCACTTCACTTGGAAGCCTCCGATCTTATCTGCTTGGCCTCCAAACTGAAGAGATTAGAGTTTGCGGAGCCGAGCGAAGAGCCTCTGGGAGAAATAAGGATTTAGAATGAATAATAAATTATTAAGCCTAAGCAATTATTTAAAAGATAAAAATCTTAAAAAAGAATATCTTTATTTAAAAAAGATAGCTCAATCAGACCCCAACGATTTTGAGGAATATTTTTCCAAAAAAGAAGTGCAAGATTGGCTTAAAGATCTTCCTGAGGATGAGTTGATTTCAGTCTCATCAGGGCTCATCTCTAGCATAACGGATACCTCTGGATCATGCAGTATAACTTACAAACCTAGAGGTCTTTGGTATGCTATTGGGAGTGGTTGGATTGATTTTCTTACATATGAGTCTCCAGATCGTACCTCAGAAGTAAATTATATTTATAAAGTAAAGCCAAAATATTCATCAGGATTAAATAGCTCTGGAGGCGTTCTAAAACTAAACAACAAAATGGATGTCATAAACTTTTCAATGCGGTTTGGAACTACCAGTCAATATGGTACAGGAACTGATCGTATAGATTGGGCTAAAGTCTCCACCATATGGGATGGCGTTGAGATTATTCCATATCAAGGTTCACTTAGATTAAGCGATTATACCGGATGGTATTATACCTGGGATCTTCCTTCTGGTTGTATCTGGCGATCAGGTGGAGCCTCAGATTTGGAGTTAATAAGATCTAGACCAGGTTTATAAACTTTTTAGTTAGCTCTGTAAACCAACCATTTGGAAAAATTTTTCGACCCCTCTATATAAGAATAAAAATAATCTATGCTAATCTTTTGGCTTAAGGAATGAATAAGATTATTAAATTGGCTGAGGTCTTGGAGGATTTGGCCTTGCATCAGGAGTCCCTCTGGGTGATGGACCTCATTAAAGAATCCTCTTATAATGGACCGAGGGTGGGAAAGAAGAGATGGTCCATCAAACAAAAGCGTGGCGTGGACTGCAACAATCCAAAGGGATTTTCTCAGCAGGCATATTGCAAGAGAAAGGCTCGCGGCGGGGGCTATCAGAGTTAGTTTTGTGGTTTGTCTGTTAATTAATTGGATTAGTTTTAGCTTAGGAGTTTGAGATGTTAAAAGATTTAGTAAAAGTAGCAAATTGCTTAGATTCACTTGGGCTTTCCAAAGAAGCAAATCTGATAGATCGGATGATAAAAAAATACTCTGTCTACCATGATGTAGGACTTATTGTTAAGAAGTTTGCGGGCGAGGTCTACTGGAGTAAGGATGAATTAAATAGGCTGGATGGCGGTGTTACCATTTCTCGTGATGCACTAAGAAGATTTCTTAATCCTCTTTATATAGAAAATAATGGGGAAAAGTATATGGAAATGTATGATAAACTTAAGTCTGGGTTTGTACCTGATGGCATAACCACCAAAGAAGAGTTAGAGATAGCGATGGGTATTCTTTACACATGGAATAATAATCTTTATTCTCCCAAAGCTATTAAATATAACTATTATCAAGGTGTGGATAAGTTAGATAATATATTAGATTATCGAATCGAAGAAGAGAAAAAAAATATTGCAAAGCGTGGCGGGCCAGTATGGAAAAAGATCTTAGAAAGTCTAACTTGGAAAGACGGTACAGATTTAGAAAACTTGGAAGAAATTATTGGTGAGTATCTATTTTGCTATGAGGAAAGCAGAGATTTTAATAATCCAGACCACGGAGATAGCTCAATATATGCTGATGATAAGCGAGGAGAAATCTCTCAATTTATTCGCAAATATGCCGCAAACATTAATGATGGTAATATTTATGACTTTATGGAAGCTTTAGTTGGTGCCTTAAATTCTGAAGTTGATGATTAAAGTAAATTTAAGAAACTTTAATACTTAAATCTTGGACTTAAACTGACATCTCGGCGGGAGGGACTTCTGCTAATCTTTTCCTTTAAATTATGATCAAATTAAATCATTTGTCCGCAGCTCTTAAGAGTCTTGGACTCTCTCCCGAGTCTTATCTGATTAAAAAGCTGGGGAGAAAATACGTTGAAATGGCTACCGTAGAGGGTCTTTCTAACAAATCTTATGACGTATCTAAATTGATAGGAGCAGAACTTTTTAGGTGGAGGTTTAATACCCATAAGGCTTTAGTCGATCTCTTTTCACGAGAACATCAAGATGTTGACACTGAGTTGATATCCTCACAAGTTGACTCCTGTCTTGATAATTGGTTTGAAGAGTATAGCTACTCAATCGGAGCTAGTGATACTAATATTCCACCTTGGCTATTTGACTTCTTAGAGGATAAGATTTTTCCCTTGATCAAAGAAGCTTTCTCTGATGCTATTGAGAATTTGCCTGCTGATTCTGAGACTAAGACAGGCCTGCAAGATTGGCTATCCAGAACCACTCTAGAGCAGCTTGGTTTGCAAGATCTATCAGGCTTCTTGGGTTCTGGTCAAGAAATTTGGTTTTTAGTCCATGAAATACATCATAACATTTTAAATCACTCTGCATGGAAGAGGTTTTCTGAACTTGGTAGTGAACCTGATCAGTATAATCTGTTAGATGCGATGGAAGAAGGCTTTGTCTTTACTATTTCTACTACCCGAGGAATTGATAATGTTGATGAGGTATATCAAAAATTTGCAAGGTATATGGCCGAATTTATTTACCCTATTTTAGTAAGAATAATTTTCTCTGATAAGAAAAGTAACTCCGGAAGCTTACTTTCTCAAAACTGGAAAAATATTGATAATCATCTGGCTCAAATTGCGGGAGAGGAGATGGGAGTTAAACTTCCTGCGGATAAAATTCTCTTCTTAAAGAAAGTCTTTGAAACTTTTAAAAATAACAATGATTTGGAATCTTTTGCCGATATGGATGCTCGTTCTTCTTACGATAAAGAAATTACTAATGCCCTAACTTCCGCTATTCTTCAAGTTTGGTCTGAGCCGGACTCTGGAGGAGGAGGCCACAAGTGGGACTTTCTAACTGGTGATGACGAAAAGCTGCTGATCGACCTAATGAAGAACTTGGATAGTAGATCTGGAGAGCTTTTAAATCTTTGGCGAGACTCCAAGAAGGAACACTTCGAAGAGACTTTGAAAGTTATTCGGCCCTGTATTGAAAGATTCCTATCTGAATATTAACTTCTGCTAATCTTTTGTCTTAAGTTATGAAAAAATTAATTTCTCTAACAAAGTCTTTATCCAATCTTGGCTTCCATGTTGAGTCTAGTCTAGTCAGATCTCTTATAAAATCTGCCGCTCCTCCGATGGAAGGATTCGTTCCCCTAGATCCTAATGAGCCAGTTAATCTCAATGGGGATGAAGAAGATGAAGAGGGAAATCCGGTAGAAAGAAAGTTGGAAAAGATGAAAAGGAAGCGGAGAATTGAACGCTCCCGCGACGGAAGAAGGGACTTTAATTCTGAGGCAGAAGAGAAGTCTGAAATGGACGCTTGGTATAAATCACTGAGGGGCATGGGAGACTCTGTAATTCTTATCCCCTTTGATAGAACCGAAGTGGATAACAATGAAGAAATCTTAATGGGCCTAGGGAGTATCTTTGAGGTAGGCTTTGTAAAGAACTATATTGAGTTAAAAGACAAGGTACATCTTATGGGTGACTCTAACTTTAAACGGGGAGATATTGACATCTTAAAGACAACCTTTCCATCTCTTTGGTCCGATATTCAGGCTATATTGTCCTCTAAGGGTCTTGAGAAAGAGCAAGTAGTTTATATGCTTTATAATCAAGAATCAAATCCCGGAAGGCTTGCAGGATTTTCAAAAAATCCGTTTTATCTTGGGCATGATCTTGGTCATTCTGTATTTGATTCTTTGGATGGTGGAGACGACTGGGAATTTAAAGGAATGCTGAGTGATTTTATGGAAAAAATACTTTCCCTCTATATTCGCGAAGAAGAATCGGACGAAGAATCCGAGGAGGAACTGACTAAAGCTTCTGATGAAATTACCAACTCTAGTGACCCCGAAGATTTAATTCAACAACATCTTGAGGATTTCTTTAATGTAACCAGTGATCCGAGCGATACCTTTGCCGATGTTTTTGCCAATACCGCCGATGGAAGCATTAGGATTAGTATTCCAAACTATGTTTATCTGGCAGAAGATTATTACCTTCCTCCCGAGAAAAGGGCCGAGGCCGAATCATTAGGGGCAGGAATAATTGAAAGACTCAAGACTTATATGAATTCCAACCAACAGTACGGGACTTACGGTTCCGGCCCTCTATCTTCTTTTGCCGGCTCCGTAGTTCTTCAGGACCTTTAATCTTCTGCTAATCTTTTCCTTTAAATTATGATCAAATTAAATCATTTGTCCGCAGCTCTTAAGGGCCTTGGATTCTCTCCCGAGTCTTATCTGATTAAAAAGCTGGGGAGAAAATACGTTGAAATGGCTACCGAAGAAGGTCTTTCTGGCAAGTTTTATGGTGCGACCGAAATAATACAAGAAGAACTTTTTAGGTGGAAGATTGACACCTATGAGGATTTGGTCGAACTCCTTTTAAAAGAGAATCCGGATACTGATCTTAAACAAGTTGAGTCCTGTCTTGATAGTTGGACTAGGGAGTATAGCAATTCAATAGGAGCTAGTGATACAAATATTCCTCCTTGGCTATTTGGCTTCCTGGAAGATAGGGTCTTTCCATTAATCAAAGAAGCCTTCTCTGAGGCTATCGAGAATTTGCCCGCTGATTCTGAGACTAGATCTGGACTGCAAGAGTGGCTATCCAGAACCACCCTGGAACAACTTGGAGTATCAAACCTGGAACAAATTATGGATAATGGCGGAGAAAGTTGGACCATTACCATTTCTAACCTAGTTCATGAGATACATCATAACATTTTGAACCACTCTGTATGGAAGAGATTTTCTGGACTTGGTAATGAGTCTGCTGAATATAATCTATTAGATGAGATGGAAGAAGGCCTCACTCATGCCATTTCTGTTGCTCACAGGAATGATGATGTCTACCTAAAGCTTGCAGAGAATATGGCTGATTTTATTCTGTCTACTTTAAAAAGAATAATCTCCTCTGATAAGAATGATGGCTCAGGAAATTTACTTTCTCAAAACTGGGAAAAGATTGATGATCACTTAGCTCAAATTGCCGGAGAAGAAATGGGAGTCAAAGATTCTGCGAAGAAAATTCTTTTCTTAAAGGAAGTCTTTAAAACTTTTAAAAATAACAATAATTTGGAATCTTTTTCTAATAAAGATATCTTGGCCAGTTACAATAAAAAACTTATCGATTCCTTAGCCTCCGCTATTCTTCAAGTTTGGTCCGAGTGGGAATATGGATCGGAGGAATATAGGTGGGATTTTCTAACTGGTGATGACGAAAAGCTATTGATTGATCTAATGAGGAAATTGGATGATAGATCTGGAGAGCTTTTAAATCTTTGGCGAGACTCCAAGAAAGAACATTTTAACGAGGCTTTGGCTGTCGTTGAACCTTGCCTTAAAGAATCCTTATCTGGATATTAATTTCTGCTAATCTTCTTGATTCTAATATAAAGAATTGTATTATATTGGAAGTCTAATGAATGCTAAATTAATAAAGCTTTATGACAATATCAGCAAAAATTCGGAAGAATCAGATGAATTAAAAAAAATTATTATCTCAAATTCTTTTCCTCTCCTACTGAAGATATCTCAAGAACAGCTTAATCTTTTTGATCAAAAAGAAGAGTCGGAAGATCTAGCTAAAAGCACCAGAGAAACAGACTATTCATTCCAAACCATGATTGGTCGATTTGGACTGGACGAAGATGGAGCAAAATTTCTAGACTCGATCTTAGCAAAGATGATTGAGCGAGATGGGAAAACCCCAGCCAAAGAGATTTTCTCTGAGATAAAATTGAATTTTTTCTCTGGAACGGAATCCGGATTTTATAGTGGTGACTGGCTATCCACAAATCATGAAAAGTTAAAAAAATATCTTAATATGTTTCCAGAATTAAGATGGACACCAACACCGCATCAATTATCAATTCCATTTAAAGAAACAGAATTGGAAGCAGGAATTCCAATGCTTCCAATACGAATACTGACTCCCGTTCCACTTGGTGGGAACGCCGATCAGGTCGAATTATCGCAAAGAAATAAGAAAATTTATAATGAAATTATTAATGAAATTAAGGGCAAGAAAGAATACGAAAATTTAAAGAAACCAAGTTATGATCTTTCCTTATCTGAGAGGGTTGGTCTTTCCGATTTGAGAACTAAGATGTATGAAGAATTCAAAGAAAGGCTGGAAAAAGAAGGTATTGAGTGGGAAGAATATTTTAAGTATCAAAATCCATTTGAATCACAAAATTTTACCTACAGGGCGGAGCAAGTAGATCAATTAAAGAACGAAATTGAAAATGCCTGGCACGAGCTAAAGAAACAAAATGATAAGATTATCTCTGAGATCAACTCTTTCAAAGTGGGCAGCTTTGAACCAAAGTCACCTGATTTAATAAAGACATATGAGGATTCTATTTCTTCTATTGCCGAATATACAATCTGGGTTGCAAAAAAGTATATAGTTAGCCATCTAAATTATAGACCGCTATCTTCTTATTCTTTTTGGCATGATAGGAAAATGGTTAGCGGAAATGTTGATATTTCCGAGTTAAAAAATCTATTAGAATTAAAAACATCTAGTCCAGATCCCATTGATGATTACCGCCTAAAGATGTCTAAAATTAGTGAGCAGAGGCTCTATTGTGAAGGTATGATTAAAAATATCGGTTCCTGGAAGTCCATCTTTAATGGGGCCGAAAAAAGAATTATAAAAAATACCAAAGAAGAGATTTCAAAAATTCCAAATGACCAAATAAAAGTTATTCGCTGGATACAAAAATTTAAACCCGAATATTTAAAAGACTCTTATAAGTATTATGTCTCTCAGATTGCGGCAAATGATTCCGACGAGTCTCAGTCCTATCCGGTAGATGGTAATCTCAGGAACTATGCTCCAAAAACAGAATCCCTGAATGGTGATCAATTATTTAGTTTTTATAATTTATTTTCAAAGAAAGGAAACAATTCAAATCTCTTTCAACAAATATCTAAGCATATTATCTCAGGTGTCTACTCGGTAACTTCTCAAGTTGCAGTTGAACTATATAGAGAAATATCCGGCTATATTTTTGATCTTGCCAAAAAAAGATTTGAGAAGGAATATTTTAGATATCCTATTTTAAGAGTCCCAAAGGATGAACGTGGCTATGATGAGTACTATGAACGCTATAAGAATAATTATGACAAGACATATCTGCCTCCAGATACAATAAAGTTATTTATTGAAAATTGGAATGAAAAGCCAAATTTAAAATCATTTATTAATGTGATTTTAAATACAACAAAAAATAATATTGTTTTAGATGATTTTTTTAAAATTCAATTTTCAGATGGCATTCAATTTTATAATTTTGCTATTAACGGGGACGCTATTGAGAGTGATGTACAAAACTTTATCTTAAGATTAAAAACAGCAGATAAAGAAAAAATGCTACTACTGGCAGAGCAGGAACTTCTGCCGAATCTTTTTAAGAAAATGGTTCATTCGTTTGCCCTATGTATAGAAAATAAAATATCCTCAATTGAACAAAAAAGCGATTTATACGAAAAAACAAGAGTTAGCCCCTTGGCTTTCGGATGGAGGCGAATCGCCCCAGTATTAAATTCAAAATATCTTGAAAATGTTACTCTTGGAAATTATGGCCAAATAAGTTCTACTAAAGGAATTCTTTTTAAGATACAAGATGCTTTATCAAGAGAGATTCAATATTTTGAAGATGATGAAGGAATTGTTTCAAACTTTGGCTTTTCCACAGAGGCAAAGTCTGGTATCAAAGAAAAGACTAGTGGGGCAAAATTATTGCTAGCTACATCTCAAGATAAAATAAAAAATGATGCTGAAGAACTTAGTTTAGAGAATCTTAATTCAGTATCTTCTATTCTTGAAGAGGCGGCCTCACTAATAATCTCTGCAATGGAAGAGTCTGGAAATAATAAGAGAGCTTCTAATATTAGAACTTTGATTGAGGCTGTAAAAGAAATAATAAAAATAAAAAAATTTTTTACATTCTTGAATAATTCAGAACTGGTATCAAAAACATTTTCAGGCATAGGGTTTAGAGATATTTCTTCCGGGATAGATAACCTCTTCTTATCTGCAGATATTCAGGGGGTATCTAAAAAAGATTTCATTAGCCTAATAACAAATTTTGCATCCGAGGGTTTGAGCGAAAAATATTCTGATAAAAGAATGAACGAGATGCTTAGTGAGTTTTTAAAATCAATTCGAAATAATGTATTTAAAAAATATACTTCAAAAGTAATAAAAGCTCTTGAGCTAAAAGATACAAAACAAATATTGGCCGCCGCAGAAACGATGTCTGTTCTTTGTGAAACCGTTAATTTTTCAGATGAAGATTTGAAAAAGTCAATAAGATTGGTTTCAGTTGCCGGATTAGGAGTAGAAGCTGCCTCACAGAGATGGGCTAACGCGGCGCAGTTTATTCATAACCATTCCACAATACCTCTGAATTATGTAAAGAATATTTTAAACTCTCCAAATTTTTATTCTAAAACAAAAATCTCAATGGAGTTTCTTGAGACTTGCACAAAGCTTTACTCTCTTGGCGGAGTTAACAAGCTAAAAGATCCGACAACGTCGGCCGGATCTATTGTTAGTAAACTTTTTGAGGTGGGGTTAATCTCGGATATGAAAGAGTTTTTTGGTACTCTCAATAAGTTCTCAATACTGTGTTCAAACAAGGATGGTGTCAGACCAAATCTGGGTAATGGCACCGCAGAAATGAAGCTGGATGAGATGATGGTCTCGAATGATCTTGAAAAATACGTTCGGCAGATTCCAGGATGGAATCAGATGGATTTTGAAACTAGAGTTGCTAATCTCAAAATAAGGATGAAAGAAGATCCTGATTTTTATTATTCCGAAAATGAGATGAATAATGCGATTGAAGATTTTGAAGATAAATATATAAAAAAAATAAGAGAGACCGCCTCAACAAAAGAACAATATCATCAAGATTTAAAAATAAAAAGCATTATTCAGTCCGCATCATCTATTTTAAAGCTGGTAGAAGATTCTCAAGCTATGATTGCTTATTCTAAATCTGCAAAGAAAAAAGATGAAAGATTATTTGACTTCCAATGGGAGTCGCCATCTTCGCCATTTCGTTTCAGGGTCTTAAAAGATCTGGACCCCTATCACTTTAAGGTTGGGGCAGAAACGAATTGTTGTCAAAGAATTGGTGGAGTGGGAAAATTTGCTGCGATTGACTCTTTTATAAACCCCTTGGCAGGAGTACTTCTTCTTGAGTCCAATGCAGCTGGGGAGTGGAAAGTTTTGTCTCAAAGTTACTTTCATTATGTTCCAAGTTCTAATGGAGTTATTTTAGATAACGTAGAGTTTAATCAGACAAATATTTATCAGGTTCAAACAAAAACTTATTTTGATATTAATCAGTTTTATGCTGCCTTTGCACAATACATTAAAGATAAAAATAATCTTTCATATGTAAGGTGTGGGTCTGAACATAATAAGCTATCAAATTCTTCCTTTGCTAAAGGCAAGAGGCTTGATGGAGATCCAAGACACTTTGAGGGATCTAAGTATACTGACTTTTCACCAGCCTCACATATCGATCTGCTTAATCCAAA
>Ga0181347_1000728_pt1 | contig 10971 bp, 15 predicted proteins | sample Su13VDMM110SN_FD_130102 | JGI IMG/M metagenome (GOLD analysis project Ga0181347, IMG submission 130102) | Freshwater viral communities from Lake Michigan, USA - Su13.VD.MM110.S.N | ecosystem: Environmental > Aquatic > Freshwater > Lake | place: USA: Michigan | collected 2013-07-16
ACTCTCCCGAGTTCTCGCTACAGGTGGGCATCCTTCAGAAGTACATGAAGGAGAAGGAGAACAACAAGGCCGTGGGCGTCACGGGAGAGGTGGATGAGCCAACGTGGCGCGCGCTTGGTCTTGGGAACGCGTTCGCCGTGAAGAAGAAGCCCAAGCCCGTCAGCACGGGCGGTGGCGGCGGGGCGAAGACGCCGGGCAAGGGTCAGGGCGATGCCACGCCTCCGGCCACTCCGCTGTGGCAGAAGCCGTGGTTCATGCCCGCCGCCATTGGCGTGGGCGTGCTCGGTGTGGTCGGTGCAATCATCTTCTGGCCGTCCAAGAAGGCGGAGCAGTAAATGGCCAAGAACGCCGAGAGCGAGTACGAACGGTGGCATTGGGGCGTCAAGCCCACCGGTAGGAAGGTCTGGAAAGACCCGGACTACCCGGAGGGTGATGTCATCGAGTGCGGTCGCCTCGTCGAGGTGCATTACCGCGAGCCGGGTCAGCGCAAGGACACCATCCTGCGCCTGACCCGCGAGGAAGCGAACGGGTCGCACCTCTGCTACGACCCCGAGCATCCCAACCAGCGGCTCTACATCTTCTCGGCTCCGGCGTTCCGCTCTCGCATGACGACGGGTCACCTTCGCAACCCGAAGTACCAGTACAAGCCGCTTGCCGAACTCGCCCGCGTGGTGGGTGGACGCCACGGCGGCAAGGACTACCCCAACGTCGAGGCCATGCCGCTGGGCGTGTTCACGCATGTCGTGTACGCCTGCGAGAAGAAGGGCGATGGGTACTCGTTCTACATCCACAAGTTGGGCGAGGAAACGGGAAAGGCTCCCATTCTCGCTCTCGACGCCAAGGGGCGCATGTGGGTATGCGGTGGGAACTATACCGTACCGGAGCCGGGAATAACAGACTAACTGGGGAGGACGCGCGCCATGCACCACACGCACGCTGGCGACGCCCGAGCCTCCCGGTAGCACTACAAGTGTTCGCGTTCGCCTTACCAGCGGAGCACAGGAAGGTATGCTCGGCATCACCGACTGACGAGGACACATCATGGCTTCCTACTTCACCACCAGCATCGCAAGCGGCCAATGGTTCTACGTCACGGACGCTGACCCGAACGCCGTCATCACGGCGAACCGTGGCTCGATTGCGCTCCGCATTGACGCGGGGAACGTGGCGCTCTACCTCAACACCGACAATGCCACGGCGTGGGCCGAGGTCACCTCGTCGTCCGCCACGGGCACGGTTGACTGGACGGGCGTTTCGCAGGTGCTCATGGCGGACAACTCCGCCACAGCCCTTGCGTTTGGCTCGACGGGTCTGCTGAACCTGCTCCAGTTCGTCACGACGAACGCGGGCGAGCGCCTGACCTACAACGGCGTGCTGCCGCTGCTCATCGCGACGGGTGGTCTGACCGTTTCAGCGGGAACGGTCGCGTTCCCCGCTGGCTCGGTTGACCTCGCCCTCTCGGCGCTCGCATCGGCCAACCTCGCGGTTGCGTCCTCGTTCGTTCTGCGCCTGACCGTGGGCGCGGGCTTGACGGCCACCGCCACCCTCCCTGCACGCGCGGGCGGCTGGCTCGTGACGGACTGCTGGATTGTCTCCGGCGGTGCGTCTGCGGGCAGCGTCACCGTCAACAACGTGACGGCGGCAGCCGCCGTGTCGAACCCGATGCTTCCCGGCAACTCCACCAAGATTACCCGCACCACCGATGTGGCGAACGCCACGTTCGCGGGCGGCGGTCAACTCACGGCGGTCGGAGTGGGGAATCCCGCTTCGGTTTGCTACGTTTCCTTCCTGCCCCTGTAAGAGGTACATCATGGCAACCAAGGCTGAACGCCGCGTCAAGCGCGCCGCCGCGTACTCGGGCTACAAGCCCAAGTCCAACAAGTTCTACGTCCTCGTCACGACCCCGCCGAGTGGCATCAAGGTCGTGGGCGAGTACGCGACGCACACGGCGGCTGCGAAGGCGCGTGACGCCGTGGCGAAGTCGCTCAAGAAGGGCAACGCCTTCGTCAAGGGCGAGGCGACGCTCCGTCGTACCGGTCTGCTCTAGCCGACCATCGGGCGACCGGTCAGGCTCGTCTGCAACGCAGCGAGCCGAGCCGTCGTTTCGTAGACGTTGATGTAGTCAGACAGAGCAGCGCGAACGAGGTCGGACACACTCGTGTGGTCACCCGTTCGCGTTGTTTCGTTTTCGGCAATCTCGCGCAGGCGAGAGAAGACGCGAGAGCGGACACGCACACGCATCAGGTGATGCGTGGGCTGCTTTTCGGATGCCATGACCTACCTCCGGGTTGGTAGCACCCATGTAGCACAACGGATAGCACTACATCAAGACCCCCGAGGTGGCACGGTCTTGTGCGCTCGATGTAAGGATGGGAACGTAAACCCCGTCGAACTTCCTTCGACTTCCACCCCGGAGCCATAATGGCGTACCTCGTCACCAACCCTCGCCACAACAGCCTGAAGGATCGGGTTGTGGCGAAGCACCTCAAGATTTCGCTTGCCAAGGCGCAGGCCATGAAGCGCGGCGGCGGCTACGCCGAGTATGAGGCCGCGTTTATCGCCGCTGGCGGCAAGGACGCTGCCAAGAAGCGTCGCGCGCGCGGCTTGGCGTTTGCCGCGGACATGAAGGCGGAGGCCAAGAAGGGCAAGTCCAAGGCCGATTCGTGGCACGCCTCGATGGCCGCTGCGCGAAAGCGCGCCACCGAGCCGTCTGACGTTGTCGATGTCACGGGCATCACCGTCATCACGACCAAGGCGGGCAAGAAGCAGTACCGTCAGGGCGGCAAGTTGATTTCCAAGGCGGCTGCCGAGGCGGCGGGCTTCCGTGGAAATGGCAAGCGCAATCGTCGCAATGGCATGATGGGCCGGGCGAACGGCGCGGTGCAGGATGCGGTCGGCTTCGTCAAGGACGAGTTGAACGTCCAGAACATCGCCGTCGGTTTGAGCGTCGGCGCGGCGCACTTCTTCGTGGCCCCGATGGTCGCGGAGCAGGTCGCCAAGTTGCCGTACGTCGGTGAGTGGGCGAGCGAGAACGCTTCCTACACCATCACCGGCCTCGGCGCTGGCGCGGCCCTCGTGGCTGGCGGCGCGGCGATTGGTCAGGCCCGCTACGGTGCTATCGCTGGCGCGCTCGCGTTCGGCTCCGGCCTCGTGCTCGACACCATCGGCTACCTCACCCGTCGTCAGGGCGGCTACGGCGACCTTGCGGTCGTCCCGAACCCCTACGGCGAGATTGCGGTCAGCGGGAACCCCTACGGTGACCTCGCTATCACCGCTTTCCCGCAGCACGAGGGGCAGGTCGGCCTCGCTGGTTACGCCGGTCTTGGCGCGGTCACCGCGCCCGTCCCTAATCTCGGGAGCGAGTATGCAGATGCCGACCTCAATGACGCGCATCTTGCTCCCAGCGACTTCGACAGCGTCGAGGGTCAGGCTCTGATGGACGGCCCCGGTGCCGTCGCCTCCCGCTTCCCGGTCAACCGCGCGAGCGGTTACCGCAAGCAGGAGGGGCCGTACAGCCGCCACGCGGGTAAGCAGATGCACCGCTGGGGCTGGCTCATCAAGTTGGTCGGTGCCGACAAGGCCCGCGCCATCGCGTCCCTCCCCCCGCAGGAGCGCCTCAAGGTCATCTCCGCTCTCAAGCGTCAGGCTCTCGCCACCGCCAATCGCGCTCTCGCCGCGAAGTCCGCTCCGGTTGACTTCTCCGGCTTCGGTGCGATGGGTGCGATGGGTGCCGCTGGCGCGCACGGTGCGCACGGTGGCTACGGTGCTGACATCACCCTTGGCGCTGGTTTCTAACCGCGCTACGTTCTGAAAAGTTCCAACCCCTCCACAAGGAGTTTCATCATGTACGGTGCGAATCTGCCTCTCGTTCAGGAAGGCGCTGGCCCCATCCCCCCGGTTCCGTTCAGCACTCCGCAGAACATCTTCCGCTTTGGCGAGCAGACCCTGTGGAGCACGCAGTTGCTCGGTCAGGCCGCTGCCGCTATCGCGAACACGACCTTCCGCGTCTTCACCACCCCGCTCGGGCAGGTTGGTCAGGGCTTCACGGCTGGTCTGACCATCGCGGAGACTAACCTCAAGGAAGGCGGTCGCGTGCCCGCCGGGGTGGCCTACGATGTGTTCGGCGTTGCGACGGAGTTGACCTCCAGCACCGCGCTCGTCAACGCCGTCGAGGGCACCATCACCAACCCCGCGAGCACCGCCGGTCTTGTGACCGACATGCTCAACGTGCAGCGCAACTCCGCGCTCTCGTGGGACTTCACGCAGACGACCGTGGACATTTGCCCGGTCACGCTCGCTGGCGCGGGCGGCGGTCTGTTCGGTGCCGAGGCGACGACGCTCAACAACACCTCCGTTGGTCACATGAACAACGGTAACGGTGGCATCTGGATGTACCGCAAGCACCCCGTGGCGCTTCCGGGCAACAGCACCTTCGCCATCGTGCTCCGCTTCGGCAGCCGTGCGGCGAACCTCGTCAACCAGATGGCCGTGCGCATCACGCTGCTTGGCTATTACAAGAACGTGATCGAGATCGGGTGATAGTTCGGAGGTTCTTCACCGAGCCTCCCGACCTCCCGACGAGATTTCGTCAAACAGGACGCCCTTCGCCCCGTGCGAGGGGCGTTTCTGTTTGAGTGCTAACGGCGGCTACCGCCACGGCGGTTTCACGATACAACCACGGGGTCGGAGAACGCCTTGAGCAATCAACTGCCGTACCCGCTGCCGCCGGGCTACTCCCCGTCAGGGTTGTACAACAACCCGACGGGGACGAACCCGTTTCCGGCCCCCTCCGGCCTCCCGTACCAGCATTGGGACGGTTCGCGGAACACGGTCAACTGGGTCGTTCCCACGAACCCGCTCGACACGGCGTTCACGCGGGTCGCGTACTGGCAGACGCCGCTGTTCGACCTCCGCCCCGAGATTCGCGGCTCGGACGGTTCATCGCAGACCGGCGTGCCCATTTGGGCAGCATCGGGGAAGAAGTTGTGGGTGCAGGTCAGCGGTCTGTTGTCCGTCAACGCAGGCGTCTTCGCCACCGACACTCTCAACGTCGTGAGCCGCGAGTTCGGCCAAATCTTCGACCCGCGTCAGGTGGAGCGCATCACGCCCGAGAGCGACATCACGCAGGACGTAGCGGCCAACGGAACGGGCCAGCCTCCGAGCGTGGTGCTCATCTTCACGCCTCCGGGGTCGGGCACCCCGGTGCGGTACTGGCGTATCGAGTTCGCCTTCCGACGCCTCGACACGCTCACCTACCCTCTCGTTGTTAGCGGAGCGTTCTACTAATGCCCCTCAACCGCGTTCCGCTAACGGGGTCAGACGCGCTCGCGATGGCGAACGTGTCGCTCGACCGCAAGTACCAGTTCACGAGCAGCGACATTGCTACGACGCAGTATTACACCGACGAGTTGCCCGTCCTTGGGCTGCCCTCGCTCATGTACTGGGTGCGGGTTCAGGCAGGTGCGCCCGGCGGCATCGTGCTTTTCCCGCTGTTCTCGGTCACCAACACCACGACGGGCGGTGCCACGGCTCCGTTGTGGAAGCCGGTCAGCAACGGCATTGTGCTCGTGCCGGGTAACGTCACGGTGTTCACCATCCGCGCGAGCGTTTCGGTGATGGGGATGCTCTTTGCCATTCCCTTCACGAACCCGCCGGTCACATGCACATTCGAGACAGCCATGACGGCGGCGGGGTAGGTCATGCCTCAAGGTCAGATTTACAGTTCGCCGTTCAACTTCGCGCGTGCGGACGCGGTAGTGGGCGCAGTCACGCTGCCGTACTTCGACAACGGCGTCGGCCCTCCGTACGATGCGCAGATGCCGCTTGCGAACACGCGCACCATCATCATGCTCAACACGGGGGGTAACCCCTTGCTGGCGGGAATGAAGTTCATCGGCACACAAGCGGACTGGCCGACTGCGTTCGGAGGAACTGGCCCGAACATCATCCCGGTCGAGGGTAACAACTGCGTTCAGGTTCCCGCTGGCTCCACCCTGACGTACGAGTTGGGGTCGTATCAAGAGCGTGGGAACATGAGTTTCATCTCACCCGTGCCCATTCCTCCGGTCATCACGCCGACCGTTGACCTCTTCCCTTTCACGCTCATCTTCTTCTCGTCCCTCGTCGGGCCGACCACGGCCTACGTCACCTACATCAACAAGTTGGGTGTGTTCTAGCCGTCGTGCTAGGCTCTCCCCAATCGCGGAGCAACCATGCAGTTCGACCAGTTTGGCCGTCCCATCAACCCCCAGCAGATGCAGCAGGCCCAGCAGATGCAGGGCCAGCAGGGCATGGGCTACGCCAACCCTGACATGGGCGGGCCGACGGCTCGGACGGTCATGCCCGCTGTTGGGCAGATGGGCGGCACGAACCCGCAGCAGAACCCGTGGGTTCGCTTCCCGTTCTTCCCGACGGCTCCGTACTACAGCACCAACCCGAACGTCGGGTATCAGGTTCGCTACTACTCCACGGGCATCCTCTCCACGGACGCCGATGTGGCGGTCGGTACGGAGACTATCCGCACGGTGCAGTTCGACATTCCTGCCCGCGTTATTGCCATCAACGCCTCGTGCGTCAACACGGCGGCGCTCGGTGCGCTGCCCATCGGCGTGAACCCGCGCGATTGCTTCCTGTTCCGCGTCGAGTACACGACGGGTGACCGCCTGCACATCACCGCGCGCCTCGGCAGCACGGTGTGTGGCACGGCGGACAACCCCGGAGAGTTGGGCGGCACGGGCTACACCGTGGATCAGGGCGCTGCCCTCATCATCGGCATCACGCCCATCAACCCCATCCCGGCGAACTTCCGCATCGACATTACCCTGCACGCGCTGGAGTTGCGCGGCTCCGCAAACTTCGTCGGCGGTCGGTAAGCCATGTCGGGCCATCTCCCCTACCCGCTTCCGGGCGGATGGTCGGACGCTGGCCCGTTCCGAAACCCCGGTCAGACCGTACCGTTCCCCGCTCCGCAGGACATGCCAATCGGCCTGTGGCGCGGGGAACGCGTGGTCGTGGACGGGTGGACGGCAAACCCACCTGACGACGCCAACGTGCTGTGGCGGCTGGATTGGGCGTCGCCCATCTATGACCTCCGCCCCGACATTCGCTCGGTGTCCGACAACCGCTCGAACACCAACTCGTTCTCGGGCGTGCCCGTGTGGAACGGCAACTCGTGGTCGTCTGGCGTCCACCTGTGGCTGTGGACGCAAATCATTGGCTCTAACGCTCCGTTCATCGACCAGCCTGACATGCGCGGCCTTGAGGTTCTCTACCAAGAGGAGAGCAACGTCATCGACCTGTCGCAAATCGGGACGACGAGCGACTTTCAGGACGTAACGGCGGAGTTTACGAACGGGGGCAACTCCATCATCACGGCGTACAACCCGTGGGGCGCGGGAAACCCTGTTCGCTACTGGCGACTGCGCCTTCGCTTCCAGATTCGCGACAACTCGACCTTCGTTGGGCCAACCCCTCCGCGCATCGTGATGCAGGGGGCGATGTACTGACATGCCGAACATCGGGTCACAGAACGTGGGCTACCTCGTCGCTGCGAGCGCGGGAGCCAACTTCGTCGAGTTCACGGGTGACCTCGCGGCAGGGGCGACCTTCACGACGCGCGGTCTGACCTGCGCCTCGCTCAACGCCCACACCATCCTCGTGAACCATACCGCTGGAGTGGACAGCGTCCTCGTGCAGCCGCAGGCAGCCGTGCGCAGGGGTGCGGGTGGCGCGCTTGAGTGGACAAACCTTGCTCCGGCCTACTTGGTCGCTCCCGGTGCCACCAACGTGTTCACGCTGAACACCTTCGTGGCACAGGCCATTCGCGCGCTCGTCACCCACACAGGCGGGGGCGGGCAGCCCGTCGTCAACGCCAGCATCGTACTCTCCGCTTCGGCGTAGGAGCGAACATGGCTGTTGTCGCAGGGAAGCGCGTCGTCATCTTGGGTGATTCTCACGTTGACGGCTCGACCTTCGGGAAGGCGCTTGAGCGCATGCTCACCTCCTCGGGCGCGAGCGTTACGCGCTTCGGCTGGGGCGGGAGCGCGGCGCGCACATGGCTGGCAGGCAAGCCCATCTTCGACAAGCAGTACACGCTGGAGCAGGTGAGAAACGCAGGCCCGTGGGACATTGCTATCGTTAGCCTCGGCACGAATGACGGAGCGAACGGCGGGAAGGCAGCGGGGGGCAACGCCGCACAGGCGACAAAGTTTGCGGTTCAGGCTGCCGCTGACATCAAGAAGGTCGGAGATGCTACGGGTGCGCGCGTGGTCTACTGGGCCGAGCCGCCGACCATGTCTCCCAAGAACGCATCGAAGGGCGGAGAAAGCGTGCCGTGGTACACGCCGGAGAACATCGGCCTCGTCCGCACCGAGGGCCGAAAGTTGTTCGGCAGCCGCGCTATCGACGCCACTTCCGTAGGTTTGCCTGACGGAGATGGCATCCATCTTGGGGGCAAGGGCGGGGAAGCGTGGGCGCGTGTGGTACACGACTACATCCTCGCGGACACGGCCTCGCTCGGAACGCCCGCGTGGATGTGGCTCGCGTCGGTCGCCGCGATTGGCCTCGCACTCGTCGTTCGTTTCAAGGTTCGGAGGTAGCCGTGGCCGCTTCTGCAAGTCTCGCCCAACAGGTTGCCTCGGCCTACCCGGCTATGGCGTCCTACGCCGACCTGCTCGTAGAGACTGCGGGGCGGCTCAACATCGACCCTGCGTGGCTCGCCAACATCATCCACTTGGAGAGCGGAGGGAACCCGCAGGCGCGAAACAAGACCAGCCGTGCGACGGGCCTCATCCAGTTCATGCCATGCCCGACCTGTACTGCGGAGGGCTTGGGCACGACCATCGACGCGCTCTATCAGATGGACGGGCGTCAACAGATGCCCTACGTCGAGCGGTACTTTCAGAACATCATCGCAAAGTATGGCCCGCTTGATTCGCAGGAGAAGGTCATCGCGGCGGTGTTCTACCCGGCCTACATCAACAAGCCACTCGCCGTCATGTCCGCGAAGGTTCAGGCGCAGAACCCCGGCATCACGACCATCCGCGACTACACCAACAAGTTGCTGAAGAAGGCTCGCCTCTCCGCTGAAGGCATCGGCTTCCCCACCGGCAGCACGGCTACCTACGCGTGGGTGACGCTGGGCGTATTGGTGGCGGGCGGCGGGATGCTCTACTACTACAAGCCCGAAGCGTACACGCGGGCGTTCTGGAAGGAGAAGTTCCAGCGATGACCCCTGTCCTTAACGCTCTCATCCTCTCCAACAAGCAACTCGAAGCCGCCGACACCATTCGGAGGCTGTTTCTCGACGCCGGTTTCAGCGAGTACGTCGCCGCAGCCGCAGTCGTGAGCGCGTTTCGCGAGAGTTCGCTCAACCCGAAGGCGAAGTCCAAGTCGGGACGCTACGTCGGTCTATTCCAGTTGTCCCCCGACCTCATCCCAAGCGTCGCGGAGCGACAGAAGCCCGACATCAACACGTTGAAAATCATTGAGGAGGTCGAGCGTTCCCGCCCGTTCATGGAAATGGCGCTGGCGGTGCCGGAGACAGACTTCATCGACCTCGTGGACGGCTTCACGCGCCTTGTCGAGCGCCCTCTCGACCCCGACCTCGAATCGAGCAAGCGCATACTCGCCTCGTTCGACCTCTACCCAAACCTCATGGGTGACCCGCCCGATGAGGTCAAGGAGGCTGTGGTTGCAGCCCCTGCGGAGGAGGACGAAGGCTCCAAGGTTTTGGGGTGGCTCATCGTCGGGGCCGTTGTCTACGGAGCCTACCGGGTGTGGAAGGGCCGTTAGCACTCCATCTTGTTGCCACGGAGGGCGACATGGGACGCTGTGTTACCGTGGCAGCGACTACCCATCAGGAGTACCCGTGCGAAAGAAGAATCCTGCCGCTGCTGCTCGTTCGGGCCGTTCCTCCGGCGCGACCGCTCTCCGTCCCATGAGCCGTTCTCGCTTTGGTGGCTCTGGCCCCACCTTGAGCGAGCGCGACGAGTACCTCGCCCAGCAGGTGGCGGGGAAGGGTGTGCATCCCATCGACGTTGCGCGGCGCATCATCTCCCGCATGCCCGACGCGTGGTCGGCTGTGCCTGCGCAGGTGCGCGACCTTGTGCCGGTCACCACCGGCTACAACACCCATTGGGAGTACCGCATCGACAAGCGCCCCGACGGCTACGTCGCCAGCCTTACACCGCAGGACGTTGAGGCGCGTCGCCGCACGGGCGGGAAGACGGGCGGATTCCTCGGCCCCTCGGGCTTGAGCGGGCGCGCGTTCGTGTACCGCACGAAGGGGGAGGCGTACGGGGCTATCGCCAAGCACGCCGCCAAGGGCCAGTACCTGCTTCAGAAGAACCCGACCGACTTCGCGCTCGCCTACGAGGGTCGCCTCCGTGACCTCACCCGTGAGAGCGATGGCCTCATCCGCGTTCAGATGAACCCCGACCAGCAGTACACGGTGAACTACTCCGGTTTGACCGACTTGGATTCCCCGTTTTCGGGGACGGAGAGCATGCCGTGGGAGAGGATCGAGCGGGACATTCTCACCGCCGAGCACGACGGCGGGTACAAGCCGCCCGAGGTTGATGTCTCCATCGGGGGGATGAAGCGCACGTTCAAGGGTGACAACGCTGCCGCTGCGCGTTTCATCAAGAGCGCGCTCGACGCGGGGGATAACGCAAAGGTTTCCTTCTACAACTACGAGGCCTACAACACCTACCGCATTTCGCCTTCTCTCCGTAATCCTTCTCGTCGTGGAGCATCTATGAACGCTGGCCTCAAGCGTGGTCAGAGCCTTATGGCCAAGGCCGCTGCCGCCTACCGTGCAGGCAAGTACCCGAACATGGCCGCTGCGCTCAAGGGCGTGAGTGGCAATGGCGGGCGTCGCTCCAATCCCACCGACGGGGCGCTCGCGTACGAGGGCCGTCTGCGCGACCTCACGGGCGAGAGCGACGGTCTGATTCGCGTCGAGATGAACGG
>Ga0181347_1000730_pt1 | contig 10959 bp, 15 predicted proteins | sample Su13VDMM110SN_FD_130102 | JGI IMG/M metagenome (GOLD analysis project Ga0181347, IMG submission 130102) | Freshwater viral communities from Lake Michigan, USA - Su13.VD.MM110.S.N | ecosystem: Environmental > Aquatic > Freshwater > Lake | place: USA: Michigan | collected 2013-07-16
ACACCCATACTTGTTTGGTCGGATGTTATTCTACCTGCGTTAATATAATCTACATTTAATGTTCCAATTGCCGATAAAGAACTTGTCCAAGTATTATAAGATGAAGTAAATGTGTTAAATGAAGATGTGGTTGCAAAACTACCACTTACTATTGAAAATCCACTTGTACCATTTGTGCCACTTACACCCTGTGCTCCTTGCGTTCCACTACCTGTTGCACCTTGATTACCTTGTGCCCCAATTGTACCATTAGCTCCTTGATTACCTTGAGGACCAGTTGGTCCTTGATTACCTTGTGGTCCTTGATTACCTTGATTTCCTTGTGCTCCAGTTGGTCCTTGATTTCCCTGTGCTCCACTAGTACCATTTGAACCATTTGTACCACTTGTCCCACTTAATCCCGATGTTCCACTTACACCTTGAACTCCCTGTGTTCCACTACCTGTTGCACCTTGATTACCTTGTGGACCACTTGTCCCACTACTACCATCTACACCTTGATTTCCTTGTGCTCCAGTTGGTCCTTGATTACCTTGTGGACCAGTTGGTCCTTGTGAACCACTTGTCCCACTACTACCATTTACACCCTGATTACCCTGCGGTCCTTGTACACCACTACTACCCGCAGTTCCATTTATACCTTGAGGTCCAATTGGTCCTTGTACACCTTGTGCACCAGATGTTCCACTTGTACCAGATGTTCCCGTTGAAACTGATGATGAAACTGCGTTTATTCTACTATGAAAAGATGATGAATTTGTATTAAATATTGTAGTAGCCAATTTTGTATCAAGTGAATTACTTAATGCAGTTGTTACCAAATCCGTTGCAAATGTAGTATCTAACGAAGATGTTAATTGGTTTATTGAAATCTTATAAGTTGTACTACCTGATATACCAACTACAAAAGTTGTATCCAGTGTAGCAGGACTTAATGCTTCTAACTCGCTTATTTTTTTTGTTGGTGTAAATCTCATCTTATATTACTAATCCTAAATCGTTTTCAGTATTTATTATATTTGTATTTAATTCGGTTGCAAGTAGTATTGGAGCAAATGCTCCACAAATTAAAAAATTTGCTTGGGTTAAATTATTGGGAATTGCTATTTTTTGTATTGTAAAAACTATGTTTCCTATATTATTAAATGAAACTACATAATCAGGTACATCCAATCTAATACCATTTATATATATATCAAAATCTTTACTAGTCAAACTATCATATCCCTGCATTGGTGCGTAGGATGTTATAGTTGCCACATAATATGTAGAATGTTCTATTAAAAGATTTGGGTTTAGTTTAACATCACTTGCTATATAATCAAACATATCCAATTTGTAATCCAACATCTTATCTAAATAATTTGGTTGTATATTTGGTATTGGGTTACTTTTTGTTTTTGATGGTATTGGTTCTGGTCTATCTGCTAATGTAGAACCGGTTTCATTATTTAAAACTAAATTTACAAACACATCTTTTTTATCTAATTCTGTATTTTTTATTAGATTTAATATAGGTGATGCTACTATTGATTTTGTTTTTGATGGAGTTGGTTCTGGTCTATCTGCCAATGTAGAACCGGTTTCATTATTTAAAACCAAATTACGCATTTTATCAAGCATATCACTATATTGATTTGCTTTTAGATTTTTTGCTAATATATTTGGTCTACTTTTCATTTAATGTGGTACTGGATTAAACATCCCAGTTACTCTTATATCATCCGTTGCATCCAATGTGTATGGAAAGTTTGCTTTAATAAACTTTACTAATACTGAATTACCATCGTTATTTTCCAAAATATAATCAACAGATAGTATAGCTTGTCCGTTTATATCTACCCTTTCTTTTTCTTGCACCGAAGTCAAAGTTCCCATCAAACTATTAGGAGCTAAAACAAACCCATCAATTATAAATATAAAATAAGTTGCATCACTTAAATCATATACATCTACTTTATGTGTGCTAGTAGTAACAAACGGTTTTACTAACTTTTGAAAATTTCCCATATTAAACTATTATTTTACCAACAATAGTAACCTCATCACCACCTGCATTTGGATTTAAACCATAACCTAATAATGTACCATTAAATGTAACAACATAATTATTTCCAACTTGCGCACCAGCCCATTTTTCCGATGAAATATTTACACCATTTATATAAATTTTAATACCATCGGTGGCTGATAATGAAAGTTCCGCTGGTGGAGTTATTAATTTAGTGGCTGGAAATGATACAACATATGTACCAGTTATAGTTCCAATATTACTTGCATTTAAGTTAATATAATCAAACAATAATTTATTATCATTATAATCACTCATTTTAATTCCACTAGTCAAAGCATCTCCTGCTGATTTGTTTATATCAGTTTCTATTGTAGTAATAACTGCTCTTGTAGATATTGATTTTTTAATTGTACTTTCATTATCAAACGCTTCAGGTAAAAGATACGCATAAGTTGTTAGTGAAAAATTACTACGAACTAATCTTTCTTGATTATCTGTAACTTCAGTTACACCCTCAAATCCATCTATTGTAGTTCTAAACTTAAAACCATCTCTTTCTCCCCAATACTCTTGACTAGCCCATTGGAATTGCTCAACTATACTATTCATATGCTCTGTATAGTTTGTCCAAATCATAATATCATATGTAACATTTACATAATCAGGCATTGTAATATCAATGATTTCTTTTCTAGGTTTAAAATTGTTTAACAAAGAAAATTTATCATATCTGTTTTTATTGGAATACCCAACATAAGATTGATAATGTAATTGGCGATTTGGCATTGCCATTGATTCGTTTGGGGTTTGGCCGGTACGCTTGAACATAACCAATGGTAATTGTATCTTACCTCTTTGGTCACGATATACACCATCTATTTGTGCAGATTTCCATCTTTCTGCATTTCCGTAGATTACTGGTACTGTTATTTCTTTACCATCCAATTTTAATTTTGGAACAATAATATCTCTCATATACGAAAAGATTGCCTCATCCACATCGTATATGCTAATACCACGTTTGTATGTAATACCTTCTCTCGGCATTTGTTCTGCACGATTGATTGGTTTTTGTAGTGGATTATTTGTTGCCATATTATTCTACTCTTGGTTTAATATTCAATTGCGATAATCTAGTCAAACGAGTTGTACATTCAATACCAAAATTATTCTCTGCTTGCATACCTACCAATTGTGATTGGTTGGTATTTGTAATTTCGTAGAAACTATCATTGAAATAAAAGAAATCACCAATTTCTGGTAATATATCTTTGACAATACAAGTGTCTTGATTTAATCTAACAATAACCTCTTGTTCTGTATCTTGTCCAAACCCATCGTATTGTTGAGTTTCATCACCATATTGTACCATACCAAATACAGATACTGCATCATAATATGATTTATCTAACGCCTCACCATATAGATTGACAGTAGTTTCACCCACAATAAGTTTATAGAAGAATACTTGTGTTTGGACTACGGAATCCACAAGCTCTCTACTTACATTTTGAAAAAAGTTATAATCTCTACTACCTATAAAACGTGGCATATTATTATCCTATGTAAAATGGCATTGGTATTTTATTCAACATCTTTTGGACATTCTCTGCTTCTTGCATTTTGTATTCCATTTGTTTTGGTCTACTCAATTCTTCCAAATTCTGCCTCAATTGTTCGTATAATCTATCTTTATCATTTTGTGCTTCTGCTCTCAATGCAGCCCCATCCAATGAAACTTCACCTTCTGGAATTGGAATTGAACCATATTTTTCACGAATTGCTCCCAATAGTTCTTTTGATAATGCTAATGTATATTTCCATATCCACTGCTTTCCAACTGAATTTATTGTTCTATATGGGATTGAATCATAATTTACATTTGAATACGAAGATACCGTACCAGGATTCTTTTGGATTGCATTTGCATCTCTATCTTCTACTACAATATAATCAAACCAAATTCTTGCCGGAGTTCTATCTGTTGGAATTGGGAATATATGTAATTGATTATTTATTATATTAAATGAATATGAACTTCTACGAACCATATCATTAAACTCAATAGCTTGAATACGAAGCAAATCTTCATATAGTGGCATCATTACAAATTGTGCAGCTGGGGAGAATGAACTAAACCCAAACTCATCCATTAAATTTAGAGTTCCAACTGCCGATACTGCATATGGGTCAAAGAAACGAGAAATTGCTGGTGTACTTTCATAATACACCTTTTTAACTTCAATTCGTTTTCCACTTTCACTAACCGATGCCCATAAATAATTTAAATCATATTTACTTACACCAATAGTAGTTGCAATTGAACCTGATTTTTGTGTAGTATATCCACCAACTTCTGCTTCTTGTCCATAGGCATTGGCAATTTTGATTAAAGAACCCATATTAGTTCCCTCTACATAATTATTTGTAAAGTTTGAACTAGTCGATTGCCCCATCAAATTAGATAAGTTGTTACGGATATTAAATTGGTTTACTTGTGCTCCATATTCATTTATAGATTCTTCAAAACATGCATAGATATTTTGTGGAAGTAATTCTACATTTTGTACTGGATACCCCAATCTTTTTGCAACCCAATCGGCTACGCGTGGCCCATCACTTTGAAAGGTAGAATCCGTATCGTAAATACCGAAAGGTGTTGAACCAGAGATTGCAGAACCGCTACCTGGCCAATTTATATTTGTTACTAAATCTGCTGCCATAATTTCTTATTATATACCAAATATAAATATAAGAAATGTAGAATAAGGACGCATAAAAAAACTACCCACAAAGTGAGTAGTCTTTAAACAAAATGACAAACAACTAAATCAACACTAAATACCTTGCTCCCTTCGAAGTTGTTGGTTGTGATATTCAGCTTCCGAATACTCTACCACTTTAAGGTAAGGTTCAAATTTGGTTTCATAGTAACCATTAAGGTTAGCAAGACCAATTATGGTATCAATAAATGATTTACGGACATACGTCATATCGGATGAACCAAACCCTTGGTCTTCTGGCCAATCAGAGTAATCATCAGCCACATCATTTAGGGCTTCATATACTGCATCACCATAAGTAATAATACTCTTTGTAAATCGTCCCTCAACAGGAAAAGCGTTTCTAATAGTATCAAAACCTTCTATAAGGGAAGCGGTTGCTAAAACTGAATTAAGATTAAATGGTAAACTCATAGTAGAAATATTTAAAATGTTTAACTCTTATTACTTTATAAAGGTAAGCAATTTATTTCATATATCCTAATTATTTTTTAAATTTTTTGAAATCGTTAATTAAATAAACTAAACCTCCCAAAAATAGTGATACCAATACCAATAGTTGTAAACCACCGATTATATACTCTATTGTGCTATAAGTTTGCATATGTTTTATTATTTTAAGTTTAAAAGAAAAATGCGTTCCATACACACTCCAAAGGTCTTTGATACCTCTCACCTGCTCTATGGTTATGTTGGGCAGAAAATGAATGAGCCGGATAAATGGATTTAACTACCTCCATTGTACACATCCCGGCGTACTCATTAATACTTACTAGCTTTGCTCGTAAAGTTGGAGAGAAGTTCTCTGGTGTATCCTCACCTACTACCTTAACTAAATCTGTAATCTTACTATCTGAATAATTCATAGTTTTATTATTTAAAAGCTTTTAAGTTCATTATAAGAAATGCGTTGGTTTTTTTGTAAACCGATTCGGCAACACAATTGTTGGCAAACATAACATCGTTTTTTGTGATAGTATTTATGATGTGGGATTTACTTAAAAAATCAAAACCACCGGTCAATGCCGCAATGTAAAAATGAAAATCTGTAAATCGTTTCATATTGAATTATTTATGTTTAACTGATGTTTAGTAAAGGTAAGCAAAATAATTTGGATTCCCTAATTATTTTTTAATTATTTTACAAACTATGCCCTAATTTTTGGTTTATTGAAATCATATGTTTGCAGGGTGTATATCTACGAAAACTTCTTGCATCACAATCACAATTTACAATTTTCCAATCTTCAACTGATACTTTGTAATATTTTAACTTTCCGGTCTTTTTATCTCTACTACCCATTTCTTTGTAAAACCACTTCATATATTTTTTGTTTAGTAACCTAACATTTTTAAAACTCGCAAACCTAACCAAACCGAATCAAAAATTAAAACTTTCATATCTTCACCTTTTATTACATAGTAAAGATAAGCAAAATATTTCATATATCCTACACTTTTCTTAATTATTTTTGCATAAAAAAACCCACCGAAGTGGGTTTGGATATTTTTGTAAGTTTATATTACTCTAATACAATTACTGAACCAGTGATATTTTCTAACGCCAATGGATAACAAGGGAATACTTGATATGCAGCTAATGAACCCAAACTTAAACTACCACCACCGGCCATTGCTATACTACCACTTGGATTTCCTTCTCCTCTCATTATACCCCATACATTTGGATATGCAGTTCCTTTTCCTAATGAAACTGAACTACTTACTATTGATACTTTAGATGCTCTATAATCTGCCATTTTATTTTATTGTTTTATATAATATAAATATATGATTTTCATATAAACAAAAAAAGAGAGGATTTCTCCTCTCTCTTTTATTTTAATCAAATTGATTAGATTAGATATTAGCTAAACCATCAATGTAGATTTTACCGTAAAATTCTGGACGGACCAATTTTTTAGCGTAACGAGTCATAACACCTCTACGTGGAGTAAAGTTATCTGGGTCATATACTAATGGAGTCAAAATTAAAGGTACATATGGAGCATAAACCGCACCAGTCTCTAGGAAGTTATTTCCTTTGTAACCTAATAAGATTTCGTTAGAAGTCATATAAGGGTTTTTGTAAACTGTAAAACGGTTAGCCAAAGAACCAACTTGAGTTACACCAGCTGCAAATTGTTTAGCATCTTTATCAGCGTTTACAGAGAAAGCTGGGATTGATTCTAAAATAGTACAAACGTCTGGAGAAGCAACGATAAAGTTAGCTCCACCACGCATTGTCAATTGGTGAATTTTGTTAGATACTTTGTTTAATTTAGTTCCTAAAGTCTGGAACCAAGTGTTTTTAGTGTAAGCACTTGCATTAGATGAATCAGAATCGATTGCGAATGCAGAACCATTCCACTCATTACCAATCTTTGTAGACCAATATTCAGTAGTCAAAGCGTTTCCTTTCAATAAATCCAAGATTTCCAAGTCAATCTCTAAAGAGATATATTCAGATAACATAGCAGTCAATTCAGCTTCTGCATCAATTGAGTGATATGCATTTAAATCTTGAGCCAATTCTGGAGTCCAAACTGCTTTCAACTTACGAGTTTTAGCAACGATTGCTTCAGATTTCAATTCTAAATCTACTTGAGGAATATTCAAGTTAGTTCCACCTGATGGATTGTTGATAGGGTCTCTATCTTCAAAATCACCACGAGTACCAGCAGTAGGTTGTACTGAATATACTAAACCAACATTAGCTGTGGATGAACCAGTAGCTAATCCAGATGAACCACTAACGATGAATGAAACTTGTCCGTTTGAAGAGAAAGTTGTCAATGCAGGATAGTGAGAATTAATTGTACCAAATGCTGTTCCACCTTGTAATGCACCAGATATAAAGAATGAACGAACTGCGTTAGTATCAGCTGCTAAAGTTGCTACTGAAGCAGAAGTTAAAGTAATTTTGTATAATTGTTTACCAAGAACCGATGCCGATAAAGAAGAATCAAAATTGACGTCAGCTAATGAAGTAACTAAAGCTGCAGAAGCTGAAGCTATGATAGCTGATTGGTCGTTAGTTGAATATGCATAACGTCCTTCACCATAAAGACCATTTGAAGCTGCATTAGTTGAACCTAATTTACCTGCAGATGTACCACCAAATAATGATGTGCTAGATGCATCACCATATCCTTTTCCAGTTGAACCATATTTAAAGTCCATATAGAAAATAAGACCCGATGGTAAGTTCATTGGTTGTACCGAAACAAATTCCTTTGCTGCGATTTCACCAAAGATACGACGTACCAAAGGTAAAGCTACACCAGACCATTCTTCAGAACCTGCAGTTCCAGTCTTTGTAGTTTCATCTAATAATTGTTTTGCTTGGTTTTCCAAGATAACTGCCATTCCGTGCTCTTCAGTAGCGCCAGTCAAGCCTTCTAAAAGACCAGTTTTTTCCCACTTGTGCTTTAACCCACGAGTTTGCTCCAACATTATTGTTGTTGGGTTCTTGCCTTCCATTAATTTGTTTAAATCAAATTGTGCCATTTGTTTTGTTTCCTTATTTTATTTTTTTAATAATCCTGCTAATTGTTTAAATCTATCAGAGTAAGCAGAGTTTTCGCTGATGATTTGTTTTTCTACACCTGTACTTTTTTGTGGTTTAGAAGCTCCTTCAGTAATTCTTTTTACAGATTCTACTTTCTTAATACTTCCACCCATTTTCATAGATTCGGCGATTGTTGAGTAAACTAACTTCACTTCACGAATTGTACCAGTTCTATCGAATGAATCGATTACTTTAGATTTTTGTTCGTTAGTTAAGTTGTATCCTCTAAATAATTTGTTAGAATATAAAAGTTTAGCGTTCAATAAGTTAATCTCATTGATTGTAGACTTCAAAGTTCTGATTACAGATATTGCTTCTGCTAATTCACTTTTCAATGATTTTGCTTCTGCTACTGCTGCTTTCTCTTCTTCTTCTGCTGCTTCTTCGTCTTCTAATTCTTTGATGATTGCTTCGATGTTTAATTCTTGCTCATCTTCTACTGCATCTTCTGCAGAAGCTTCTTCTTCGCCTTCTTCTGCAATTGATGCATCTGGCTCATCTGCGTGCATGTAGGTATCTACATTATCCGCATCTTCTTCCATTTCTGCTTCATCTTCAACTGCATTATCTGCTCCTAATTCGTCTTCTAATTCACGAATAATAGCTTCTAAATCTAAATCATCTTCCGATGGTGCGTCCATAGAATCTTGTCCCATTTCTTCTTCCTCGTTGTATTCAGCTGCATCTTCTGCTGATTCTTCATCCTCTTCTTCTGTAATAGATTTAGCGAAATCATAATCTTCTAACTCATCTTCTGGCTTACCAGAAGTTTTAGTCACGTCTGCTGCACCTAACTCATCTTCAGCTTCTGCTGAATCTAATGTTGGTTGTGCACCACCTCCAATGTTAGAAGAACTTAATTCTTCTTCCACTTTTTCTTCTTCTTCTTCTTCATGCATTTCGTCATTAGCTTCCATATCTTCAGCTTCTGCACGTAATTTTTGAGAAAGAATTGACTTCAAACGAGGAGTAAATGCTTCCTCTAATTGAAGTTTTGCGTTTGCTAATGCGGTTTCTCTTACAGCTTTAGCATCGGCGATTGCTTCTTTTAACAATTTTGAACTTGCCATTTGTTATACTTGATTTTTCTAAACCTATTGATTTCAGGTCTAATTGAATTTTGTTAGATTTTCGGTGAGTTTATATAAGGATAAACTATTCATCAACTAACTTTAATTTAACCAAATGATATTGGTATTATACAATATAGATATATACTTTTTAAAAAAAAAGTAAATTATTTATATAAACTACGAAATTTTTTTGGAATTTCTTTTAATTTTTTACCTTCGTGTAGGTCTTTTTGTTGGATTAGTTGTTTTCTTTCAGCCTTTTCCATCATTTCTCTTTTTGTAACTGATGGTTTTGTGAATTGTTGTCTATCCCTTAATTCTTTAACAACACCAATAGAATCGAACTTTTTCTTTAATTTTTTTAATGCTCCGGCAATGTTGCCATCTTTTACTTCAATGTTAATCATAATAACTTTATTTTTTTTCTACTTCCGTATAACGGTCATTTTTATCGTTTTGTATTCTTTTCTTTGTTGATTTTACTTTATCATAAGATGGTGCACCATTTATATATCCACCCGGTAGTGATAAACCTACACCAGCTCCACCAGGAAATCCATCTTCGTTTACATTTTCGTATTTTCCTGTCTTTTTAATATGGTCTAATTTAGCAATAGCATCGTTTTTAATTTTAGTATATTTACGAACATCACTACTATTAGTTGATTTTTTTAATTGTATAGTTACCCATTGTAGTTGTTTCATCAATTCTCTCTTCATAGATTCTACACTTTCTTTAACCATAGATTCTTTATACAATTTGATAAACTTTTGTTTAACATTCTTATCAGTTTTTCCAGCTATAATATCTCTAACCATATATCTATTTCGTAATCCTTCATTATCGGTTCTTTTAAGAAATTTGATTAGTTTTTTTGCATCTATTTTATTATCATCAATAAAATCTTGTGCTGCATTTTGTCCACAAGCAGTAAATCTGTGGAGTGTGTATGCTTCATCTGATACTTCTTTCATCAATTCTTTCTTCATAGATTCGATTGATTCACTCATTGTTTCTTCTAAACCATATTTCATTATAGTTCTATCATCTAGCATTCTACCATTTATTGTACCCATTCTCTTACCTTTGAAGTACACCGACCAATTTCCTTGTGGAGTTACATCAACGGTAATATGTTTCAAATCTTTAATATCTCTATCAATTACTTGGATAGCATCTAAAAACTTTTGTGCTTTTGGGTCCAACCCTTCGTTAAGTAAATCTTTTAACTTTATCATTTCTTTATTTTTTTAGCGTAATCGGATAAAAAATCATTAGCAAACTTTTGCATCTTATCCAAATATTTAGGTTCTTTTTCACTTCTAACTCTTATTGCTCTTTTACCATCGTTAGATAATATTAAAGCAACCTTACCATTTTGATAATCCAATTTGTAATGTTTGTTAGTCAATGTACCATACATACCAAATTCACCACCCATCTTTAATCCTAACATAACATCTGCTTTGGATATATATTGAGCAGGAATATCCTTTTCAGTAACCGATGTAATAATA
>Ga0181347_1000731_pt1 | contig 10957 bp, 13 predicted proteins | sample Su13VDMM110SN_FD_130102 | JGI IMG/M metagenome (GOLD analysis project Ga0181347, IMG submission 130102) | Freshwater viral communities from Lake Michigan, USA - Su13.VD.MM110.S.N | ecosystem: Environmental > Aquatic > Freshwater > Lake | place: USA: Michigan | collected 2013-07-16
ATATTAAGCGTTGATATAAAAATTGATGTTATAAATAACTCTACATATTTACCAGCGACGGCGTTTCTTGCTTGAATATTTACCGCTGCAGTTATTAGAAACGTACAACAGTATAATAGAATCCCGGTTATCATCACGACTCTTTTCTCAGACCCGCGCCGTAATGATCAAATCGGTTATGATTAATTGGTGATGCTAATAGTACAGCGCCTTTTAATTTATAGTCTAATGCTAGTTGAAACATATGAGACATCCAAGTCTGTTCGTAAGGATGCGCCCATTTTGTTTCTAGAAACATTTTATAATTACCTTCACGAGATACTATTTGAGGCCAGTTACAGTAATATATATCACCATCAGCGTAAGTCACCCCGTGAGTGTTTTTAATATTTTTGAATAAGGTTAGAGGTGCATCTGGGTCCAATCCGCTCACAGGCAGTCTAGGTTTGTCTGGCCATACTTCATCTCTTACATGTTGCGGTACATTATACCAAGCCCATTGCGTTTTATTATCGCCGAAGAACTCTGTAAAGGACATTTTTAAAAAGTCATAATTCTCTTTTTGCATAACAGCTAGAAGAGTATCATACAATTCATTAACATACTTTGGAAAATTATTCTTACATAATTCTGTTGTTGGATCATTCAACAACATATCATCTTCTAAGAAGATATAATAGTCGTGCTCAGTTTCAGCAAAGTGTTCTGCAACAAATTGTCTACCACCGCATATACCTAAATTGTCTTTCTTTATATGAGTAAAATTATACGTATTGCATAACTGTTCATACATATCAGTCGTAGAAAGATCAGTACTATTATCTAATAGATAGTTTGTTGTACCAGTAATAAACTTGCTATTCTTTTGCCAACTTTCAACTAACGCTTCAAATTGAGCAGGTGAGTTAAATGATATAACATACACGGCTACTGATGGTTCTTTTTTCTTAATTATTTCTACCTTATCATTCTTTAAAGCTTCACAGAATGTACTTACCATACCGTTACCTTCAATCATAAAGCGTTGAAATGTAACAGGATCTAAATAGGACATAATAGTAAAGATACTCTCTTCTGTACCCATATAACCTTCATTTAAAGTATTCATTAATAAACCATAATACATGCCATTAGCTTTTGATATAGCATTTTTATGACCACCGAATAGACCACCTCTACATACGTAATTAACAACATCAGAGTTGCTATAACGTTTCATCGCTTCATATTCAAAGCCATGTATCTCTGAATTAGTTTCATACGGGAAAGATACAAAGAAGAACTTTTTAAGGTAAGGGTTAATCTTATCTAGAATCTTATCGTGAGTAAAATACCCTTGATGTACTGTATTGGTAATACCGCCGTCAAGCCAGATAAAGTAATCAGTATTAAATGGATTGAAGATAGATGCATCATGTAACATAAACATCTTGGACATTACCATTGGATTATATAGCTCTAAACTAGCTTGGGTACTAAAAGGTAACCAACCTGCTTGAGCTAACCACTTCTCATCTTTTCTAATCTTCTGTACTTGATTATAACCGTCAAACCTCTCTCTAAAATCTCTTACCTCTTTGATATAAACTTTTGTGTTATGAGGTTGTCTATACTTCCAAACTAACTCTTCATACTTCTTTTCAATATATACAATTAAATTTATATCAGCTTTTAATAGCTCAATAAACCTATCTGTATAATGAGTGAAAGGTCTTTTAAAACCTTCACCTGCTTGGTCTCTTCTCAGATCCCAAATACCTGTTACAACTGTTAGATTATTATTACTCATATTAGTTTACGTTTACATACCCAAGCAACACTTTGAAATACATCCTCTTTATATGGTACTAGCTCGTTATACTTGCAAGCTAATTCAATATCAGCTTCAGTTATCTCACACCAATTCCATATCTTAAAGTTAATCTCTTTCTCAAAAAGCTCAACTGTGCTTGCATAATCATGTGCTAGTATAAAGTCACCAGGTTTAATATACTTTGATAGTAGATTAAACTCGCCAATCTTCCAACCACCATCACATAACACAATAGTAATACCGTCAGCCATAATATAGTCTACGACTTCTTTCTTAACCGCCTTATACTCTGGAGAGAAGATATTTTCCACTCTTAGATCTATACCTTTAGCAATGATATCTGGATACCAATCTTTACTAGCTATATCATAAGATAATATATGAGTATTTAGTCTTAAATCATCGCAAGAGGTCTTTAAGAATTGAGTAAAGCCTCCAAGTGCTGTACCTATCTCTAGTATTCTAACAGGTTTAACATACCTTAAAAAATCATAAAATACTTGATACGCTCCGTGAAATTGCTGAGCAGAATTATTCTGGAAGCAAGACAAACTATCGTTATCTTTTAAGTTGGAATGTCTAGTAATTTGTGAAGCAATGTCCATTAGCTGTTTAAGATTTCATGCCACACCATATATAGAGGCTTTGGCTTACCCCAGCTTTCATTCCATAATTCAAAGTGAAATTGATCATGCTCGTTAGTTGCGTGTACATCAAAGTTAAAAGATATTTTATTATCAAACCTATCATAAACAAGCTTCATAATTGATTCTTCTGTGCATAAGAAATTATTTGTTAAAATCTTATCACAGAAACTCCAATACATCTCTATATACTCTTTTAATCTATTAACATCCCCACCTATTAATCCTCCGATAGGATATAAACCAGATACACTCTCATCTATTATGCCAGTATCTTTAAATTTGTAATAGCTAGTTTGTGGGGTTGGACTAGCAAGCGTGACAATCTTATCATTACAAATAGCATTTAATTTATCAAATATTTTTATATTGAATAGTTTGGTAAAGTTGTATTGTGTTATTTGTTTATTATTCCAAATTGGAGTAATAACATTCTTATGATACTTTATATCTCCATACGGTTCGCAATACATCCAAGGAAAGATACCAGGGTGCTGTAAACCAGCATCAACCCAATATACTCTATCAAAGCCTTCTAGCTCTTGTTCTAATACTTGAAACTTACCCCACATTATCTCTGGACCTCTACCGTCTAAATCAGTATCAAATTTACTGTCCCTAACTTGTTTGATACGAGTATGTAACTTCATATCAGTCAATTCTAATAGCTTAACTGATAGATTGACAAGGCTATAATCCTGCTTCAGTTTTATTAGCTCATCGTAATTCTTATGGTGGGTATAACAAACAATCGGTAGCTCTATACCTTTACAATGACTGATAAGTGAACCAAAGTATCTATCCTTTCTAGCACTTCTGGTACCTTGAAATGGAGCACCATCAACATCCATCCAGATGGCGGTAACTATTTTTGATCTCATATTAAAACCTTACGTGGTAGTCACCAGTTTTAGTATAAAATGCAAAGCAGTTTTGTATATAGTGATTGAATACTCCAACGTACTGATACTTCATATCAGCTTCTAAAGCAGATATACCAATCTCAAAACCATCTGGGTAGTTTCTAATATTATTAGCAATACTATACCACAAAAACATCTCCCATCTTTGAACGAAGAATCTAAACTTAGCGTTATTTTTAAAGACCAAAAATTGCTCATTGACTACATGAGCTTCATCCCATTTAGTATGCTCAAATACATCATAGTCATAAAGCTTATCTCTAAAGAAGCTGCTATCTGGATTTAGCTTATGAGGCCCAATTGGAGCTGGACGTTCAAATAGAAAGTCTACATTATCTCTTTCCATATGCTGAAGCATATTTAGTATCTTCTCTTCAGCAAATTGCTCATACATAATCCAATCACCGTCCGTAAAGATAACGTAATCGTATTTCTCAAACTCTGGATTATCAGCAAGCATCTTCTTTTGATACTCAATGACATGCTTAAGTGAAAGTACTTTTAAGTTAAGATGGAAGCTAAAACCACCCGCTGGTATTTCAAGCGATGGAGGGTTAATATAGTTTATATGAATTCTATCACCTAATATAGGGTAGTCTTTATTATAAGTGCTAATAAAGAAATCGCAATTAGTTGTCTTCTCTCTTAAATCAGTATACAGTTTAGCTGTTCTTGATTCATATGGTTCATTTACTGCTAAGGTAGTAAAGCAATATTTCATAAGTTTAAGTTATTTAAATGCTCTACACATAAAACTCCACTCGGTTTAGTCGGCTCATCATTCTCATCTAATTGCATACCGATAAAGAAGTTTTTATTATCTCTCGGTATATAATTTGTCTTATCATCAAAGCCGCAATAATAGATATTACTCTTATCTACATTCTGCATATACTGATACAAAATCGTCTGATCAGCCCCCCAGCTTAAGTCTTGAGTATTAACAAAATCAATAAAGTGTTTCTCAAATGCATCTATCTTACGCTTGATACCATATAAGCCGCTAGGTACTGGTGCATGCCAAGGGTGATCTCTAATAATGAAGTAATCGCAGTTACTTTGTAACCAACCATTGATATACGTAAGCTCTCTTTGAGATAACCTACTATCTAGATCACGCACCATAACTGGAACATCTTCAAAGAATGCTAAGAATCGCCAGAAGAATGGGAAGTCTGTTGCTCCTTTCTGACCAAGCATTAGATCTTTAACGTTAATAAGTTTAGCACCTAAATCTTCTAGCTTCTTTACTGTACCGTCTATTATCATATTCTCATGATAATAGACTCTTACCTCCCAATCAGAAAGCATCTCCTTAGCTTGTATTAAGTTCTTCTCTGCACCTATATAGTACTTTGGTTGATCGCCGAATAGAGTGAATGATATTATAGGTTTCATGCCTGTATTACTTTATCTAAAAAGGTAAGAATATATTCTTCGTTAAAGTATCCAGGCAATTTATTATCTACAAATATAGGAGCTGAATAGTATTTCTTAAGCTTATCTACAGATGAATGAGTTTCGTTTAGATGTTCAACAACAGCTTCGAAGTTTGGAAACGAATGAACATTTACAAATGATTCTGGATTGAAATTTTCTTCATTTATAAATTGATTACCATAAAAGATAGGAATGCAATTAGCAGCATAAGCATGTACAATCTTCTCCTGTATAAGATAATCTGTATTAGTATATTGGAAAGCGATATTGAAATGAGTATCACTAAAAAACTTTATCTTATCTCTATAGGTTAAACCGTCTATACGACCCATATACTCTTTATTATTATAGTCATGATACCTGTAAGGGTTTAAACCGTCTTCGTCTCTTATAGTTTGTCTCCACGGACCAGCTGATTTAATCCATTGCGTCTTTGATATCAGATCAAATAGTCTACCTCTATCTTCGTTATTGCTTGCTTGTACTATACTACAGAAATGTTTCTTCTGAGCAACAATATCATCTGCATTTCTTTGCTCAATCATCCAAGAGTATGGATCTTTAAACATACCGCCTTCGTTATGGAGTACGAAGACATCTAAGACATGAGTTGGAAAGCGAAGGTATCTATCATGAGTCAAATGCTCATAACCTAAACCGTAATAGTTATCACCTTTATTAATATGTCCTTGATAGTCTGGTCTAGCTTCACCGCTTAAGAATATCTTCTTTCTATTATCATCGTATTCGTGAATACCTCTAACTGTTGCTTGAGTGTAATGATCTAGCTCGCCCCCTCTATAAAATTGATTAGTGTAAAATACTAGCTCAGGATTTTCTGCATCGATGACTACATTATACTTTTTAGATAAAATATTAACAAAGAAATTCATCCAAGAGAAATTACCAACTCCAGGAAAGCTAGCTCTTGATACTCTTATCGTTTTCATTTAAGCTAGTTAATGTAGATGTTAGGTATATCAACAAACTCATACCTTGATTCATCATCTACTTTTAAATTAACAAATTGTTTAAACACATCGTTATTAGAGTTTGGACCATCGTTGGTCATCGGCCAGTATATCTTTTCTGCTGATGATAGTAAACAGGCCCAGAATGAAAAGGTACCTTGTGCTGCAATTATTTTATTAAAGGAAGTTACTTCAGTAAAGACTTCTAATATAGAGCCTTTAATAAAGATAGGATTGTACTTCTGTAATTTAGCTAACAATCTATCGTGCTTATATGTGTGATCAAGACTGATATACAGATTATCAAATGATTCTTTCTCTAGTATAGATGTATAATAATCGTCAGGTAAAACAAATCGACCATCGACTCTACTGTTACGTAACATGATAACGATATCATTAGTAGATTTTTTTGGTTTAACTATTGGTTGGTAATAGCTTTTAATAAGGTCTTTATGTGGTTTGATATAATCATACTTAGAATAATATCCCATTGACATAATTTTATGTTCTGGATGAGCAGCTATAAAATTAGCAATACCATTATGGTTGTATATATCAATATCGTTTAAAGTTACTACTGGTGATTGTATATCTCTTCTGTCATATATACCTTTAAATGGAAAAATATGATTAACGTATTGGTTAACGCTTTCTTCTTCTCTTCTTATCAAAGCATTTTCCGGAGCAACTAAATTACAATTTAGTATATCAGCAGCTACTCTACTTATACTGTAGATGAAAAGTTTATTACCGAGATTTTTTTTTTCAGTTGAGTAGTGTTTACCACCCAATGCATCACAATGTTCGTCGTATATAACAACCATATTATTCAGCTATCTTTTTTGTAATAATACCTACTAGGTTTGAAGGATTAGCTTGACTTAACTCGAATGAGTTTACATTCTCTAATAAATAATACTTTTGAGTAGCAGTCATAAAATCACTTGTAATAGTGCCGGTTGAAATACTCTTTAGCATCTCAATTGTAGTGTAGTAAATAACTTTAATAAGGTTATTGCTATTTGTACTCCATACAGAAGAGTCAACAGCTGGTGATGGAGGTCTGATACTTGTCTCTAAACCTTCAATAGCATATACCCCACCAGCATTTAACTTCTCAAATAGGTAACCAAATATTATATGTTGTTCTATAATGCCTCTAGCACTGCAATCTAATATAACGTCTGCATTGGTGATACTACTGGTAAGAGCTTCTATCTCATTTTTCTTAGTTACATCTACTTCGATATGATGGACGTTGGTAATGTCCTTTGTAACAGTTAGCTTATCACCTACAACATATAGTTGAGCATTCGGAAAGTACGATCTCCAAATGTATAGTGAGTTAATATCGGTGTTTATAAGAATAATATTATTTTTTGTCTTCTTAAACTTCTCAAGCAATTCAGTATATACAGTCTTAAGATGCAATACCTCTGGACTCTCTTTACCTAAATAAGTTTCACCTAGCAACTCCAACGAATCAATCTCTAAAGTACGATCACTTTCTTCTGATAACTTTAGATAAACTTCATCAAGTTTTCTATTCTTTAAGTACTCATAACCACAGCCGTGAAAGATAAAGCACTTATCAGTTGCTGTATGCCAATTAAATTGACGATTAGATATAATCTTTATTCTACTTTGTTGAGAAGATAAATTAGTATAAACTTTAATAGCACATACTTTGTCTTGCGGTGTAGCATGTTTATACTTTCCATTTTCTAAGTTAGCCATTAACCACCAGCTATTAAGGAATTTATTTGTCAGTGCTGATTTCTTAGCTAATATAACACTTGTATTGAATTTAAAGATATTAATATGATCCTCAGCAAATACCATATCGTGTTCATCGCTAATATAGTCTTCAATGCGTATTGAATGATCAGCAATCATTGCATCAGCATCGAGATAGAGCACGTAATCAGCATCATGCAATTGAAATGCCTCTTGTATAAGTTTTACCTTATACCATTTACGTGCTCTATCTTCAGTACCTTTAGCGATCTTATCAGTGTCTGTCTCTAAGTGATAGGTGTAACCTTTTTGTTCGCAATATCTCTGATTGATATCTCTTGAGTATTTACCAAAAGAAACGTTATCAGTATAGAACTGAGCTACAACTATTTTCATACATATACTTATTATAACGTGCCTGAGATTGGTTCACACCAACCTTTAGAAACGCTATGCGGCCATATAACCCACTTATGCGGTTTACCCGGATAATGAAACTCTCTCCATACCTTACAATACCCATCTGGGTCTCTTTTCATCATCTCAATCTCATCTGGTGTAGCATCTTTACGGTAAATCTCTTTATCGCTTGCATCTTTGAAAGCAACACACCAGAAATCGTAATCCCTCTCTGGTACTTTATCATAGCTTATATCAATACAATGCTTAAAGATACACAAGATACCTTTATCAAAATCAGCTAATGGTGGGTTTGGTGGGTCTAATCTCTCTTTAGTATGTTGGGTAATACCTCTTAACTTAAACGATATACCAGCATAACGTTCGTAATCTTGCAAGGTACGCTTTTTACCAAAACCGTATACCCCAAAATCGATATCTTGTATTTCACCGTCCATACCAAATAGCTTACGATTTCTTACATGACATTTATGATTACGCTCACCCCATTGCTTATCATCGTCCCATTGCTTGGTTCTACCCTTACGAGTGTATTCATGCCAGGCAATAAGTTCTGATGGGTGAAATAAATCGTAACCGTGGGTATAACTTCTAGCTGCTAAGCTAATCTCTTCACCGTGGAAGTAATACTCTGGATCGTATGGTACTTCTTTAATCCATTTACCTAAAGTAAACATAAAGTGTGCAGAATAAAAACGAGCCTTAACTGGCATTGCATCCATATCTTTCCAATTTGGAATACTAGCTGGCAAGAAAAACACTACCCCTTCAGGGGTAAATCTATCAAAGTCCATCTTCCAAGGCTCTTGAACTCTACTTGCTGGGTCGTTAGTAGGGTCGTAACTTGGAATATAAGCTGTTAGAAGAGGCTTCTTATGACCAACCTTTTGAAGTCTTTTTACAGTCTTAATACACTTTACATCCCAGTCTTGTACAAATCTGTGATGAGAATCAAGTTGAAGGGTATATTCCTCACCCTTATATAATTGCTGAATATTATACCTAGCCCAGCATGCACCTTTGCTCTCAGAGAAATGCACATCCATTACTCTAAAGCGTTTATCTTCAGCAAACTCTGCTAAGGTTTCTTTCTCATCTCTTTGCCAGCAAATACCAAAAGTTAGATTCTTCGGATCATTTGCTTTAGCAACGCAATCTCTTAGAGTGTTTAGCAGTTCAGGGTCTCTATACGACGCTATCTGTACGAAAATTTTATTTTTCACACAGTATTTTAAGATAGTAAATTGAAAAATCTACTTATTCTTCTAATATAGCGTCTGTCTTTTCAAGTAAAGTTTGATCAGCTTTCTTAAATTTACCAACCACTCTCATCTCAACAGCTACTTCCCTTAATTGTTCAATTACATACGCTTGTTCATTTATATAGGTAGATGACTCATCAAGTTTCTTTTGTAAATCAACAATCTGTTGTTCTAAAGCTGCAGATTTTTCTTTACATTCACATGCTTGACTGCAAGCTAAATCAGCTGCGAGTTGTTGTTCAGCAGCTAACTTATATTCATTATTGGTAAATACGTTTTTGATAGAAGACCAGATACTCATGATAAATTATTTAATCACTCTTAGCAGATGATATAGATGAGTATGGTACTATGTTATCTTCACAATCTTTCATTAACTCAAAACCATACTCATCTAACTTGCAACCTGGATAGCCAATATATATTTCACTATCAATGATTTCGTAACTTATTATATTAGGTAATCCAATAAAAATATGATCGTGACTAGTAACAGTGAATTCGTCAATATAATCGACATCCTTCTCTGGAATACTTTCATCAAGTTCATTATCAAAGTTAGTATGTTGCTCCATCCAAGAGCTTGAGAACTTCTCAAATGCCTCTTGCATAGTACCGTTCCATACCCCTAGGTACTGTCCTTTTACATAACCGGTATTATTATATAATACTCTACGAATATGTATCATTAGAGCCTAGTAGAACCTTTAAGAATATCGCCTTCGCTTTCTTCTTTAACTACTGCACGTGGAGTAGGGGCTTTTACATTATCAGTAAATGAACGAGCTACCTCTACGATATCAGCATGCTCCATTTTATTATTACGAACGATACGATTATACGTTTGTACCATTTCAATAGCATTTTTAATCTTCTTACGATAAGTAGATGATCCCATCATCTTTAAGTAAAGTGTTTCAGTCGATTCTTGTTTACCTTTAATCTTTTTCATATGTATATTTTATATAAGTTCCTGTAAAAATAAAGAGCGCTGACTTTATTGTCCGAGTCCGCTCCGTGAGGACAAGTTGTCAATACCTTTTTATCGGTTTGAGATTATTTTAACCAACCAATTTTCTCTCCTGCTTTCTTCCGGCGTTCGTATTCTTCTTCACTACCAGGAAAGCGATAAGCCCAAATGTTGATTAGAAGGAAGGTTACAGCTAGATATGCAACCGCTTTTAAGTTATATGTTGTAAACCATAATACTATTAGACTAATATCCATAGTAATAAACATTGCAAATTTACCAAGAGTAGGAAATACTCGTTTATTTTTCCAATTAATGATAAACGGTCCAAATAGCTTATGATTCATAATCCAATTATGAAACCGTTCTGAACTTTTAGAGAAACAATACGCAGCCATTAGCGATGGAGTGCCCCAAGGAATGCCAGGAGTGACAACGCCAATATAAGCAATGCCGACTAATATAAAGCCAGCAGTCATCCATAGCATTTTTTTAATCTTATTCATAAATTATGTCCAAAGAAGTTTTCGGTTTTCAATAACCCATTTACAGAACTGGGTATCACATTCAAAGAGCCAATCTTCCTTTTCATTTAAATCTTTAAAAGGATCAGGTTCATCGAAATTATTAATAAACTTCCAAGCTCCTTTAATATCTTCTTGAAGTTTAGTACGTCCAGTCTTTGCATACTCGTAAGCTTCTTTTAGTTCAAGACCTTTTGCTTTTGACTCTTCATTCCAATCCCAAACAGTATTTTCAAAATACTTTTCACGC
>Ga0181347_1000732_pt1 | contig 10955 bp, 6 predicted proteins | sample Su13VDMM110SN_FD_130102 | JGI IMG/M metagenome (GOLD analysis project Ga0181347, IMG submission 130102) | Freshwater viral communities from Lake Michigan, USA - Su13.VD.MM110.S.N | ecosystem: Environmental > Aquatic > Freshwater > Lake | place: USA: Michigan | collected 2013-07-16
AACTGCATTTGATTTAGATGATTTTGTATCTACTAATGAATTTAAGTTAATTATACAAAATAGATTACACGATTCAATTGAATATAATATGCAATTTATCCGTAAACGAGAATATCAATTATCGGTTAAACAAGCAAGTGGACAATATAGACCATCCTCAACATTACAATCTTTATTGAATACTGGGTATAATTCGACAACCAAAATACAAACACAACCAAGTGTATCTGGATTAGGGGGTAATGCAACTAACAAAACTGTTACATTAAAACAACCAACTAGTCCAACAGGCCCAACTGGTCCACAAGGTAATCAGGGAACAACTAATCCAACCGGTCCAACTGGTCCAACTGGTCCTGGTAGCAGGGGAACTGGTCCTGGTTTTAATCCATTGGGTGGATTAGGTATTGGTGATGGTACAGGTCCAACACCGCCGATGGATGGGGCTGATACATCTTCTCAAGATTATAATTCACTAATCACAAATCCACCGGGTTCGGGTACTGGAGGTGGAGATGGAGGGGGCGCTAGTGGTGGTGGTGGAGTTGTTCCTATTCTTGGAACACAAGTTGGTGGTGGAGCTGGAACTGGACTTGGATTAAGTATAGGTGACGGTACAGGTCCGAGTAGTGGGATTGATACATCTTCTCAAGATGCTAATTCAATATGGGTTTAATACATCTTCTCAAAATCCTAAAAAACAATAATTATAGTAAAGAAATAATATAAAATGCCTTTAACGCCAGAGCAACAAACAGACGCTGATAAGTTAGGAATACCATACGATACATACGAAGCATTGCAAGGTGTCACGTTTGATATAAATGCTATTAATGCAGCAGTTGCATCATTAACGGCCCCGGGTGGTATAAATACTCCAGAAGGACAGGCCGCCTCATCAGCAGGTATTGCAGCTAGTATTGGTAATATAAATCCACTTACTATGTTGGGTCTTGATTTAACGGTCAATAATCCTATCATATTAACAAACAAAGATGGTTCTAAAACAATTATTAATCAAGCAAACCCTACACAAGATTTAACATCGCCAGGTGCAATTGATAAGTTAATGGGCGGGGTTACTAAAATAGAATATCTGGACCCCAAAACAGGAATCCAAATATCTAAACCAATAGATAAACCAGAAGATAAGCCAACGGAGAAGGGGGGTATTCCTCCAAGTAAAATCATTAGTGTAAAGGTAATAAACAATTCAATATCAAAAGGAACTACAAATTACACCATAAATGGTCAAAAAGTAGAAGAGGGTAGTACTACTCAATTTGATTTTAATAAATTAAATGATACTACAATTATATATCCAAACTATGATACAAACAAATTCACTGTCTTAAACAGATTTGTAATTGGTAAAAATGGTGATGGTTTTATTTTAAGTGAAATAGAGCGTGGTACTCCAAAAGAACCAAAGTTTTTTACTAAAACACCTGCAACTATTGAATTAGATTTTAAATACGAAGCGGTAGTTGCTACACCAAAAAAAGATAATCCACCTCCAACTAATAGTGGCTCTGAAACTTTTACTATAAAACAAAGTATTGGGTTTTTATCAAATTATTCACAATCTCCTTTTAATATTAAAGTAGAAACTGGTAATTTACCACAACCATTAAATTTAAAAATAAATGATATTGCAAACATATCTACTACAAATACTAATTTAAAAGATGTAGTAATATCAGTATCTAATACCGGTAATTATGATTTATTGGCTTTAAAGTGGGCATACGCTGGAAATGATACTTATATTTCAACAGGATTTGTAGATGGTAAATTAACACTACCTGGTAATGTATTAATAAAAAACATAAATGTATTTGTTGAGCTAAAACCAAGTGATAGTAAAATTGCAGGAATACAATTGGGTAGTTCATTTAATTTTAAAGTTCCTGGTTCTACGTTGCGTTCAAAATTTAAAACAACCGAATTTAATATTCCAGTTTCGGTAAAAAATTCTGAAAGTGCATTAATAAAAACTCCGTTTGGAGAAAGAAGAATTGCTTGTAATACCGGTGTAGGATTTGAAAGTAAAACTATAACATTAGATGTTAAAAAAGATTTTAAAAATAATGTTGGTTCGTTTAAAATAGTAATTGTACCTACTAATACTACATTTGGGGATACACCAAATCCTGGTTATACTACTATAAATGTAAGTGAGACATACGATGTTCCTTTAATAAACGAAATAAACTTTCCAGATTCAATTACAATCCCAACTTATACGTTGGGAGATTATCCATTTAATATTCAGTATAAATCAAATACTGCCGATTATGTGTTAATATATCACACAACGGAAAATAATAAAAATTTAATTGGAAAATATGGTAAAGCGGAAAACCTATCATTTAATTTTAATGATTTAAAAAAGAAAGGTGCAGTAAAGAATGGTGCTATCAATCTTATATTTATTCCATACGATGAAACTAATGTAAATGGTCAATCGGTAATGGAAGCCATTCGCGGTGATGAAACTAAAATAGAAATAAAGGTATCAGAGCCAGCATTATATGTATCAACCGATAAGTTAAAGCAAGATTTATATAATTCAATCATTCGTAATATTGATTTTAATTTAGAGGATAGACCTCGCTATTTAAATCATTTAGCAGAATTTGATAAAGAAGATAAGCAAATTGTAATTTCAAATTGGGATGTAGATTATTCTACATTTACTAACTTTCAATATGATGAGTTGGGTAACAAAGTACCAGTTGATATTACTAAAACAATTGTCCTTAAATTATACGAACCATTACCAACAAGTATAAATAAAAACGATACTCTTTGGATTAGTGAGATTATGTCTTTACCAATAGTAAGGACGGTTACAATTACTGGTGAAAGTATTCAAAATGTTCAATTTTTAAGAGGACCTAATTTTGACATAGAGGTTGATTTTGTAAAACAACAATCTACTGCATTTGAATCGTTAGACCAACTTATACTTTCTGGTTCCACATCATCACAACAAATTGTTGATAAATACTTATACGATAATTTATTTGAGGTAGATAAAGTTAATATAGATTATAGTGATTTTAATAACTTTGTAAAATATAGTTCAGCAGTTGAAAGATTGGCAAACTTTAAATACAAAAAAGAATTATTAGAATACTACGATGATAGAGTACATCATTTACAAATATTTACTGGTTCAGTAAGTGCGGTAAATGAAATCCTTTCATACGAAACTAAAAAAGTAAATTTATTAAATGCTTTCGATGGTTGGGAGAATTATTTAGTATCAACATCGGTTTCTGATTTTCCAAAAACTGGTTCATTTGCACAACGATTTACATCTGGTTCATTTGACTCAAACGGAAACTATACAAAGGTTTATTTACCATCTGGTTCGGCTTGGTTTAATTCTACATTAGTAACCACACAAACATTTGATACAGGCAACAAAAACGCATTAAAAAATAATATACCTTTGTTCCTAATAGAAACAGATGAGAACTCCGATTATCTATTATTTTTAGATATGATTGGGCATCATTTTGATATTATCTGGTCTTACATAAAAGGTATGACCGAAACAAAGAACATAACAGAGAAGGATACGGATGGTATTCACGATGATATGTTGTATAATTATTTAAAATCATTTGGTTGGGATGCTAAAAATCTAAATTCAAACAAACAACTTTGGAGTTACTTATTTGGTAAAGATACAGATGGAAATATTGTTGAAGAAAATACACCAGAAAAAAGAACAAAAACAATTTGGAGAAGAATTGCTAATAACTTACCTTATTTATTAAAACATAAAGGTACAAAGCGTGGTATTCAAGCTTTGTTAAATTGTTATGGGATTGCTAACTCAAACTTATCTATTATAGAGTTTGGTGGACCAGATAGCGAGGATGCAGTAGAAACTACAAAATATACATACGATACACAAACTGCTAATTTAAATTTCACATCTGGTTCTTATTTAACTACTAGATGGAGTAGTTCAAACGCAATTGAGTTAAGAATTAAACCAGCTTATTCTGGTAGTGGAATGACTTTGGTTTCGGGCAGTTCATTTAAATTATCTTTAGTTCCTGGCAATCACGCTTCTCAAACATCTGGTAGTTTAGAATTAGCAGTTTCATCATCCGGTGGATTAAATACTACTATTGTAACAACACAATACCAATTTTATGATGGAAATTATCATAATATCCTATTAAATAAAGAAACAATTGGTACTGGTTCTACATTTACACTTTACTATAAAAATGGTGAAAAAGATAGGATAATAAAATCAGGAAGTTATGAGGCACAAATAGATAGTGCGATTTGGAATACTGGTTCTACTATTCAAATTGGTGGAACATATGTAGGTGAAATGGATGAGTTCCGTATGTGGAACGCTCCGTTAAGTGAAAGTGCATTTGATTTACACGTTCTACATCCAGAAGCAATTAATGGTAATCATATATCTGCATCTACAACAGATTTGCAAGTTCGTTTAGATTTTGAATATCCAAAAAATTTGGCATTAACTGCATCGGTTAAAAATGTAGCACCAAACAATACATACCAAACATATGTAAGTGCTAGTGGGTTTACTACTTTAACACAATATCCACACCAATATGAAATTGTAGATAGAAGTGTAACTTTATCAATACCAAATTCAGGCGCATCTCGTTATAGTTCTAATAAAGTAAGATTTGAAGACCAAACTCTAATAAGTGATTTATCATACAAATCTCGTTCAACTAAAAAGGCTTACGAAACATCAAAGCGTGATAGTAATAGATTAGGATTATTCTTTTCTCCAAACAAAGATTTGGATTTGGATATTGCTAAATCATTTGGTGGAATTAGTATAGATGATTATATTGGAGCATATGATGACCAGTATCAAGATACTTACAAAGATTTAACTGATTTAAGAAATTATTATTTTGAAAGAATAGGTAGTAGAGATATTTACCAATTTATAAATTTAGTTCGTCTATATGATAAATCTCTATTTGTAAATCTTAAAGAGATGATACCTGCAAGGGTAAAGGCTACAACTGGTTTATTAATAGCACCACATTTATTAGAAAGAAGTAAGCATAAAGTACATAAACCAACTACTGAATATACATCATCAAACGCAGATACTACTATTGTAATTACAGATACTACACTAATTAGTGGTGATGTGAATATATATGATGCTAATTTAATATTGACTGCATCTACATTATTGGTTGGTGAGTTTGAAAACTACGAAGCATCTTTAAGTTTAGCCACAGCAAATGTATTAGAAGTTGAAAATAATACATTTGAAACTACAATTGGAACATTAGATATAGATAATTTGGTTTTGGTTGATAATTACTATGAAACCAACCAAACGGCATCAATCGATACTAGGATAATATCAGCAAGTATAACTGCTGAATTTGAAGGGTTTGGTAGTACAATTGTAAATGTTGGTGAATTATATAGTGATATTGGATATAGTTCTTATTTTGATAATGGTTATGCTAGATTAAATTATCAAGATTACGATGGTACATATAAATCTAGAAAAGTAAGAGGATTTGTAGTTACTCGTAGAAGTGATTTAATAATACCTATGAATGTTAGTGGAATTTCCGGCTCAATTTATGAAGATATATTGACAGATGTTTTTACAAACGAATTAATATTACAGGAAGGTAATCAAACTGCTTCATTAGCTAGTGATTTAAATATAATTTCTATCACAACTGCTAGTGGATATTTGAAATCTCATTATATTTATAATAAAGATAGAAGTATAGGTTTGGAAAATACTTTCTTCATTGGTTCTAAACAAACATCCGCAACTACTATTGATGGTAGAGCCGCAGTTGAAGAGTTCGTATCTAATCCTACTATCCTACGTGTTAATGAGAATGGAAGACCTAACAACGAACCAATATTGGTTGTTGACTAATAAAAGTGAAAAAAAAGTAAAAAATTTTATATTATATATTTATATTAGATATTAAAAAACAATTATGGGATACCTTGATAATACAACAATTACCGTAGATGCAATTCTTACCAAAAAGGGTAGAGAGAAATTGGCATCTGGACAATCATTAAACATTAGTCAATTTGCTTTGGGTGATGATGAAATTGATTATGCTTTATATGATGCAGCACACCCAAAGGGTTCTGCTTACTATGATGCTTCAATCAAAGCAACTCCTATTTTAGAAGCATCACCAGATGAAACTCAAGTATTAAAGTATAAATTGGTTACTTTACCAAAAAATACTACAAAAATACCACAAGTTTCTTTGAATGTAACTATAATCACATCAAAAACAACATCGGGTACTTTCCCAATAACACCAACAACATCTCCATCTGGAAATAAGAATGCTGGTTATACTGCAATTTTGGCTAACAAAAACGCAGGTTCTCTTATTGGTGAAGGTTTGACAAGTGCAAATACAACTACAACAACTTTCTTGGGTTCAAATATTACAACAACCGCAGAAGTTGCAAAGGGTTTAACTTTCTCTTTCATACCTAATAGTTCATTAACATCAAATGTTTCTACAACAATAACAATATTTGGAAACGAGACAGGTGGTTCAGTAACAATTCCAGTTACAGTAACCTATGTAACACCTGTATAATAAAATTGGATAATAAAACAATATGGCAACTTTAGGACAAAATACAGGTACCCAACTTATCAACGATATTGCATCGTATTTAAATGCACAGAAGCAAACAGCTAACGGAGCATTAGATACAACACAATTAGCTGGTATCATTAACAGATATTTAACAACTGGTGAGCAGTTAGTAACTGAAACTGGAGTTGTTACAAACTCAATCTACAAACAATTCAATACAACTGATATTGTAACTGCACAGAATGAAATAGTAACAACTGGATTATGGAGTAGTTTAGATGGTAGTTTAACTACATTCTTTACAGGTTCTACTCCAGCAGTAGCAGGACAAAGCGGTTCAGCAACAGATGAGTATTACTATAATATTTATGGAAGTGCAACAACTGCTTCAGCAGAAGTTGAGTTTGCAGTAGCATATGGACATATTAGTGGTGCAGGAGCTCCTAATTTGGCAGCATTGGATACATCTACTTTACCAACTAAAGCAACATATGTACAATATCGTTCTTTATTATTAGATGGTATTGTACCTAAATTTAAGTTTTATAGTGGAAGTACTGCAGATGGGTATGAAAGTGATGATGTTTATGTTATAAATGTTTCACGTGCAAGATACAGAGAAAGAATGGATGCTGGTAATATCTCATTAAAATTATCTGGTTCAACTGGAACAATTCATTTGATTGATGATAGTGGACAGAAATTTGATTTCCAAACTAACTATGGTGTAAGAGAATTTAATATGGTTTCTGGTTCATTGAACTTGGGAACTAATAACGCAGCAACTATTGTAAGTAGAAGTACAGCAACGGGTGGATATGGTTATGGTAAATTCTATCCAGAGCAAGGAATTATCCTATTAAACCCTACGGCATTAGCAACAGTAGTTGGTGCAGAATTATCACCATCTGGTTCTTTAATTTCTTATGAGTTTAACCACAGACGTTTATTCAACGCAATCAAAGGCGGGGCAGATTTTGAAGCAAGAAGAACTGAAAATGTTTCTACATCACACTACTTTGTAAGAGTATTTAACAGAGAGTTTAACTACTCAAACAACCCAACTTACACAAGCGGTTCACAAGGAGCATTCTATCAAGATACTTTCAAAACAGACCCGAAGGCTTATATAACTTCAATCGGTCTTTACAACGATGCAAACGAATTGTTAGCAATTGCAAAAACATCTAAACCAATTGAAAAATCATTCTCAAAAGAATTGGTATTAAAAGTTAAATTAGATTTCTAATCTAAACAAACTATAAAAGTTGAACCCATCCCAAAAAGGTGGGTTTTTCTTTTTCTTATATTTATTATAGATGAAGAAAATACCCAAAAGTGATATTAGTATAAGACCATTTAAGGTCTACAAATCATATACTGCAACAAACGCAGATAGTGGTAGTGGTTACAATAGATATTTAGCAGAAAACAAATATGCTACTGCCGATGCACTATCCGAAGGTGATTTATTTTTACACTCACTATGGCATCAAATACACAGAATGTATTATGATGAAATATACAATCCATTAAGAACATATAGTAGAGAAATTGCAGATTATGTAACCGATACTACTTCCTATGGTACGCGTGTATTGGGTACAAAGTGTGTTGTATTTACAATACCACAAAATCATTATGGTGAAGAAATAAAACCAAAATCAATAACATTAACGGATGTTGATAGTTTAGCAACTGCATCGCCTAAATTAATAATTGATGATGGTTATGGTAACTTATTAAGTAATAAAGAAATATTTGATGTATTAATTTTAAATTTACAAACATCTCAATTTCAAATTAGAGATGGTGTTGGAAATATTATTGATTTAGTAATTGTTTCATTTGATGCAGATACTCAAATTTTAGTGGTTGAAACGGATACCGGAAATAGTGGATTTATAGTATTTAAATTATCTTCGGGTGAAGGCACTAATATAGGAAAAGTTGAAACTGAATCAAATTTAACTCAATTCAAATATGCAAAAAATGTAGTTGGTAATGTTAGTTATGAGCATGGTATTATTACATTGACAGAAAGTACAAATTTTAGTATAGAAGTTACTAATTTTAAATTGGAATATAAAGGTACAAATACTATATATGAAAATGAAATCTATATAATCGTTGGTGAAGATGAATTTAATGTCTCAACAAATCCAACTGCTATTGTAGAAATTAGTGGTAGTATAACAACTGCTTCAATTTTTGATTTTAGTTCTATATCTACTAATCCAAACATATACACACAATCAATTCATATTGATGGAGAAAAGTTTATTAAAAAGAAAAGTACGCTAACAAATGGAACTGTTTTAGATTATAATATAGCATCGATGTATAGTAGTTCAATTAAAGGTGGATTTGGTGATTATGAAATTTCATCTTCAATAGACCAAACTGGTTCGTATCTTGCACCTTACATTACAACAATAGGTTTGTATGATGATAATATGGATATGGTAGCAGTAGCAAAGTTAGGAAACCCAATAAAATCATTACCAGATTTTCCGGTGAACTTTATTGTTAGAATAGATACTTAAAAAATAATACTATATATTTATATTATATAAAAGGAGAACAATAATTATGGCATCAGTATCGTGGAAAGGTAGTATTTTAGATACATACGAAAAAAACACAACATTCGGTGGAAGAAGTGGCGAAAGTGCAAAAGACGCAGATAAGCAAGCAGTTGATTTTATTAAAACAATAATCGAAGGTGAAGTAGTAGTTGGTGGATTTACACGTAAGGCTACTAAAGAAAAATCTGATATGAATGTTTCAGATAAAATATTAAATGCAGTTAGAACACATTCGGTTGAAAAATCAACATATCCAATTGGAACTAAATATTCCACAGGAGTAAAAAAATAAAAAGGTTTTGGCTAAAAAGAAAAGTTACAAAGGTACAGCAATAAAAAATGGATTTAGAAGTGGGTTGGAAGAGGTAGTATCTAACCAACTCACATCTAATGGAATAGCTACTCAATACGAAAGTAAAGATAATATAATTCCATATATAGTTCCAGCTACAAATCACAAATATCTTCCTGATTTTAAATTACCAAATGGTATCATAGTAGAAACCAAAGGTAGATTTGTTATGGCTGATAGGAAAAAACATTTATTAATCAAACAACAACATCCTAATTTGGATATTCGTTTTGTATTTACATCATCCAAAAACAAAATAACTAAAGCATCTAAAACTACATACGCCGATTGGTGTATTAAAAATGGTTTTAAGTTTGCTGACAAACTTATTCCAGATTCTTGGATAAATGAGTAGATAAATTAGGAATTGTAAAAATAATTTCGTATATTTGACTTATGCAAGTAATAAGTCTTTTCCAAAAGTATTTAGGTTCATCGTACACACTCAAAAAAGATGAGCACGCTTTTCACTGCCCATTCTGTCATCATCACAAACCAAAACTACAAATAAACACAAGAACTAATAAGTTTCATTGTTGGGTATGTAATGCAGGTGGTAGTATAATTTATTTGGCAAAGCAGATTGGTATGAGTCCAGATGATTCGCAAGAATTGTGGGGAGAGTCACATACTAAATTGAAATCGGCTATGTCTTCTAACAAATCCTTAAATGAACAATTTTTGGAAATGTGGGATGCGTATGAAGAAGATAAAGATGAAAACCAAGCCTACCTAGCTTTACCACCGGGTTTCACATCAGCTTTGGATTTAAAGAACGATATATTCAATATAGAACAATCACATGCTATTGCTTATTTAAAGAGCAGAGGGATAGGGAAACGGGAAATAATAAAGTACAATATTGGTTTCACAACCGAAGGTTTATATAAGGATAGAATTATTATTCCATCTTATGATAGGGATAATCGTTTGAATTATTTTATAGCTAGACACATTCATGCTGATAGTAAACAAAAATATAAAAACCCACCGGTAAGTAAAAATATTATTGCTTTGGAAAATCAAATTGATTGGAGTGAACCGGTTACCTTATGCGAAGGAATGTTTGATGCCATATCGATAAAACGAAACGCCATTCCTTTGTTTGGTAAGTTTGTTTCAAAGAAATTAGATGTTGAGTTAAAAAATAAAGTAGCAAGTGGCGAACTAACTGAAATAAGTATTGCTTTGGATAATGATGCTAAAACTGATGCTTTAAAAATATATGAAAAATACTCAAAATATATTCCAACGATAAAACTCATAGATTTCCAAGAAAAGGATGCTGGAGAATTAAAGTTCAAAGATATTTTGAAATATCAAAAAAATTCCGTAACTTTGAGTTTTGAAAGTTTAATCAAACAGAAACTATCTTTTATTAAT
>Ga0181347_1000735_pt1 | contig 10943 bp, 10 predicted proteins | sample Su13VDMM110SN_FD_130102 | JGI IMG/M metagenome (GOLD analysis project Ga0181347, IMG submission 130102) | Freshwater viral communities from Lake Michigan, USA - Su13.VD.MM110.S.N | ecosystem: Environmental > Aquatic > Freshwater > Lake | place: USA: Michigan | collected 2013-07-16
TGATCCTGATGTTCCGGAAGATCCACTAGAACCTGAAGTTCCACTAGATCCACTTGATCCTGATGTTCCGGAAGATCCACTAGATCCAGATGTACCCGAAGATCCACTTGATCCGGATGTGCCGGATGAACCGCTAGAACCAGAAGTTCCGGATGAACCCGATGTGCCGGATGTGCCGGAAGAACCAGATGTTCCACTTGTTCCCGGAACAGATGCTGTCCAGAATGCTAAACCAGTAGCATCCGACATTAATATGTAGTTTGATTGTGCTCCGGTTGTTAATTTTATTTGAGATGCTGTTATACCATTAACTCTTAAATTGGAATACGAAGATATAGTAATATCTCCTTGAGTAGTTGCAGAACTGTTAGTAGTAATAGCAGCAAACTCATCAGCCGATTCATCCCATATAAATGCTTGAGTAGCTCCAGTTCCTCTATTAACCATAAAACCAGAATCCAATGTAGGAGTTCCAGATTGAGTAGAAGCTAATAATATTAAAGGATCTTGAACCGTTAAGTTTGTTGTGTTAACAGTCGTTGATGTTCCAGAAATAGTTAAACTACCAGAAACCGTTACATTCCCAGTAACAGCCAATGTAGAACCATCAAATGTTAGATTAGATTCAACTGTAGCGTTTGGCGCGGATCCATCCAATGTTATTACTCCATTATTAGTAGTTCCTGTCAAAGATAAAAGACCACTAGAACCTGATGTTCCTCTTGTTCCACTAGAACCTGAAGTCCCGGATGATCCACTAGTTCCACTAGAACCTGATGTCCCGGATGATCCATTCACACCATCAATACCACTCAAACCACTTGATCCAGAAGTTCCAGATCCAGATGATCCACTTGTGCCTGTAGAACCGGATGATCCACTTGTGCCTGTAGAACCGGATGATCCACTTGTTCCTGTAGATCCACTTGTACCTCTCGTTCCACTCGTTCCAGCAGATCCGCTTGTACCGGATGACCCACTAGTTCCGGATGATCCACTTGATCCAGATGATCCACTAGAACCTGATGATCCACTAGAACCTGATGTTCCCGACGTTCCACTAGAACCACTTGTGCCTGTAGAACCTGATGTTCCACTTGTGCCAGATGAACCACTTGATCCACTTGTTCCAGAAGATCCACTAGACCCACTTGTTCCCGTTGATCCGGATGTTCCAGAAGATCCACTTGATCCAGATGTTCCTGATGACCCACTAGAACCTGATGTTCCCGATGATCCACTAGAACCGGATGTTCCTGAAGATCCACTAGAACCGGATGTTCCTGAAGATCCACTAGAACCAGAAGTTCCTGATGACCCACTCGATCCAGAAGTTCCCGATGATCCACTATAACCGGCTGTTCCACTTGTGCCGGATGATCCACTTGATCCACTAGAACCGGATGATCCACTTGATCCACTTGTGCCTGCTGAACCAGATGTTCCACTAGATCCATTCACACCATCAATACCACTCAAACCACTAGATCCAGATGTTCCAGAACCGGATGTTCCACTTGTTCCTACAGACCCGGATGTTCCACTTGAACCACTTGTTCCTGAAGAACCAGAAGAACCAGATGTTCCACTTGTTCCCGGAACAGATGCTGTCCAGAATGCTAATCCAGTAGCATCCGACATTAATATGTAATTTGCTTGTGCCCCGGTAGTCAATTTTATTTGAGAAGCGGTTAAACCATTAACTCTTAAATTCGAATACGAAGATATAGTAATATCTCCTTGTGTTGTAGCCGCATTATTTGTGGAAACAGCCGCAAATTCATCCGCCGATTCATCCCAAATAAATGCTTGAGTAGCTCCAGTTCCACGATTAATCATCAACCCAGAATCTAAAGTTGGAGAACCCGATTGAGTAGAAGCTAAAAGTATTAAAGGATCTTGAACTGTTAGATTGGTCGTATTAACCGTTGTCGAAGTTCCAGAAATAGTTAAACTACCAGAAACCGTTACATTTCCAGTGACCGCTAAAGTAGAACCATCAAATGTTAAATTAGATTCAACAGTTGCATTTGGAGCCGAACCATCCAAGGTTATTACACCATTATTAGTCGTTCCAGTCAAAGATAAAAGACCACTCGATCCAGATGTTCCTCTTGACCCACTGGTTCCTGAAGTCCCTGATGATCCACTAGACCCACTTGTTCCTGATGATCCACTAGATCCTGACGTTCCTGAAGATCCACTAGATCCACTTGTTCCTGAAGACCCGCTAGACCCACTTGTTCCTGAAGATCCACTAGATCCAGATGTTCCAGAAGATCCACTAGAACCAGAAGAACCTGATGAGCCGCTAGACCCTGACGTTCCTGAAGACCCACTTGATCCTGATGTCCCACTAGACCCACTAGATCCCGAAGACCCACTTGATCCTGATGTCCCACTAGACCCACTAGATCCCGAAGATCCACTCGATCCAGATGTTCCGGATGATCCGCTAGATCCGGATGTTCCAGAAGATCCACTAGAACCAGAAGAACCTGATGAGCCGCTAGATCCGGATGTTCCCGATGATCCACTAGACCCACTAGATCCCGAAGATCCACTCGATCCAGATGTTCCGGATGATCCACTAGAACCAGATGTTCCGGATGATCCACTAGATCCACTTGTTCCTGAAGACCCGCTAGATCCTGATGTTCCACTTGAACCACTAGATCCTGATGTTCCAGAAGATCCGCTAGATCCACTTGTTCCTGAAGATCCACTAGATCCTGATGTTCCACTTGAACCACTAGATCCTGATGTTCCACTTGATCCACTAGATCCTGATGTTCCACTTGATCCACTAGATCCTGATGTTCCACTTGATCCACTAGATCCTGATGTTCCACTTGAACCACTAGATCCTGATGTTCCCGGAACAGATGCTGTCCAAAATGCTAATCCAGTAGCATCAGACATTAATATGTAATTTGCTTGTGCTCCTAAAGTCAATCTCAACTGTGATGCTGTTACACCATTAACTCTTAAATTAGAATATGAACTTATGGTGATATCACCTTGTGTTGTAGCTGAATTATTTGTAGAAATAGCAGCAAATTCATCAGCTGATTCATCCCAGATAAATGCTTGTGTAGCTCCAGTTCCTCTATTAACCATAAATCCAGAATCTAAAGTTGGAGTTCCTGATTGTGTAGATGCAAGAAGTATTAAAGGATCTTGAACCGTTAAGTTTGTCGTATTAACAGTCGTTGATGTTCCAGAAATAGTTAAATTTCCAGAAACTGTTATATCACCAGTTACAGCGAGAGTTGATCCATCAAAAGTTAAATTGGACTCAACAGTTCCATTTGGAGCGGATCCGTTTAAAGTTATAACACCGTTATTAGTTGTTCCAGTTAAACTTAAAAGACCACTTGATCCTGATGTTCCCGAAGATCCGCTAGATCCTGATGTTCCTGAAGACCCAGTAGAACCAGAAGTTCCAGAAGACCCACTTGATCCTGATGTTCCCGCAGATCCACTAGAACCACTTGATCCGGATGATCCACTTGATCCTGATGTTCCCGCAGATCCACTTGATCCTGATGTTCCTGAAGATCCACTAGAACCGCTTGATCCTGATGATCCACTTGATCCTGATGTTCCCGCAGATCCTGATGTTCCCGCAGATCCTGATGTTCCCGCAGATCCTGAAGAACCTGAGATACCACTAGTTCCTGAACTTCCTGAGGATCCTGAAGAACCAGAACTACCTGATGAACCTGAAGAACCGTCCGCACCATTATATACCCATGAAATTGTATATGTAAGTGTGTTTAGTGTACCACTACCGGCAATAAACGTTAAAGAAAAATCAAAATAACTTGTGTTGTCAGTACCACCACCAACTTCAAAAATACCAATTATGTTGTTATTCCCCAGTTCTGTTATTTGTAAATATGGTCTACTTAAACCTGGTGTATTAAAAATGTTTAATAAGGCATTAAGCCAACTATAATAATCCGTTGAATAAGAATCATCCTTACTAATACTAATTTCAGTTATACTTGAGATGGTAGTTGAATTTGTTACAAAACGTTTGGTAGTAGGATCATTTGGTGCCTGAGTACTACTATTAAAATCCCACCTACCTGAATTAGATCCATCATTACCTGTAATTCCATTAGTACCGCTAGTGCCGCTTGATCCAGATGTACCTGAACTTCCGCTTGTTCCTGATGATCCTGACGAGCCAGAAGTACCGCGAGTACCTGAAGAACCTGATGTACCTGAAGATCCACTCGATCCAGATGTGCCAGATGATCCGCTAGAACCAGATGTTCCTGAAGATCCACTCGATCCAGATGTTCCTGAAGATCCACTCGATCCAGATGTTCCTGAAGATCCGGATGTTCCCGAAGATCCACTTGAACCTGAAGTTCCGGATGTTCCCGGAACAGATGCCGTCCAAAATGCCAAACCAGTGGCATCGGACATTAATATGTAGTTTGCTTGAGCTCCTAAAGTTAATTTTATTTGAGAAGCAGTCAAGCCATTAACTCGCAAGTTCGAATATGAAGATATTGTTAAATCACCTTGCGTCGTTGCAGAATTGTTAGTAGTAATAGCAGCAAATTCATCAGCTGATTCATCCCAGATGAACGCTTGAGTTAATCCAGTTCCTCTATTTACCATAAAACCGGAGTCTAATGTAGGTGTTCCTGATTGAGTAGAAGCTAAAAGTATTAAAGGATCTTGAACTATTAGATTAGTCGTATTTACAGTAGTTGATGTTCCGGATATTGTGAGATTTCCAGAAACTGTTATGTCACCAGTCACAGCGAGAGTAGAACCATCAAATGTTAAATTAGATTCAACAGTTGCATTTGGAGCCGAACCATCCAAGGTTATTACACCATTATTAGTAGTTCCTGTTAAAGATAAAAGACCGCTAGATCCAGATGTTCCTCTTGTTCCACTAGAACCAGAAGTTCCACTAGACCCGCTAGATCCTGACGTTCCTGAAGATCCACTAGATCCACTTGTTCCTGAAGACCCGCTAGACCCACTTGTTCCTGAAGATCCACTAGATCCTGATGTTCCAGAAGATCCACTTGATCCTGATGTTCCCGCAGATCCACTTGATCCTGAAGAACCTGATGAGCCGCTAGATCCTGACGTTCCTGAAGACCCACTTGATCCGGATGTCCCACTAGACCCACTAGATCCAGAAGATCCACTTGATCCTGATGTTCCCGCAGATCCACTAGAACCAGAAGTTCCATCAACTCCACTAAATCCACTTGAACCTGAAGTTCCAGAAGATCCACTTGATCCAGATGTTCCACTTATTCCAGATGAAACTGTTAACAACCAATTTGCACCATTGCTTTCTAAAGTAATTGCTTGATTCTGAGTTAATGTTTGTGTTGCACCACCATCAATTGTTTGAGCACTTGTCGTGTTAACAGTAATTGTTCCTACTCCACTATTCTTTATTACATATATTCTACCGGATATACCAACAGAAGTAGGTAAAGTAACAGTAAATGTTCCAGAACAATCAACAAAGTAATCTAAATCAGTTATCGTATAGGTAGATGTCTTACTTACATAAGGTAAGGTAACACCACCTAATGATATCAGTCCTCTACGGGTTACAAACTCATTAGCCATTTAAGCAATTCTTTTTTCACTTTCCAAAAGAAGTCATGACTATATATAAAATTTAGTTGGTCTAAAAAAGTAAGAATTGAGTAATAATTTAATTTAATCTTCGATTATATTAAATACTTCTTATTATTGTTTTAACTATCCAACCCGATGAATCCGAAATAGATTGTAAAACAGCATATGTTCCAGAAATAACCATAGAGAAAGTAACACCAGTTGTAACTCCTATATCTAAAGTTGAATTATCTGTAAACTTTACAGTCGAACCATTCCAAATACCCATCATATTTCCAGATCTAGCATTTGAACCACTTGTCAATGTATAGTCAATAAAAGCACCGGTATAAGATGCAGTAGCGAAAGAATAAATAGTATTTGTTCCTGAACTCAAAGAAGACTTCTTAGTAGTATAAAGTGAAGGAGCTTGGTAATCACCTATTATAGTAGTATTATCTGAAAATACCTCTAAAATTGTAAATCCTGATGCTCCTTTCACACTAAGTATGGATCCACTTGGTGTTCCAGATATCGTAAATGAACCCGTTAGTCCTAAAACTCCAGTATTAGGATTGAAAGTAAGAGAAGGTTGAGCAACTGCGATATTAGTAGATGATCCAGTAGCTGTCAATATTCTATAGTCAGCAGGTGTTAATATAGTATTAAATCCTGTCCCACTAGATCCGGATGTACCCGATGATCCACTAGATCCTGAAGTTCCTGAAGATCCACTAGATCCGGATGTACCCGATGATCCACTAGATCCGGATGTACCCGATGATCCACTAGATCCGGATGTACCCGATGATCCACTAGATCCTGAAGTTCCTGAAGATCCACTAGAACCGGAAGTTCCTGAAGATCCACTAGATCCTGATGTTCCTGAAGATCCACTTGACCCACTTGTTCCTGATGTTCCACTAGAACCGGATGTCCCTGAAGATCCACTAGATCCTGAAGTCCCTGAAGATCCACTAGAACCCGAAGATCCACTTGTTCCAGGAACAGATGCTGTCCAGAATGCCAATCCAGTAGCATCAGACATTAAAATATAGTTTACCTGAGCACCGGTAGTAATTTTAATTTGAGATGTAGTAAGACCACCAGTTCTTAAATTAGAATATGAACTTATGTTTATAGGATTTGAAGTATCCGAATCATTTGTTGAAACTATAGCAAATTCATCAGTAGATTCATCCCAAATAAAGGCTTGAGTTGCTCCGGTTCCACGTCTAATCATAAAACCAGAATCCAATGTCGGAGTTCCTGATTGAGTAGAGGCTAGTAATATTATCGGATCCTCAACTGTTAAATTTACTGTATCAACTGTAGTAGATGTTCCAGAAATAGTAAGATTACCAGAGACCGTTATATCACCAGTAACATTAAGAGTTGATCCATCAAAAGTTAAATTGGATTCAACAGTTCCATTTGGAGCAGAACCATTTAAAGTTATAACACCATTATTAGTTGTTCCCGTTAAGCTTAATAATCCTGATGAACCGGATGTGCCAGACGATCCAGAAGTTCCAGATGAACCACTTGATCCACTCGTTCCTGAAGATCCACTAGACCCGGATGTTCCCGATGATCCACTTGATCCACTCGTTCCAGATGATCCACTAGAACCGGATGTTCCCGATGATCCACTTGATCCACTCGTTCCAGATGATCCACTTGATCCGGAAGTTCCTGAAGATCCACTTGATCCGGAAGTTCCTGAAGATCCACTTGATCCGGAAGCACCAACCGCACCAGAGCTACCAGATGTTCCATCAACTCCACTAAAACCACTTGATCCTGAGGTCCCGGTCGAACCGGATGGTCCAATTGATCCAGATGATCCTGACGTTCCACTAGAACCAGATGTACCAGATGATCCTGACGTTCCACTAGAACCAGAAGTTCCCGAAGATCCACTAGAACCACTTGTTCCTGACGATCCACTTGATCCAGAAGTTCCTGAAGATCCACTAGAACCAGATGTTCCCGAAGATCCGCTAGAACCACTTGTTCCCGAAGATCCGCTAGAACCACTTGATCCTGATGATCCACTTGACCCGGAAGTTCCTGAAGATCCACTTGATCCGGAAGTTCCTGAAGATCCACTAGATCCACTCGTTCCTGAAGATCCACTAGAACCAGATGTTCCTGAAGATCCACTAGAACCAGATGCACCAGATGATCCGCTAGAACCAGATGTTCCTGAAGATCCACTAGAACCGGAAGTTCCTGAAGATCCGGATGTTCCCGAAGATCCACTTGATCCAGATGTTCCCGAAGATCCACTTGATCCAGATGAACCGGATGAACCTGAGCTACCGCTAGTTCCAGAAGATCCACTAGATCCACTTGTTCCTGAAGATCCACTAGAACCAGATGTTCCTGAAGATCCACTAGAACCAGATGTTCCGCTTGTTCCTGGAACAGATGCTGTCCAAAATGATAATCCAGTAGCATCCGACATTAGTATATAGTTTGCTTGAGCACCGGTGGTCATTTTAAATTGAGAAACAGTAAGTCCAGCAACTTGTAAATTTGAATAACCTACGATGGTAAGATTTGATTGAGTAGCAGAGTCATTTGTTGAGATAGCTACAAATGAACCAGCTGATTCATCCCAAATAAAGGCTTGGGTTGCACCAGTTCCTCTATTAACCATAAAACCAGAGTCTAAAACAGGAGAACCTGATTGAGAAGCCGCCAAAAGTATTAAAGGATCTTTTACAGTTAAATTTGTTGTATTTACAGTTGTGGATGTTCCGGAAATAGTTATATTACCAGAGACTGTTATATCACCAGTTACCGCAAGAGTAGAACCATCAAATGTTAGATTAGATTCTACAGTTGCGTTTGGAGCGGATCCGTTTAAAGTTATAACACCATTATCGGTTGTTCCTGTTAAACTTAAAAGTCCACTTGATCCGGATGTTCCTCTTGTTCCACTTGACCCAGATGTTCCCGAAGATCCACTAGAACCGGATGTTCCCGAAGATCCACTAGTTCCACTAGATCCAGCCGCCCCGGATGATCCATTCACACCATCAATACCACTCAGTCCACTAGAACCTGAAGTTCCACTAGATCCTGAAGAACCGGATGTTCCGGAAGATCCACTAGAGCCTGATGTTCCGGAAGATCCACTAGAGCCTGATGTTCCCGAAGATCCACTAGATCCTGAAGTTCCTCTTGTTCCACTAGACCCACTTGTTCCTGATGATCCACTAGATCCACTTGTTCCTGAAGATCCACTAGACCCACTTGATCCTGAAGATCCACTAGATCCAGAAGTTCCGGAAGATCCACTAGAACCAGAAGTACCAGACGATCCAGACGATCCACTAGACCCACTTGTTCCTGAAAATCCACTTGAACCAGAAGATCCACTTGATCCAGATGTTCCTGAAGATCCTGAAGTTCCTCTTGTTCCACTTGATCCGCTCGTTCCTGTAGATCCACTAGTTCCTGTAGATCCACTAGTTCCAGCAGATCCACTTGTTCCAACTGTTCCAGATGTTCCGTCAACACCACTTAAACCACTTGTTCCCGAAGATCCACTTGAACCAGAAGTGCCTGATGAACCACTTGTTCCTCTTGTTCCTGATGTTCCAGGAACAGAGGCTGTCCAACTAGCTAATCCAGTAGCATCAGATATTAAAATATAGTTTGCTTGAGCTCCAGTAGTGATTTTAATTTGAGAAGCGGTCAAACCACCTACTTGTAAATTAGAATATCCAGCAATAGTTACAGTATTAGTTGTTGAATTATCATTCGTATTTACCACTGCAAATGAACCAGCTGATTCATCCCATATAAATGCTTGAGTTAATCCAGTTCCTCTATTAACCATAAAACCAGAATCCAAAGTAGGTGTTCCTGATTGAGTCGAAGCAAGTAATATAATAGGATCCTTAACTGTTAAGTTTGTTGTGTTTACCGTCGTAGAAGTTCCAGAAATTGTTAGATTTCCAGAGACCGTTATATCTCCAGTTACAGCAAGAGTAGAACCATTAAAAGTTAAATTAGACTCCACAGTGGCATTTGGAGCAGATCCATTCAATGTTATTACACCATTATCGGTCGTTCCTGTTAAACTTAATAACCCTGATGAGCCAGAAGTGCCTGATGATCCACTAGAACCTGATGTTCCCGATGATCCACTAGTTCCTGAAGAACCACTAGAACCTGATGTTCCTGATGATCCAGATGTTCCTGAAGATCCACTAGTTCCTGAAGAACCACTAGAACCTGATGTTCCTGATGATCCAGATGTTCCTGAAGATCCACTAGAACCTGAAGATCCACTAGAACCTGAAGATCCAGATGATCCAGAAGTTCCTGAAGATCCACTTGAACCCGAAGTTCCTGAAGATCCAGATGATCCAGATGATCCAGAAGTTCCTGAAGATCCACTTGATCCGCTCGTTCCTGAAGATCCAGATGATCCAGATGATCCAGAAGTTCCTGAAGATCCACTTGATCCGCTCGTTCCTGATGACCCACTTGAACCAGAAGTTCCTGAAGATCCAGATGATCCAGAAGTTCCTGAAGATCCACTTGATCCGCTCGTTCCTGATGACCCACTTGAACCAGAAGTTCCTGATGATCCACTAGACCCGGATGTTCCTGATGATCCACTTGATCCAGAAGTTCCAGGAACAGAAGATGTCCAAGAAGCAAATCCTGTAGCATCAGACATAAGTATGTAGTTTGCTTGAGCACCATCAGTAATTTTAATCTGAGAAGTAGTTAGACCACCTAATTGTAAATTAGAGTATCCGGTTATATTAACAACACCAGAAACATCCGAATCATTAGTACTTACAGCAACAAAAGACTTAGCCGATTCATCCCAGATAAATGCTTGTGTAGCTCCAGTACCTCTTTTAACCATAAAACCAGAATCCAATGTAGGTGTTCCAGATTGAGTAGAAGCCAGTAATATAATTGAATCCTCAACTGTTAAATTTACAGTATTAACTGTTGTAGAAGTTCCGGAAATTGTCAAATTACCAGAAACTGTTAAATCCCCAGTAACCGATAATATATTACCATCGAATGTCAAATTGGATTCAACAGTTGCATTAGGAGCAGAACCATTTAATGTAATGACTCCATTATCAGTTGTTCCATTTAAGCTCAATAATCCACTGGTTCCAGAAGATCCACTTGATCCACTATATCCTGAACTACCAGAACTACCACTAGATCCACTTGTTCCGCTAGTTCCTGAAGATCCTTCGGTTCCAGAAGTTCCTGAAGATCCTTCAGTTCCACTAGTTCCACTAGATCCACTTGTTCCGCTAGTTCCTGAAGATCCTTCAGTTCCA
>Ga0181347_1000738_pt1 | contig 10916 bp, 1 predicted proteins | sample Su13VDMM110SN_FD_130102 | JGI IMG/M metagenome (GOLD analysis project Ga0181347, IMG submission 130102) | Freshwater viral communities from Lake Michigan, USA - Su13.VD.MM110.S.N | ecosystem: Environmental > Aquatic > Freshwater > Lake | place: USA: Michigan | collected 2013-07-16
AACAACCCGTTGGTCGCCGCCATGATTGCAATCGGTACTTGGCCCAAGTAACCGGACACGATGCGCTCGATCTGGATGGGCGACAGGACAGGGGCAAACTGGCTCACGGCTTTTGCCAACTCGGTGGTGTTGGCGTTGTAGCGTTCCTCCACGCTCTTGCCCCGCAAGCGGGTTGACTCCAGCGCGTTCCAAGTATTGAAGTCCTTGTTCGTCCACACTTCCGCAATAGGCTTGACAATCTGCGGCACAAGCATTGACGATGCGCCGGGGATGGACGACACAAACATGCTCCGAAGCGCGGTTAGCTGCTGCTCTCCGTCCGTCTGTCCGGCCATAGCATCTGCCACGGCAGCACCCATCGAGAAGAACCAACCAAACTCGTACGGGATTGGCAGCTTCAGCGGTTCGTCCAACCCCGGTACGTGCAGGAAGAAGTTGCTGTACCGGTCTTTAGGCTTGGCGTTCTTGTAGTACTCGTCGTCCTGCATTGCCATCGCGTACACGATGCCGCCAATGCCCAGCATTAGCGCATTGTGATAAAACTTTTGCCTAATCTTGAGCTGTTCGTTAAACGGCATCTGCCCGGTGGCTGCTTTGTACAAGACGTTCAAGCCTTGAATCTGGGCGTTGAAGAACGGAATCATCCGGCTGGCGTACTGCACCATAGGCGACAGCCCGCGCTTGTGGAAGTTCATCGACTCCATGACGGCAAACTCCGCCTCTATCTCAGACAGCCCGTTCTTGATGGCGTTTTCGTACACCAGCGTCCGTGTGGCAGCATCGGCATTGAGCGCGGCTTTGTCCGCCATGCGGAACAGTTTGTTGAAAGCGTTGAAGTCTTTGCCGCTTGCCAGTTGCAGGGCAAACTTGGAGATGTCATCCGGGTCACCCGTAAAGATGCTGCTCTGCATCAAACCCTTCCTGAGCAACTCCGCCGCAACCTCACTCTTCCCCGCGCTCAACTTCAAGAACTCTTTGTTGGCTTTGTAGACTGCCGTGAACATGCTGTAGTCCAGCCCGGAGGTAGCCGTAGCTGCCATAGGGTCACGGAACAACTGGCGCAGCAGGTACAACGGGGTGCGGGTAACACCAGCACGCAACAGGTCACCGGCAATGCCGCCCCACTTCAAGAACGCAGGCAGCGTCAGGGGCGCACCCTCAAGGCTTTGAACCAACAACTCCGCTGGAATACCCTCGGCCACCGTACCGTTGGTCTGCACACGCACATGGCGTTCACCCGTGTCTTTGGGGTCGTTGGGGTCAGGCTCTTGGTTGAACCGGATGATGCTGGCGTCTGATGCCACGCCGTAGCCCTTGCGGACTTGCATGGTGTCCGTGCCTTTTCCAATCTCCTGCATGGCGTAGCCCACATTACGCGCAGCCAAGTTGGTCATGGCCTTGCTCACCAGCAGCGTGGTGTTGCGGGGGATGGACTCGTTGAGGGGCAGTATCTTGGCTTCGCCGCCCTTGAGTGCTGCCAGATGCGGCTGGTGACGAATGTCGCCAATGCGGATGGTTCGCTCACCGCCAAACACCAGCTCGGCTATACCGTTCTCTTTGACCCGGTAATAGGGAACGTAGTCGCCGTCACGCAGGAAGTCCCGCGCCTCGGCCTTGGTGATAGCGCCGGTCTCTGCCAAGAACTCGATCATGCCCTTGTTGTAGGCGTTGTAACGCTCACGCACACTTTCCAGCGCGGCCCTCAGTTGGTCGTCGCCTTTTGCCACAGCCATTGCGTCATCAACTTCTTGCTGGGTAACACCCAGCGCCCCAATGTCCAGCTTGGGCAGTCCCTTGTTGGCAGCACGCTGCGCAATCAGGTACATAGTGGCTCGGTTCATCTTGGCGGTCTCGTCGCCGTACCTATCCGGGATGTTACTCACCGCAGCAAACACATCCTTGGCACTGTCTTTCCCGGTGCTGCGGACTCCTTTGAGCCCTTTTGCATCCTCATACACCTCCAGCGGGCCATTGCTCAGTGCGGACAACACCAGCGGCATCTTCTGGTCGGCTTTGGTGTAGCTGTACATGGCTTGCTGGAACAGGCGGGAGTCACCAAACGCCTTGGCCCCGGCCTCCATCACCTTGCGCAAAGCCGCCCGCATGTCGGTCGTCTGCATCTCAAACTCAAGCGCGTAGTTTGAACCGCCGCGCATGGTCTGCCACCAGCTTTGCTTCTGCGCTACAACACGCTGTGCTGCTCGTCCAAGGGCATCGTCTTCGCCGTAGTTGATTGCTTTGGCAAAGGCTTGCTGCTCTCCTTCTTTGGCAAAGTACGTCTCCGACGGCATGTAGATTTTTTCAATCAGGTCAAGCGCTTGTTTGCTTGGAGGTTGATTGAACAGCCCCGCTATAAAGCGCTTGAGCTTCTGCCATAACGACTCAGGTTTGCCGATGCCATCCAAGCGGTCGCGGAAGTCTTTGCTGGAGTTGACCTCGGACATGAACTCGTGCACATCCTTGATGCCGTACTGCCCCGTCAAGTCCATCCGACCTTCAGCCGCTTTGAACAAGTTTATGATGCCTTGCTTGGCCGCACGTTGCATCGGCGTTAGCTTAGCGTCTGGTGTCCGCATTGCCTTGGTGGTGGCAGCGTGGGTCAGTTCGTGCAGCAAGTCCTCTTCCGTCACGCGGTTGGGGTGCATCGTAATCTTGTTGCGGCCCTCTTCGTACAGACCAGCGACCATCTCGCCCTTGTACTTAACAAACCGATCAACGCCAATCGTAGTGCCCTGCAAGAACTCCCGCAGCCCTTTGGCACGCTCACGCACCGCCGGGGTTGAGCCGTGCTTAATAAGCCCGTCAATGACACCCATGATGTCGTTGTCCCGCACGGCAAACTTCACATCGTCATGCGGCACGGTCAGGTTCAGCTCCTCGGCCTCATCCATCAGCTTGGCAAAACTGTCGTTTTCACCTGCATACACATTAGAAACCGCAGCTTCCGTTTCCTGCGCGGCTACATCGGCTTTGCTTTTACCCTTCTTGGTTTCAGCAGCTTGGGCTTTCTTTTCTTCTTTGACTTCTGCGGGACTAAGCGTGCCAACGTCTTCAAGCACGCCTGCTTGTTCTCTGGCAAACATCAGGCTTCGTTGGAACTCTGCCAAATCCGTATTGGCTTTGTTCAGCACATCCACATTAAATGTGGTGCGGCGACCGGCCTTGTAATCCGCTTGCGCTTGTTTCAGGTTGTCTACCTTCTGCTGCGCATTTGCAACTTGGGTCGTCACCGTTTGCAGGCGGTCAAACGCAGCGCGTTGCAAAGCTTGTTGCTGCGCAAGCGTGGCGGCTTTCACTTCTTTCTTGGTCAGCGGTTTTGTTGCCGCAAGCCGCTCGGCGGCAAACTTGTTTGCGTCTGCCACAGCCTTCTCAACTGACGGCGCTTTGTACACTGGCGCTTCGGTGGGCCGGTTCTTTGTGATGCCGGGGAGGGCGCGGCTTTCTGCGGAACCTGTACGCATCTTGGACGGCGCAGCCGTCTGCGACGAAACCAACTGGGTTGTACGGCTGCGAATAAGTTTAATGTCCCCTGCCAACGCATTGCGTGCTTCCACCAACCGAGCTTCGGTGTCTGCCACTTTGGCTTTATCTCCAGCAGCCTTGGCTACTGCCAGTGTGTTGGTCAGAGCGTTGACGCGTTGACGAGCGCTCACAACCGTTTCTGCAAATGCTTCACGGTCTTTTATCAGTGCTTTGGAAAGGGTGGCTACTGCTTTTTTATCGCCTTCTTTTTTTGCTTCTTCCAGTGCCGCAGCCGTACTGTTAACGGCTTCTTTTCTCATTGCATAAAGCGCGGCTTTTTCTTCAGCCATACCCACTTCGTCTGCTTCAAACGGTGTAGGCGATGCAATATCACGAGCCACTTCTTCGCCCCGCGCCCCTTTGCTGATTGGCTTAGCCGCAGACTCCTTAACCGCCAGTTCTTTTTCCAGCGCATCTAGTTTGACGGACAGTTCAGCTTGTTTCTTGATGAACCCCTCAACCCCAACAAACGCTGGTTTTGTAAACGGGCTACCCTTTGGGCCGTACATCGTGAGCGACGCACTTTTTCCAGTTGCTGGTTTTTTCTTAGATTTTTCAAATGCCGCCAGTTCCGCACTGATGGCATCAAATTCTTTCTTGAGCGCAAACGCTCGCACTGAATCGCCAGCAAGCTGGCTGTCTTTCAACATGGTGGCCACGCCTTGCAACTGCAACGCTTTCAATTGCGCTTCGGGCTGCGTGGTTATACCTTTTGGTTTTTTGGCATCAATGGCTTCTTGTTTGTCCAGTTCTTCTTTGGACGGTGCTTTTTTAAGAAAGCTAATTGATTTGGCTCGGGCCGCGTTGATTTTTGCCTGCAATTCCCGCATTGCTTTTTCAACAATGCCCAGCTCCATCTTTAACGACTGCACGTTCTGGCTTGCAAGCTGTTGCTCGTACTTCAGCGCCTCATCAATTTCTTTTGACTTGGTTTCAGTATCCAAAGGCACTTCTTCGGCGTACGCGGTTTGGTACACCTTGCGTTCTTCCGGGGTCAGCGCCCGGTATTTGGTGCTTGGCAGTTGGGACAGGACGTTCCATGCGCGTGTGCGGGCCGCAGAGATTTCATCTGCCTTGCGGCGGGTTGCGTAGCTGCGGTCGCGGGTATCCCGTAGAGTTGACTGTGCGCGGCTGTTTTGTTCTGCCACTATCCGGGCAGCGCGAGCAGCAACCAGTTCTGCTTGCGCAGCTTTTAATTCCGCCGTAGTGGGCTCAGTGTCTTTTACTTCCTGCAAAGTCTTTTGCGCTTCAAGCGTTGCCCGAATAGCTTGGATGTGCTCAACGGCAGCACTGGCCGCACTGGCTGTGTCCTTGAGGCTGTTCAGTTTGTCCAGCACAGATTGGTTGGCTTTGTTGAGCCCTTCTATCTCAAGAACCTGCTTGTTGAGCATGTCCAAACGAACGCGATCTTCAAGCGAAGTGATGCGCTTGCCGATGTCTTTAACACGCCCCTGCGCTTCTTTTATCTTGCTGCCAAACGCCGTGGCAATTTCTTCGTGAATGGCAATGCTGCGCACCAACCCGGCATGTTCTTCAGAACGCGAAGCCTCGGTCAAGTTCAACAGGGACACAAACATCGGGTCAGCCATCAGCTTCCCATACTCCTTTGACCCCCACTGCATTGCAGCTTCGTTCTGTGCAAGCGTGTTGCGTGCGCCTTCGGCTTTTTGTTTGATTGCCGACAGCCTGTCAAACTCCGCTTCCATCTCTGATATTTTGCGGAACACCTTTGTTGCTTGCGGTAGTTGTTCGGTCAGCTTGTTGCTGTCCTTCTCGTTCTCGCGCATTGCTGCTGCGGTCTTGCTGTCCAAAAACTTCTGGAAGTTTGCCGCCGTGGCCCGCACAATAGGCTGAATCTTGGCTTGCTCTTCGGGGAACAGCGCCAGTTGCCCTTCGTCTTCTTTGACCAAACTCTCTTTGAGCCGGAGTTGGGATTCCAGCGTTTCGGTAATAGCCAGCGGCTTGGCTCTTCCGCTTGGCCCGCGCAGTGTGGTCTCGGTAGTAGCGTCGCCACGTTTTTGAATTGGTACTTGCCCTTGCGGCAGCACTGAGCGCATGGCCTCTTCGTCGGGCTGCACAATAAGCCGAGCGTTGTACGCGGCCTGTTTTGTAGATTCGCCGTCGTCAATCCCCTGTTGGTATCGTTTTGCGCGGGTTTTTGCCAAGGCTTTGGCTGCTTCGCCCGACTTGAGGTTTTGCAGGTCAGCTTGGCTTTCAGCAGCAGTTGGGGTTGTCACCAACCCACGGCGAGTCTCAACCGGGAACCCTTGATACAGCGCAGGCTTACCAAACCCTTCGGGAGTGATGCCCTCTGCGCCTGCCTCAATTTTGCGGAGCTGCTCGTCCAGCAGTGTGAAGAACGACCCGTCGTCGGAACGGTTCTTTACTTCTTTTGCATTTGGAACTGGGCGATTAAAAAAACTAAAAGGTGCTTTGCGGGGTTCTTTTTCGGCAATTTCCTGCCCCGCCATGTTTACGTTGTCGGTCTCAAGCGCGGTGTCGGTATCGCCAATAAGCGGCTCAACCCGGCGCAGAAACGCCGCCGCTTCGGGAGTCAAGTCTTCGCGGTTGCCCAAATCGTATATACGTTGGCGCAGTGTCTCCGCCGTTATAGGCTCCTCTGTACCTTCTTGGCGGGCGTACAAGTTGAACGGCGCTTTGCCGCCGCGCTGGATAATCCCGCGCTCTTCGGACGGGCCGGTGGCGGTTACCGCAGCCGCTCGTTTTTGCTCGGGAACAGTTACGGCTTGCGAGATACGAAGCGCGGTCTCTGGCGTTTCACCTGCGGCAATTTGTTTTTGATATTCCGCCAGTTGTACCCGCGCCAAAGCCTTGGCATCCTCACTAGAACGTTCATCCGTAAGAATTTGACGCATCTGCCCGAGCGCTGCCGATGCGCGTTGAGGAGCCAGTTCTGGCTGGTCATTGGGGCCAAACAAACCAAGCTGTGCGTTTATCTCAGGCGCGGCGCTGCCGGGTTTACTCATGCCCAACAACGCCAGTTTCTCAGCGTATGTCTGCGGTGTTTCCCGGTTGTCTTGGCCAAGCGCAATCAGTGCGCTTACGTCTGCCTCTTGTTCTTCCGCGCCCAGATTAACAGCGGGAGCAAGGTTGCGCACTGCCAATTGGCGGTCACCTGTAATCGTCGGTTTGAACGGCAACAGTTCCATCTCTTGTTGCGTAGATGGGGCAGGGGTTGCGTCTGCAATCTGTTCTTCTAGCGCTTTTGCTTTATTTGAGTACCGTTTGCTTGCGGCTACATCGCCCAAGTCTGCGGCATTTTTAATTTTTTGATGCAACGCATCAAGGTTTTTGCGCAACGCGGCTACGTCAATCTGTTCTGGAATTTGGCTGTTAATAACGGCCAGTGCTTTTGAAACGGTCTCTTCCCGTTCTGCAAGGACACTGCGTTTTTCGTACGCATTGACTGGAAGTTTTTTGTTTTCTTCTCGAAGCTGGTTTAGATAGCCTTCTAACGCCCGCGCCTGTTGCCGGGGGTCGGACTCAGCAAACTGCGTTTCTGCAACGCCAATTTTCTTTCCTCTGCTACCAACGGTCGGGTCGTACAGGTCAAACGTCTGCTGTAGTTCTGCCTGCCGTGAATCCGGGCGCATTGCGGCGGCTGTGCCGTACAACGCCCTTTGTTTTTCACTCTCCAACACATCTGCGCCAGCGGCTTGTTCTCCGCCGGGAAGCTCGGGAAACAGGGACTGCTCTTGTAACTGGGTCGTATCCGTGATGGGTGCGGCGGGTGCAGGCGGTGCAGCAGGCAGGTTTGCTTTTGATGCGTTCCAGTTTGCAATGGTTGTTTTGGCTTCCTCGGAGTTCAACAACGCTTTGCGTTCAGCGCGGGCTTTCCGTTTGAGTTCTTGGCCTGCCAGATCGTTTTTGTCCAGATCAGCATCGGCTACCTTGTCCAGTTCGGCCTTTTGCGCCAGCAGCGCGTTGTACCGGGTCTGCGCTTCAATTGCAAACTGCGGAGTCTGTCGCTCAGCCTCTTTCTCGGCTGCGGCTTGCGCCCTAGCCTGCGCATCGACTACGGCTTGGGCGCGTTGGTCTTTTTGTTCTTGCAGTTTTACTTGCTCGCGTGCCCCGCCACGTTCTTGTAGGCCCACAGCTCCGCCAAGCGGAGCGCCAAGCACCATGTTCAACGCCGTGATGCGGTAGCTCTGCATTGCAGCTTCATCAGTCAGCGGTTTGCCCACCGCAGCCCGGTCTACTACGTCTTGCAGTATCTCGGTGGGCAGCTCACCCGCAGCAAAGCCGAGCGTGCCCCGTGCAATGGTCTCTATGTTGCCGCGCCCTGCCACTTTCGTGGCTTTCTCCATCAGTGCCAACCGCGCTACGTCATCCGCTTCTGCGGCAACTTTCTGACCGATGGCTTTCTTGAACACGCTCGGCATGGCAATGCGTGTACCCAACAAGTTAAGGGCTGCGTTTGCAGAAGCGTACGGGGCCAGCTCCGCAACGTCCACATCAACCTGTTCGCCTTTATCGAGCTGGTCTTTTGCTTTCTCCTGCGCTTGGCTTCCCAGTGCTTGGATTGCGTTCACAACAAGGGGTACAGCGTACTGCCCAACTGTTGCACCCACCGCCGTTCCAACAGGGCCAAAGACGGAGCCCAGCGCCCCACCACCAATCCTACCCGCCACAGCCGACCCGGCTGCTTGCCCCGCAGAGGGGAGGAGCCCCGCCACTGCGGCTGGAACTTGGCTTATTGCCTCGCCAGCGGCAGATAGGTAGTTACCCTTGTCGTACTCGCTAAGGATTTTCTCGGGCTGGAAGCCGGACTCGTATTTCTGTTGTAGTTGCTTTTGCCGCTCGATGCCTGCTTGGGCTGCGGCGTTGGAGTCACCTGTCAGTGCGGCTATACCTGTCTTGCTGATGTTGAGCAGGTTTTCAGCACCCCCCATTACATCGGCAAGCAGGCCTTTGCGTGGTTGCTGCTCTGGGGCTTGGGACTTGAACGCGTCAGGGTACTTTTGAAGTGCGCGTTGCCATGCTGCTTTAGGGTCTTCCCCCTCTGCTACTGGGTAATATGTTCCATCAGGTAGAGGCAGGTAGTTAGCCATAAAGTTCAACAGTGTAGTAGCCGGGGGCGCAACCCGGCGTTTAGCGCCTTACAGACTATACATCAAGGAGCCCGGACTTGTGAGGCAGGCGGAGCTTTCACAGTGGGCGGCACAAGGCGTGCCCGCAACGTGTTTGTAACCACATCTTGCAAATCTTTTGGAAGATTACTGAGCAACATTGGGTCTTTAACCAGTGCCGCCAACAGTGCTTCGTCTCCTTTGCCTTCAGCCGTTTGTGCCGCGTAGAACGCAAACCCTTTCTTGGCATCGCCGCCGCCCAACGTAGCAAACAAGCGCTCTTGCGCTCCGGGCATTTTTGCAATGCGTTCTTGCACTGCTGCACTGGCATTGGCAATAGCGGTACGATTTTGTCGTTCAAGGGCGTTTTCGCCTGCGCGAAAACGTTGGTCGTCTTCGGTAAGCAGCGCGTTTGTTTTGGCGGTGAATAACGTATCGGCAGTCTTACGGTTAACGCCCTCTGTGTGTTGGATGTGCGTAAGAACCGCATTTTTGCTCGCTATTGCGCCTTCCATAGCAACGCGTTTGGCTGCATTACGTTCTTTCTCGGTCATGTTCTCTTGGTTGAACTTCAACTCGTCCAACGCATCGCGGGCATCTTCCAACTTCTGACGTTGTGCAGAATTGAACTTAACCCCCTCCATGTACTGCGCCATGCCTTTTGTAGCGCCCTCGCCAATTCCTGCTAGACCTTTGCCTTTGGACTGCATCATAGCCAACCCAGCGGTAATCAAAGACATGTTGGGGTTTAACTCTTCTTGGTCTTTCAAACGTCCTTCGCGGCCAGCCAAACGCTCATTGCGCGCAGCCAGTAGAGACTCCAACCCTTTGCCGCGTTTTTCTGCCGACGCAGCTTCCAAGTCGCTTTGCGCTTTTGTCAGGTCTTGGGCTTCTTGAATTTCTTTGGGGATGCTGGCGCGGGGGTCGCCCTGCGCTTTGAGGATGTCGGAATACATCGTGCCGTAGTTCCGGTCAGTTACGGTGGGTTTTGATGCGGGCTGCGCACCGCCATCAGGCAGCACTTGCTGCGCACCGCCATCAGGCAGCACTTGCTGCGCACCGCCATCAGGCAGCACTTGCTGGATACCCTTCTTTTCAGTCGGCATGCCGCGTTTGCCTTGGCCCGAACCCGTGCCCGCAGCGGGAGGCACGTTTGCTACAGGGGCTACTGCCTGTGCCGGAGTGACAGGCATATTGCGGGGTTTGGGGCCGCTGTAGCCCGCACTGATTACGGAAGACAAGTCCGCTCCCTGCGCGTTCTGGGGCAGCATTTGCCCTGCTTCTTGCCGCCGTGCCATCTCTGCTGCTGACTGCGCTTGCAGTTGCTGCTGCTGATTTTCAACCGACCCGGCGCTAAACTTTTCGCCTAGGAAATCAAAGAAACCGGGTTGCTTTTTGCGCTTGTAGATTTTTCCGTCCATGCCACGGTAGGTTTCTTCTACTAGCCCCGTGTCTGCATACCCAACTATGCCGCCGTCTGCCATACCCTTCATGTTGGGCGCAGGCAACTGGCCAATGCCAGTGTTCTCGGGCAGGGGCTGCGCTTGACCTTGAGGCTGGGGAGCAGCCTGCGGTTGTGGTGCGGCTTGAGGGGCCGGTTGCGGCGCAGCTTGGGGGGCAGCCTGCGGCATGGGCGCGGCTTGGAGAGCTGGGGGCTGCGGGGACATCTGCGCCACCACTTGCTGGTTCACTGGGGGAGGGGCAGCGCCCATCCGCTGCGCCGACATGGCGGCGGCTTGCTTGGTAATCTGGTTGTCTACAAACTTGGCAGCGGACAGCATCATGGGGTCGTCCATGTGCATCTGGGCAAACTGCTTGCGCTGGGGTGGCGTCATCTCCACAAGGTGGGCAATGACCGCGTTGATGTTCATGGGGGCAGTGATGCCCGAAGAGTTGGTCGATGTCGAAGAGGAGGTTGCAATCATGACTGTTCCTTATGCCATGCTGTTGAGCAATAGCGCTTGCAGACCGGCGGGTTTCTTAGACTTGATTGCGCCGCCCTTGGCGCTGCCTGCTGGTTTGTTAGCTTGGTTGTATGCGCCAAACAGACCGGCTGCTGCCGTGCCTAGACCTGCCACTTGGTTGAGCATGGAAGGCGGTGACTGGTACATTGAAGAACCCAGTGCGGTGGTCGGCGTTCCACGGATGATGTCCGACATGAAGTTGAGTTGCTTATACGGAGCGTTCTCTTGGTTCAAGAAGTCCTGATACTGCTGGTTCATCACGTTCTGGGTCTGCTGTTGCTGCTGCCCGCCAAACGCATTCTGAATACCCAAGGCATTGGCCTGCTGCCCGTAGATGTTC
>Ga0181347_1000741_pt1 | contig 10905 bp, 7 predicted proteins | sample Su13VDMM110SN_FD_130102 | JGI IMG/M metagenome (GOLD analysis project Ga0181347, IMG submission 130102) | Freshwater viral communities from Lake Michigan, USA - Su13.VD.MM110.S.N | ecosystem: Environmental > Aquatic > Freshwater > Lake | place: USA: Michigan | collected 2013-07-16
CACTACAATCTTGAGCGTTGCGTCAAAACCCGCGCTGACAGCTTGGCTTCAGCAACAGGTGCTACTCGCCGCTCTTACCCTTCCCCGCCGCCCCGACGAACCTGAAAAGGAATACATAGACCGAATCATCAACGATTCCAAAGAACAGGGTCGTTCGGCGGCGGATGCGGGAACTGACATCCATGCATCAATACAAGGCTTTTATGAAAACAGACCAACAGGCAAACACCACGAGAGTGTCCAAGCCTGCGACATTGCAATTACCAAACACTTCGGTCAACAGCGCTGGGTCTCTGAGCGCTCGTTTGCACATGACCTCGGTTTTGGCGGTAAGTGCGATTTATTTTCTGGGGACGGAGAAGGCATCGTTGCTGACATCAAAACCAAAGAGTTCTCTGACCCCGCAAAGGTCGATGGCTACGACGAGCATCTCATGCAACTCTCAGCTTATCGAGTTGGTTTAGGCATCCCCAAGGCACGCTGTGCCAACGTCTTTGTCTCCCGTAGTGTTCCTGACCTTGTCGTGGTGAAGGAGTGGAGCCTTGAAGACCTTGACCGTGGCTGGGAGATGTTTGTAAACCTCCTACAATTTTGGCAACTCAAAAACTCTTACAAATAAGGATTAAAAATGTTAAGCGAAGAAATGGTCAAACAAATCTTTTTTCAAAGCGACCGACCACGCAAAGACCCGCTATTAGCGGATGAGGTAGACATCATGCAATTTGCCCACAACATTGAGGCGGTTGTGGCGGTGGAATACGCCCGCAAGGAACACGCTCGTTGCGTCGAGATTGTCAAAGAGATGAATCGCGCAGTTGGTGAGGCTTTAGAGAACCAAAAACCAGCATAAAAAAAGCCCCCCAATTAAGGGGGGCAAAGAAGGAGAGCGGCAACTGCTCCTTAAAATTACTATTCTGGCGGACGGTCTTTAAATAGTCGTCTAGCCCCTTCATATCCATATGTGCCAGCCATGCCAAGCGCACCAGCGCCCCGCGCCTTGGTCATTGTCTTGCCTACTGGGGGTAGCATAGCCGCCGCCGCAGAACCAGCCTGCAAAGCCTTTAAAACGCCTTCGCTGGTATCGCCTGCCTTAAAGCGTTGCAAAGCCTCTTGGTAACTCATTACACCAAGGTAGGTAGCCCCAGCACCTGTCAAGGCTCTTGGCAGTGCGCCCAATTTTGCGGGGCCAGTAGTAGCTACGCCCGCCCGCTCAAGCACGCGCCCTGCGGCGTTTGGTTGCTCTTGCGCACGCGCTAACTTGCGACGGGCAACTTCAGCATCGGTCTCAGCTTTGGTAAGCGCCCTCTGTAGGGGAGCCGCCGCCCTAGTCTGGCCCGTAATGACGTTGTGTCGTTGACCAAGTTGCGCACGTTCTTGGCGCAATCGCTCCAAGTCAGCCTCATACATCATTCTTTGCTGTTCAATCAATCTGTTTTGTGTTTCTTGTTGGACACGCGCCTGCTCGGCTCTTTGCTCAATCTCTGCTTGATTTGCTTGGGCCTGTTTGTCTATGTCCGCTTGACGCTCTGCAACCGTAGTAGCGGGCAACTGAAGTTGAACTCCACCTTCAGTAGTTATTAGCTTGGAATCGCCCATTCCAAGTTGTTTAATTTTTTCTAAATTTGCAAGGTCTTCTCGGATTAAACGCATACCACCAGTTTTGCTTTCACTGGTTTTGTCAGTGACTTCGTCTAAAACTGCTTCTGGCATTTGATGCTTTTGACCCGCCTCTTTGATTGTCCAATTCCTTGCGCTAGAGTCGCCTTCAATTTTTGGGCCGCTGGCAGGGCCAGTGCGAGTTAAATCAATTTGTGAAAGCAATAACGATGGTGCAGGAGGCTCAATTACTGGAGCGGCTTTAGGTATACCCTTCAGCCGCGCATCAGCCAAGCGTTGTTCGTTTTTGAGGCGCTCAATTTCACCTTGACTTTGACGGTACGTCTCTTCAAGATTTTCTGCGCCTTGGGGTACAGCCCTCTCTAAATTACGACGAGCCAAATCCAATTTATCTTGAGCGGTAAGGCTTGCTTCTTGTGCTTTGCCAGCATCAATTTTTGGAGAAACTTTTGGGTCAGTAAATGCAGGCAATATAGCGTTTGCCCCAGCGCCAACCAATGCCGCAGTTTCAGGGTCAATTTTGTTGGCAGACTCAATTGCACTATCAAGAAGCGTTTTGGGTTTTGGAGGTGGAGGGTTTAGCCTTGCCTCCTCGTCTTTGGCCTCTTGCTCTTTTCTTAGCTTGGTGGCTTCAGACTCATAGCTTTCATAACGGCTTGGCTGTTTTACTTCTGCGGCATCACCAACATCTGCATAAAAATTAGAGGTAACTTTGTAAGCGCCACGCAATTTGTCTTCGTAATTTTTATCTTCAAAATACGAGCCGTTGACGCCAGAGCGCAACCCCTCTGTGTACTTGGAAACATCACTGCCAGTGTTGAGTGTGTTGGGATACAAGCGACGCATCAAGTTGGCGTAGTAATCTCCAAAAGCCTCTGGGCTTTCAAAATTAAGGTATTTGTCTTTTGACTTTGTCTTGTTGTCAACGCCCTCGTTACCAGTCCCAGACAAATCCTTGACGTTGCCAAAGTTAAAGTGACCAACAGGCTTGCGCCCATAATCTGATTCCATTCCCCACTGGGCCAAAAGCACAGAGGGAGCAATACCTGTTTGCTTGCTTACCTGCACAGCAATTGGGCTGTACTCTTCGGTAAACATCTTTACATGGTCGTTTGCCATATCACTCCCCTTCGCGTTTCTTGCGAATTACGCCAGTTTTTGAGTCCCTGATGTAGCCCGGTGGCACAGAGGGGTCGTTTGACGGCAAAGGTGTTGCGCTTGGCTTTGGCGGAGCCGCAGGCGCAGGAACAGCCGCAGGCTTTGGAGGGGCCGCAGGTGCTGGTGTAGTCGCAGGGGCGTTTGCCGCTGGCGTTCTCTTCTTTGGCGTAAGCAAGTCCAAGTTCTCTTCACGCACGCGGTCAAGAGTTTTCTTGTACTCCGTTTTGAGTGCCTTGTAGTCTTTGTCCGTGGTGAAGTCGTCGTAGGTGTAGCCAGTCTGCTTTCTTTTTTCTTTCCACAAAGCAAAGCGGTCTTCGTCAAACATACCCTGTAATTTAAGCGCTTCAGACTTGAGAATGACGGCACGCTGACTGTCTGTGGGTAAAGCGTAGATGGCTCCAAGCAGTTTGGTTTCGTAGTCGGAGATGGCCCCCTCGCCGGGAGTCCTATTCAACTGACGACCACGCGATTGCAAATCAGCATATTTTTGAGCAAAAATTTGCAAAGCCGCTAAATCATTTTCGTCAAGGTTTGCCTCAAGCAAAGTTTTAGCTGGGAGGCTAACGCTGTAATCTCCAACTTTAATTCCTTGTTCAGCCGCACGAGCAATCGCACCAAAGACCCCGGGTTTGTTCATTGCCTGCAAGATTCTTGGATTGTTCTTTGCGTAACCAATCATGTCATCAGCGGTGTTTGTGTTTGCAAATGCCGCCTCAGCCTGTAGGCGAAGTTTTGTTGCAAGTTCCTCAGAGCCTTTAGCCCGCTCTTTTTCCACCGTAGTCAATGCTTCTTTTCTGGCCTCGGCCTCAGATGCCGAATAGGCTTGGCTGATTGGTGCAGAGGCTTCTCCTGTTGCAACAGGTTTACGACCACGAAGTTGCTCCGCCTCAAGATAGCCCTTGCTGTCATAGAAAGCAAGTAACTTCTGCTCATCGCCATCAATAAAATACTGGTCAAGCGCGGCTTGATATTTTGCATACTCCGCTACGTTCATTTCGCGCTCAGTGCGAAGACCACGAGGCACAAGTTTGCGTTTGTCTTGGCCTAGCTTCTCGCGCTCAATGCGGTTCTTCTCTTCGCCTTCTTGGGCTTTGCGAATCTCGGTCAGGGTTGCAAGCATCTTTGGCGCAACGCGACTTGCCAGCAACAGCACTTCATCAGTGATTGGGATGCGACCCTGACGAGCCGCGCCCAACACTTGGTCTGGTGTTCTTAGGGTAGCAACATCAACAGGCGACGCAGTGCCAGCAACTCTTAGCTGTCCATCAGGCGTAGTCGTTGCACCGCCAGCAGGTGCAGGTGCGCTAGAAGTTTTTGGCCCACCCATCAGGGCGCTGATTAGCTGGTCTCCACCCAACTGCTGACGCAACTCTTGTTCTTTTCCAAGCAGTTCCATTTCTAGTTTTTGGTTTTCTCTCTGAAAAATGGATTCGCGTTCTGCGGCGGCTCCAGCACCTTCTGCGGCATACCCCAAGGATTCGCCAAAAGAACCCGTCTTGGTGGGTTTTAAGAAGCCTGCGGCGGTCTGCATCAAGACAGGGTCGAATAGCCTGTTTTTACGCACATCTAAACTCTCACGCATACGCAACAATGCGGTATTCATTGCCTCACGTTGGTCACCAAGGTCGTCAACAATTGTCTCTTTTAAGCCAGTCGGTTTTGATTGGTTAATTGTTTCAAGGTTCTCAGCCTGCGCCGCGCCTGCATCAAACTTGTTCCCAGCCTGTGCAGGCGGAATTGGTTGCTTAGAGACTTGATTGAGTCCACCTTGCTGTGTTGGGGTTGCCATTGTTTACTCCACTAAGTAGCCATCGGCATCGTAAAAGTTTCCTTTGCCATCATGGTATTCTGCACCTGATGGAGCCATGCCGCCGTCGGCAAGGCGAACCCCGCCTCCTTGAGCCTTGCGCATAACGCCACCGTCTTTTTTGATGGCTGACTGAGGAACGCCATAAAGCGCGGCAACCAATGAACCCAAGCCAGCAATCTGCGACAGTGGGCTGTTTGAGTAGCCCTCGGAACCAGTCGATTGCGTGGTCGTACCCATAGGCATTTGATAGCCTTGGAGCAACTTGGCAAACTGTTGAGTTTGGGCCATTGGGTAGTCAAGCAACTTCTGACCTTGAGCCTGCTGTTGAGCGCCGTAGTCGGACATTGTCTTCAGACCCGCCACACCCATACCCTGCTGGGCTTGGCCCAAGTTCTCAAAGGCTTGCCCAGCCTGCAAGGCACGAGTCAAGTCGTTCTGAGCCTGCGTTCCTGCGGTCGTGTAACCAGTCTGAAGCGCCTGCATTTGCTTGCCCAACAAATCAGACTGAAGGTCACGCAGAGCGTTTCCAGTAACTTGAGACTGGCGACGTGAGCCAAACTGACCAGAGCCAACTGCCGCCGCGCCAAGGTTTGGCAGGATGTTTTCTTGAATGCTTCGCTGTTGTAAGCGGCCCATCTCATCAACCACGGCGGACTGATAAGGGTTCATGTAGTCAGCAATGACGTCAGGAACGGTTGTAGCGCCTGCCTCGCCCAGCAATTGAGAAGATGCACCCATAGAGCCAGCGCCAGCAAACGCAACGTCTGGGGCCATCTGAAAGGCTTGCTGTTGCAGTGGACTAAAGCCAGCAATACCGCCCTGCTGGACAGCGTTCTGACCTAAGTTGGCAATGTCTTGCAGGTAGTTCGTGTAAAACTCTGGAGCCGCCTGTTGGGCTTCCGTCGTCTTAGTAATCGCGGGTAGTGGGTCACCCTGAAATAAGCCTGCCATTATTTTGCTCCTTTAAGGTACGAGGTCAACGCCTTGGTTTTAGGTGGAATCTTGTTGATGGGGGCAGAGCGCTTGTGGGCGCGGATGCCTTCACGAAACTTATCCAAAGCCTGAGCGCCAGCCTTAGTTGAGCCGTTGCCAATCTGGGCCACGGTCTCAGCGTCAATTACATATTCACCATCCGCCAGCATAGCTGGGATGTCATCAGACTGTCCATCGCCCGCGCCATGCACAGCGGAGCCACGGCGGAAGTCCATGCGACCCTGAGTGATTGGCACGTTGGATGCGTGAGGCAAACCACCCCTGCGCATAGGGGGAGGCATACCCTGCTGTTGAGGCATCATGCCCTGCTGTGGCATACCCTGCGGCATCTGCTGTGCCATTTGAGGTGGCATCTGCTGTGGCAAGCCTTGTTGTTGCGCCTGCTGTGGAGGTTGCTGTTGCCCAACTTGAGACATCATTTCAGGCGGGTTCATTGGGGGCTGTGGGCGCATTCCCAAGTTTGCCAAGATGTCCGCAGGTTGACCAAACGTGTAGTACGAAGAGACAGGGGTAGACATGGAAGACAAGCCACCAGAAGCCATTGCAGGCAAAGCCGCATCCGCAGACTCTTCAACGGGGGTTTCTTCGTAGCCGTAGTCGCCCTCACGCACGGGGTTGTACCCCGGGGCATTTAGGTTCCGCAACAACTCTTCGTTTGGCGTGTAGTCGTTTGCATCTGTGCCGTACTGGTCGTAGCCAACAAAGTTTGTTGGGCCAATTCCAAAGTCTGTAGTGCGTGGGTTGATAAGACCAACCTGCGACATATCTAAGCCTTGGTTCTGCGCACCACTACCCCCACCCATAAAATCACTGCCAAGCAAAGAGGCAACCAGCGCCCCAGCACCAGCGGCTCCTGCTGTTGTTCCAAGCGCTCCTGTAATGGTTTTTAAAAGGTCATCGCTTATGCCTGTTTGCACTGGTGGGTCAGCAGGGTCACGCGGAGTTCTAACAGGTGGCGTTTTTGTTCCACTGCCCACGTTGACAATCGGAGCGGCATTTACGCGACCACCACCCAATGGAATTATGTTTCCACTTGGGTCATAAACAGTCATGTTCCCATAACCATCAGTCACAATAAAGTTACCCGCATCATCCCGCGTGGTCTCGTAAGCCTCTGTTGTATCAAAGACGTTGCCATCTGAGTCAACAGTTATGGTGCTACCGTCGTCAAAAGTTTGGATGTAAGAGCCGTCGTCAAAGTATTGAACACCCGCCGTTGGCGAAAATCCTATGTCTTCAGAAGTTGTACTTACCACATCTTCTGGTCGTTCCGAGGCAGAAGCCAAAACAGTTGGGGTTGAACGCTTTAAATAATCAGCGCCATATGGGCCGCTTTGAGAATACAAAGAGTTGCTACCAGTCAAAACTGGGTCGTCATTTTCACCGTAGTTGTAATCTACGTTTTGCCAATCTTGAACTTCTTCTTCGGTGTCGGAATACACAGCGTCGCCGTCTGCAAATTTTGGAACTCCACCTTTTTTCATCATAGCAATCAAGCCCCCGCGTTTGCCGTAATAGTCACCGCCATAGTCATACTCGTAATCTGTGTAGTCGTCATTGCCAGCGTACAAGTAGTCGTCGTAACCTGAGTAATCGGTGTCGTCTGTGTATTCATTGTCAGCAAGAAGTGTGTCGTCGTAATATGTAGAGTCTTCTACTTCAGAGCCGTCAGCGTTGGCGTACAACTCATAAGTTCCGTCTTCATTTTGAGCGTAGACGTTACCAAGACTGTCTTCAAAATATTCGGTGTCTGTGTTTTCAGCAACCTCAGTGTCCCCGCCACCAAAAAGTTCATTGTCAACGCCTGCAACCTCTACAGGAGAGCCGTCAGCATAGTACGCCAACTCATACGAACCACCATCCGTCATGGTGTAGTAATTACCGTCATCGTCTAAAAAATATTCTGCATCTGTACCGTTGCCAGCAACAACGGTATTTTCGCCATCGCCTCCAGCAACATTTGTTCCGCCTATACCGCGAGTACCGCTAGTAGAAGTGTTAGCGTTTTGATTTCCATCACCGCCAGCGGTATCAGTTGAACCTTCAAAAACATCAATTTTCCCGTCAGTATCAGTGGAGTACAAAACAGCATTGTTTTCCATGCTGAAAGTCATAGAAGAGCCGTCATCAAAAACGGTGGTGTAAGTCCCGTCTCCGTTGTCAATAGCGCCAGCAGGCAAACCTAGTGACTCATCAGCAGGCGTGCCTTTGTACGCAATATCTGAAGTGATGGGGCTACCGCCGCCAGCAGGAGGCGTCTTCGTGCCACCAGCAGGAGGGGCTTTTGGGCCAACAGCGGGCGGAGTTTTTGAACCACCAGCAGGAGGAGTTTTTGAACCGCCCGCAGGAGGAGTTTTTGAGCCTGCCGCATTAGGCGCTGTTCCACCAGACTTTGGCGCAACAACAGGCTTGCCCGTAATCTTGTCAATGATTAACTTTGTGCCAACACCAAGCGCCGCGCCCGTAAGCGCGTTAACAATTTTGTTAGTGGTGGAGTTTGTTTTTGTGGTTGGCTTTGTAACAACAGGCTTGACTACAGACGTTGGCGACGTTGTTTTGGTTGTTGGGGTCGTTGGCGTCTTTGTCGTAATAGATGGCTTGGTTGTCGTTGTTGGCTTTGTGGTAATTGTTGGTTTTGTGGTGGTTGTTGGCTTTGTCGTAATGGCTGGTTTTGTTGTTGTGGGTTTTGTTGTAGAAGTAATTGACGGTCTGGTTGAAGTGCTTGGAGCAAGAGTGCCAGCACCACCAGAGGACGTGATTGTGTTGGAGCCACCAGAGCCACCAGAGCCACCAGTAGATGTTATTGATGGAGAGCGACCGCCAGAAATAGAAGGCGCATTATTCGCATCACGAATAACGCTTCCTAGTGGAGCGCGGTCAAGACCCCTCGCCTCTGGAAGTTGTTTACTCGATGTTCGTTTTTTTAGAATCGCCATTTTTTATCCTACCTTTTTTACCAGTGAGGTCAAGCCTGCAATGTTGCTCACAGGGCTTAGGTTGGCAGTGCTTGCCAGAGTTTTAGGTGGGCCACCTACTGTTGGCTTCTTAACTGGAACCGCTTTTTTAATTGGCATCAACTTTGCCACGTCCATTCGGGCTGGTGGTGGTGTAGCAATTCTTGGCTTGACGCTTGCCGTTTGCAGTCCGCCAGCGGGGCGCGTAGGTTGCGTAGGGCGAGGTGCTGGACGCTTTTGCTGAGTCAAGCCCTGCTTGATTAAAGTACCAACGGTGGCAACCAAAGGCTTTGTAAAGTCAGTGGGTTTAATGCCAAGAGACGCCGTCGTTTTGTCTTGCGGTGCTGTTGAAACAGCATTTAATCCGCCTTCTGGTTTGTCTTGTGCAAGTCCAGCAGTCAGCAAGTTTTCTGCAACTGGAGCATCTGACACAACTGCTGTGCTTTGCTTTGAACTATCTAATAAATCTGAAGTCTTTAAGGCGTCTGACACAGAAGCCAAAGCGCCAGTTGATACGCCATCCGCAACAGGTGCTACCGCAACTTCCGCGTCTTCTTCAGTTGGTAAATTTTCCTCAACTTCGGCAAAGTCAATTGGAATATTTAACGAAGTGCCAGCTAATATACCGTTGTCAGAAGTGGCCCCAGTAGTTGAAAGCAAGTCCTCAAAATCAGCCGCAGTCTGTCCAACAGGCGCTTGCGAAACGGTTACGCTTCCTTCTGGAACGGGCGTGCCATCATCAATTTCATCTGCATTAGCCGTAACAACAGTGCCTGTGTCTCTATTGAATGCGTCACCTAAAACGCTGGCGGCATCAAATGTGCTGGTTGACGCTGGTGTGTCCACACCAATATCAGATACTTGTACCTCACCAACAAGATTGTCAGGGATGCCCGCGCCAACTACGGCTGTGTCAACCTTTTCTGCGTCGTCGTTTGTTTCGTTCCAAGCTGTTGCGGCAGTATTAAATTGCTGGTCAATAGTAGCGTTAAGTGAACGCCCTCCAGCATCAATACCAGAACCAATTGCGCTATTTGTAAATGATGTAACAAAATCATTTCGACCAGTCACCTCAGAAGTCACGCCAGCAGAGAATGCTTTTACACCAGCGTTGTAAACAGCAGTAGCGTCACGCAAGTCCAGCCCGCTGTCCATTGCCAAACTGATGACGTCTGGCTTGACGTAGCTGGCAACTTCCCCAACTCCGCCTTGCACCAAGCCACCAGTAAATCCACCAGCAAAACCATCCTCAAAATCTCCGCCTCGAATCTCGGTAATAGTTCCGTTAACCAATCCTTTACTGATGGCGTCTCCAGCAACCTGAGAAACTGTTTCGTTAATGCCAGCTTCAATAAATGTAGAGGAAACAGTAGAAGAGATGGAATTTGAAATGCTGGGGGCAATTTCAGCGCCAATGTACGCAGTACCCATTGAAAGGGCTATGTCCTCAAGGTCGCCCCCTTTGGCGGCAGTTAATGCGCCCATCGTGACGTAAGGTGGGATGCCCACATAACTCCCAGCAATAGCAAGCAGAGTTGGTAGCGGGTCGTCAATAATTGCTTGAACAGTGTCTCCGACATAATCAACAACATCGACAACGGCATCAGCAATGGTTTCTACAACGTCACCGACAGCTTCAAAGACGTCGCCAACGCCCTCAAAAACATCACCAACGAAATCTATTACTGCTCCCATGATTACTCCCTTTCAGCCCGCTTAGGCCCAAGTTTCACCGTAACGCGGAAACCCTTCTTGGTTCTCTCGGCGCGGTAACCCATACCTTCTTGCGGCGGGTTGCGTGAAATTGCTTTAAAAATGTTAAAAATTGTTGGGTCTTCAAACTCGCTGACAAGCGTGTCAAATCCCATCTTGTATGCGCCTTGAATAAAGGCGTATGAACTTTCTAAATAATTGCGGGCGGTGTCTGCATTTAGTGCGCGAAAGATGCCTGTGCGCCCTTGTCCAACATGAATAATAAAAACGGTGTTGCCATCACGAATAATGGACGTACCCGGCATATTCATCTCTTTCACCATTGCGGCGTACACAGTTGATGCGGGATATGGCGACTTAGTCTCTTGAGCCGCAATCATCAAGATTGCTTCTACGCCTAGTTCTTTTTTCTTGCTGTCAACTAGCATCACATCCCCTTAAAAATTGCGGCGGAGTAGATATTTCCCATCCCTGCCGCCAGACTCATTATCAAACCATCAGGCGGGCTTGTCGATTCCGAAAGGAATACCGAATCGCTTTCAGTTCGGTTCGCAATCGCAGGGACAAACCCAGCTTTGATGTCTTGCAGTAAAAGTAGCGTTTCAAGAAGTCCACTGCTACCCATCGTATGACCAATCTTTTGCTTATACGAGGTTGCAA
>Ga0181347_1000750_pt1 | contig 10816 bp, 12 predicted proteins | sample Su13VDMM110SN_FD_130102 | JGI IMG/M metagenome (GOLD analysis project Ga0181347, IMG submission 130102) | Freshwater viral communities from Lake Michigan, USA - Su13.VD.MM110.S.N | ecosystem: Environmental > Aquatic > Freshwater > Lake | place: USA: Michigan | collected 2013-07-16
AGGCGATGGCTGTTTATTGGGAAGGCCCAGATGACCCACACGAAATAAGCTGCAAACTGCCCAGCATAGCCGAGTGGTGCTATGAAATGGCCGACGAAATGCTGAAAGCGAGATTGAAATGAAACACTCAACAGTCGTCGGCGGTAGCACTGCCAAGCGCGTGATGCACTGCCCAGGCAGCGTGGCCCTAGTGCAACTCGCCCCACCGTCGCCCTCCAGCATCTACGCCGACAAAGGCACACTGCTGCACACCGCGATCAGCGAGATGCTGCTGGGTGAGGACAACGTGATCGGCATGACCTACGAAGGCCAGACCCTTGATCAGGACATGATCGATGAGAAGCTCCAGCCGGCGCTGGACTTGCTTGATAAGCTCGACCCCGACGGGCAGATGAAGCTCGCCATCGAGACTCGCGTGGGGTTTGGCAAGTTTCTCCCCGGTGCATTCGGATCTTGCGACGTGCTGGGCCGTTTGGGTGATACGGCCTACGTCATTGATTGGAAGTTTGGAGAAGGAATTGCGGTTGACGCCGAACAAAACGAACAACTGATGTATTACGCCGCTGCTGCCATGCGTACCCCCGAGGTCGCGTGGGTGTTTGATGGTGCTGTGACCATCGAGTGCGTCATCATCCAACCGCCAGTAATAAGGCAGTGGACGACCACACCCGCGCGCATCAAGGCGTTTGAGCAGGATCTGAAGCGCGCGGTGAAGGTTGCCAGTCTGCCCGATGCCAAGTTAAACCCCGGCGACCATTGCCGCTTTTGCCCGGCCAAACCAACCTGCCCCGCCATGACCGGCGCAGTTGACAGGGCGTTGAAGGTCAAGCTCGACGCCATCGACGACGACATGCTAGGCGCCTACGCGGCCAATGCGGTCTTGTTGCAGGGCTGGATCGACTCAATCAACGAGTTGGTGCAGACCAAAATTGAGAAAGGGTATAGGATACCTGGCTGGAAGTTGGTCGCCAAGCGCGGCACACGCAAGTGGGCCGATGAGGCCAAAGCTGCCGCCGCCCTGACCGAATTGGGCATCGACCCGTTCAAGAAGGAACTGCTCTCGCCCGCGCAAGCCGAGAAGAAGGTAAAGAATCTACCCGAAGGACTGACGGTGTCAGTCTCGTCGGGTGATACGTTGGCCCCGGAATCTGATCCGAGGCCAGCAGTTTTGAAAATCGGGCAGCAGTTGACCGCAGCCCTCTCTAAACTTATCTAAGGAGTACAGTAATGTCTAATCTAGTCACGTTCGCAGGTGCTAACCTCCCGGCAGTCGCAAGCCTCGCCACGTCGCTTCGCAAGTTGGAGTCTGCTGCTGGCCCCGCTGGCATTGTGATTTTGAAAATGGATCGTACCGGCCACTGGGTGTTCGGCGCCGACCAGACCGAAGTGGAAGATGGCAGTCATTGGGCCGTCAATCCCTTTTCGTTTCTCCACGGTTTTATTGCTTGGGGCGACGGGGAAGTTCTTGGGGAAAAGATGGCCTCCGTTAGCGACCCGTTGCCGGAACTCGACGCGGCGCCTCCCGGTGCCAAGAAGGGCTGGGAGACGCAGGTGGGTATGAGCCTCAAGTGCATCAGCGGTGAGGACACCGGCATGGAAGCGCGGTTCACCACCACCTCGGTGGGCGGCAAGCGCGCCGTGCAGGAGTTGGCAGTCGCCATCGCCGCGCAGGTGGAGAAAGACCAGAACGCGCCGGTGCCTATCGTCACGCTGGGCAATGAGCATTACCAGCACAAGTCGTACGGGCGCATCTACACGCCGGCCTTCGGTGTGCTGGAGTGGGTCAGCCTGACCGCTGACGCGCCGGTGGTGGCGGAGGTCGCGGTGGAAGCACCGGCACCTGCGGGCCGTCGTCGTCGGGTTGTAGCATAAAAGGAAGCGGGGGCGCAGGTCGGCCCCCGCCTCACAATAAATTAAAGGACACCCGCGTGAAACTAAACTTCAATCCAGACCCATCAATTTACACTTATGCACATACCATTAGCGGCGTTAAAGCTGAACGTTTAGCTAAAAAAACGGCAGCAAAAGCCGCAAGAAAAGAGGCAAAAAACAATCCTACCGCAGAAGATATCGCCGAGCGGAAAAAACTAGCGTTGGATTTGCAGGACTTCCGCGATAACGCAGTAGGTATGCGTTTCTTTGCACGCTGCGCGGCGTTGCAGTGTAAGGCGCAGGTGACGTACATATATGCCAACAGTAAGTCAGAAAAAGACGCATTAGCGGAGCAGCGTTGGGGCCGTTTTAGAGGCATTGGTTGTTTATGCGTATTTCACAAGGAAATACAATTGAAGCGCATGTCGTGGGATTTGCGTTTCACATGACAATTTTTTTGGATTTTGAAACCCGATCACGCTGCGACCTACCCAGTCGCGGCGTCTACAACTACGCGCAGGACGGCAGCACTGAGGTGCTGTGCATGTCCTACGCCTTTGATGACGAGGACGTGCGTACCTGGTTGCCGGGTATGCCGTTCCCCGACATTGCCGACCATCAGATCATGGCCCACAACGCCGCTTTCGAGCGGCTGATCTTTTGGTATGCCCTGCGCCCCGCGTTCGGCATTCGCGCTCGTCCTTCGTTGCTGCCCTTGACGCAGTTCACCTGCACCGCCGCCCAAGCCCGTGCCAACTGCCTTCCCGGCAGTCTGGAAGACGTAGGCCGCGCCGTGTCCAGCCAGATGAAGAAGGACCACCGTGGTGCCGCGCTGATCCGGTTGCTCTGCATCCCCCGCAAGGACGGCACCTTCAACACCGACCCCACCTTGATGGCCGAGATGGTGGCCTACTGCGAGCAGGACGTGCGCGCCATGCGCGAGATCAGCAAGTCGATGCGCCCGCTGTCCGATGATGAACTGGCCGACTACCACGCGAGCGAGCGCATCAACGACCGAGGCGTGTTGGTCGATACCGCGTTGTGCCATGCGGCTATTGAATACGCCGAGGAAGAATTGCTGGAGATACAGGCCATCGTGGCCGAGGTGTCTAATGGCGAGATCACCAGTGTGCGCTCGCCCAAGATGCGCCAGTGGGTGCAGGAGCGTGTCGGCCCGGATGCGCTGAAGCTCATGTGGACGGGTGAGAAGTTCTCCATCGACAAGTCTGTGCGGGCGAACCTGCTCACGCTCGACGCCGACCAAGTGCCCGCCGATGTGGCCGAGGTGATCCAGTGCGCCGACGACCTGTGGGCGTCATCTGTTGCCAAGTTCAAGCGCCTTGCGGAGCTGGCCGACCCCGAGGACCACCGGGTGCGCGGCGCGTTTGTGTTCGCTGGTGGCAGCGCCACGGGCCGGTTTGCCAGCTACGGCGCCCAAGTGCATAACTTTACCCGCAAGACGGCAAAAGACCCCGCCGCCGTGCGCCAGGCGATGGTGCGCGGTCACCAGATCGTGCCGGCCTTCGGCCCCCGCGTCACCGATGTCTTAAAAGGTATGTTGCGCCCCGCGCTGATCCCGGCGCCGGGTAACGTGCTGGTGGTGGCCGACTGGTCAGCCATCGAGGGTCGCGTCAACCCGTGGTTGTCCAACTGCCCCGCCGGTGAGGCCAAGCTCGATGTGTTCCGCTCGGGCCGTGACCCGTACCGGGTCAACGCGATGGCGGTGTACAACGCCACGACTTACGATAACATAACAGCAGAGCAACGTCAGGTTGGCAAGGTGCAGGAACTGGCGCTGGGTTTCCTCGGCGGCGCGGGTTCGTTTGAGACTTTCGGACGTGTCTATGGCGTGCGGATGACCAAGTGGGAAATCGCCCGCGCCATTAACGCTTGGCGCACCGCCAACCCGTGGGCCATGAAGCACGGGCAGGATCTGGAGTCAGCCTACACACGCGCTATGCGAAATGTCGGGCGCGAGTTCCCGGCTGGCCGGGTGGTGTACCTCTACGACGGTCAGCACCTATGGTACGCGCTCCCGTCGGGCAGGGTGCTATGCTACCCGTTCGCCAAACTGGAATCCGATGGGGTGTCGTATCTCAAGGCTGCATGGAAGCCCGCCGCCGACGCGACCGAATGGCCGCGCGCGCGTCTTTGGAAAGGCTTGGCAGTCGAGAACATCACGCAAGCAACAGCCAACGATCTGCTGCGTGTGGCCCTGCGCCGCATCCCCGACGTGGTGCTGCACTGCCACGATGAGGTGGTGGTGGAGTGTTCAGAGGCCGATGGCGCGCGGGTGGCCGCAGAAGTGGAGCGGGTGATGTGCGAACCACCTGAGTGGGCTGCTGGCCTGCCGCTGGGGGCCGAGGTCAAGATTATGATGAGGTACGGAAAATAGGGAGGTGCGACATGTACGAATATATTAATGAGTTACTCAAAGCCAACGATTTAATTGTGATTGAGGTCAACGGAAAATTGATACCTACGCGGCCCAATGCTCCAACGCCGCAAGTGTTTATAGTGATAGGCGAACCGGATGGCAACGGTTCGCTCTCGCTAAAACCGTTTAATAGCCATCCACACAGACGTAAGGTGTGGAGGTATAAGGCGGGGTTTCGCGCATAAAAAACGGCCCACGGAGGGGAACCGTGGGCCGTCAAACCAACCAACCAAGGAGAACTATAGCATGGACTTTATTGAATTCGTCACTAGCTTGGCACCAGAGGGCGAGACTGTTTTATTTGTACAACAAAAAACCAAGGCGTGGATCCCGCAACTGCCCGCCGCTCCGCGCCGTGCCGGCGGCGCCTGGTATGTGTCGAGCGGCAGCTTCATCCTCGACCGCATGACCGGGGGCTTGTCGGCCAGCACCGCCAACTGCACGCACGTTACGTTTATCGCCGTGGACGACGTAGGCACCAAGAGCAAGGTGCCACCGCTGGAGCCGACATGGAAGATCGAATCCTCACCGGGTAATTTTCAGTGGGCGTGGGTGTTGAGCGAGCAGGTGCCGGTCGCCGTGGCCGGTGCTGCCGAGCGCGCCTTTGCCGCCGCTGGCTACACCGACGGTGGCGCCATCAACGCGGTGCGGAACTGGCGCATCCCCGGCTCGATCAATCTAAAAGAAGGCCGCAACCGCTTCGCCGCTGTCCTGACCGAGTTCCACCCCGAGCGTGATTTTACCGTCGAGCAGGTTTGCGCCGCGCTGGGCGTGACGCCCGACCCCGCTGACACCACCACCGTGCGCCCGGTCACGCTTGACGACGACGGCACCGACGACGTGCTGGCGTGGCTCTCCGAGGCCGGTCACCTGACCGCTCGCGGCAACGCCGCGGGCTGGTGGGGCGTGGTCTGCCCCCACAACGAGGCCCACACCACGGGCGAGATCGAGGGGCGCTACATGCCCGTGAACCGCGCCTATACTTGTCTCCACGCCCATTGTAGCGAGTGGAATAGCGCCCGCTTCCTCGCTTGGGTGGCCGAGCAGGGCGGGCCGGCCCACTCGACCGGCCTCCGGGACGAGTTGCTCGCCACCGTGATGGCGACCACGCTCGCCAAGATCACGCCGGGCGACCTCTTTAGCACCGGCACCGAGGCCGGCGCCCTGATCGCCGCCGTGGCGCGTAAAGAGATAGGGCGCGTTGAGAAGGGCGGATGGTATGAGCGATTCGCCTATCTACTGTCCGACGAGGCTTACTTCGACATGCAAGAGCGCGCCCACGTCCCCCGGGGCGTGTTCAACGCCCTGTTCCGGCACATCCCCTGCTACTCGATCCACACCGACGCCAAGGGCAAGTCGCGCCGTGTGGAGGCGTCGGTCTGCTACGATGAGAATCGCCAATCCATGGGCGCGCCCGCGCTGGCCGGTGTCACCTACTCCCCTGGTGACGACGTGCTGGTGACCCGCGATGGCGACGTGTTTGGCAACATGTGGCGCGACGCCCGCCCCTCGGTCAGCCGCAGCTTGGCCGCCGATATCTCGCCCTGGCTCGACCACTGCGCCGCCCTGATCCCAGAGAAGAGCGACCGCGAGCATATCTTCGACGTGATGGCCTGCAAGCTCCAGAACCCTCGCATCAAAGTCAACCACGCGATCCTGATCGCCGGTTACCAAGGTTCCGGCAAGGATACGTTCTGGGCGCCGTTCTTGTGGGCCGTGTGCGGTCAGGGGCGCAACCTGGGCGAACTCAACAACAACACGATTAACTCGCAGTGGGGTTACGCCTACGAGAGTGAGATCATCATGCTGCACGAGTTGCGCGAGAGCGAGGCCCGAGACCGCAGGGCGCTCGCCAATCACCTCAAGCCGATCATCGCCGCCCCGCCCGCCGTCATCCTAGTCAATAAAAAGTCGCAGCACCCGTATAACGTGGTCAACCGCTGCCTAGTGATCGCGTCATCAAACGACCGGGTGCCAATCGTGCTAGATACGCAGGACCGCCGCTGGTTCTGCATTTGGTCTGACCTACCCCGGATGGACCCGCCCGAGCGCGGCCAGCGCATGTGGCGCTGGTTTGAGTCAGGCGGGGGCTATGAGGCCATCGCCGCCTGGTTGTACCGCCGGGACGTGAGCGCCTTCAACCCCGCCGCCGCCCCGCCTGTCACCGAGTACAAGCTAAGTCTAATCGCCAACGGCCAGTCGCCCGCCGAGTCAATTCTCTGCGAGATGATCCGAGGGCGTGAGGGTCCGTTCCAGCAGGGCGTCATCACCGCGCCCTTCCACGTCCTGTGCGCCGACCTCACTTTGCGCGCTGGTCTGGCGCCGGGACAGCGCATCCCCGCCGCCGCCCTGCATCACGCCTTGCTGGAGTGCCAGTGGCTCGACTGTGGGCGCGTGACGAGCGCGGAACTGCCAACCCGGCGCCACGTCTACTGCGCCCCGGAACTCATCCATGCCACCAAGTCAGAATTGCGCCGCCTGGTCGAGGTCCCGGTCAACTCACCGCTGGCGGATGCTCTGCGAAAGCCGGGATTATCGGCGGTAAAATAAAAAAAGGGCGCCCGTGGGCGCCCCTTTTCTTTGGTGGTGGTGGTCTACAGGTCGAAAACGATAACGAGCAGCGCCAAGCAGAGCAGCACGGCCAGCGCGATCAATCCGCCGCCCACATGCAATCGGCCACGGCCAGGCCGCCCGAGCGCATTGGCATGACCACGCCCACCACGTCATCGCGGATGTAGACCAGGCCGCTCCCGTCGCCACCGGGGAGCAGGCCGAACAGGCCGAGCTTAGAACCAAGGTCCTCTGCCGCCCGCTTAAACTTGACCAGAAAATCAGGATCATAGTAGGACGCCTCGCCGCTTAGCGCCTTGGGCACCACGCGCCGATAGTCCGGGAACGGTCCCGGCGCCGGCGCGAACACCACCGCTTCGCCCGTTGCCCGTGTCAGCCGGCACTCTGAAAACGCCCATCCTTGAGGCTCGCCCGGTATCAGGATGATTGGCAGATTACGCCCGCCCTTCCAGGCGAGCGCCGCCTTGATGGCGTCCGCCGGCACAATGCCCGTCCAGGTGTCGGTGTCGCTGTCCGCCGCCGCCCGCGCGATTAACATAGCGTGGCCGTCAGTGGCGACCAGCCGCACGCCCGCCGGGCTTGCTTCGACCAGCACGCCATGCAACGCCTGGCGCAGGTCCTTTGTGTCGGCTGCGAACCGCGCAACAGCTTTGAGTTTAGCTCTGTCTAGCATAATCATATTGAACTGTCCTATAGTGGATTATGACGCGCGAAATACACGTCCGGTAGCGGCCAGGGGGCCGCTGCCGGTCAGGTACTAATCCGCGATCGCCGCCGCCGCCCGCTCGCGCCAGCTATCGTCGGCGAGCGCATCGGCCAAAATGCGCTTCAGGTGCGCGATCTCATCAAGTAGCTCCTCGCGCGCAGGCTCCGCCGCCGCGAGCGCGTCCTCCGCATCAATCCGCGCCGCCAGCGCCGCCGCTAGGGCGATATCGCCTTGCGAGTATGCGCGCCGCTCTCTCTCTTCGTTCGTATACATGGTCTATCCTCTCAATATAAGATAAGTGAAAATTATGATCGCGCCAATGGCGCAGATGTAGCTACCAATCTCCGCGAGCGCCATGCTAGTACGGCGCCGGTAACGCTGGCGCCGGCGCGCGCGGTACTGGCGCGCCGAACGGCCAGGTACATTGTGGCGTGACGGTAACGCGAATGGTGAATGTCATGCGCGCCCTTCGTACGCCAACAAATAGGCGCGCATTCTGTTATACAGGTCGCGCTTAGTGATATGGCCACAAGAGAATACATCGCGCACGCCGCCGCTCACATTCGCAATCTGGTACAAACACCAACCACCGTACGCGCCGCTAATATGGTAATTGCCCACTTGCCCGATCAGTTTATCGTCGATCCGCTCGTAAGGCTTTGCGGGCGTCTTTTGCGCGCTATTGATACGCTCACATAGTGAGTTTAGATATCGCTGCGTGATTCTATCCATAATTTAATCTCCTGTAATTTTGACGCAATGCGCGTCCCTATACGCTCGCGCGTATAGGGTCGAGTACTGTTAGCCTACAACGAAACCGGTGCGATCATGCTTTGCGGGTCCTTTGGCGTATAGCGCAACGACGACGTTCTGGCGTTCAATATGCCTTACATCGGAATTATCTCCGCCGATACACTTCATGCCTATAAAGCTTTTCGGGATATCTTCAACATGACGAAACACCACTGCGATTCGCATAAGCGCTTTCTGTGCTTTAGCGACCTGTGGCAAGTAAGCTTTGACGCCGCTATAGGAAAATGTCAGGTCGTAATTGTCAGGGATATCTTTACGATTCGCCAGTTTCGTATAGTCGTAGAATTGAATTTCGGGAAAAGCTTCCATCAAATTACGGTATTCGATACCGTCAATTGTTACCGGGATTAACTCCCACCTAATATCGCTGGTACCGTTTAGCCTGACAAGTACTTGGAAGCGCTTTGCAAAGCGCCCTTTGACGCGCCTAGGCTTGCGCGCAAGCTTAATTAACGCGCGAATGCTTTTGACGACGTCCAACATGAAATTGTCGCGGTACTCAAAAAAGCGCCTGGTTTTCGCGATTCTCGATTTTTGTATGCTGGTATAGACGCCACCAAGGCCGGCTAAGTTAAGACAAGCTTTCTCGCATTGCGCTGTAGCAGCCATAGCGCAAACTTGATACCCGGAAAGCTTGGCTGGCGCCAGATACAGTACGCCAGTGAGATATCCAAGGCGTTCGCCCTTTACCGTTTTTGCGTTCGTGGAAATTGAGAATAGTTGCATGAGTGTATTTTCCTGTATGAGCATGCGCGGCGCGCGTGGAGTAACACGCCGATTAGATAACTTCGATTAACTGCGCGGCTTTGTAGACTTTAGTTGGCATAAACGGGCGGGCGGTTTCTAATGCCGCGCGCGCAGCGGTTTCCGTTTCATAGATGAACGCGCGTTCAGGGCGAAACGCCCAAACAGTACCGCGCAGGTAAAACTGTTCATTCTCATTAGTAACAGTGAGCATATACATAGTGGGTACTCCAGTTTAGGTTATAGGATGCTACAGGTAGCTACCAGGCAATTGCCATGCCACATTGTAAGCTATTTACTTTCAAGGGGTTACGTTTTAGCCATGGTGACGAAAATCAGCACATGTGCTCAAATGCGTCACTATTGTCCAATTTTTTGACGTGTTTTGACGTGCGCGGACGTGGGGATTCAGGGCGTAGATGCCTAATAGGCTATATTTCAGGCAATCCTATACTGATAAAAATTATATTTATAGGTATATGGTGGCAGGGCGCGTGCGCCACAGCGCTGGCGCTGGCGCGGACTTTGCGGGGGGGTAAATTGTGCACATAGTGCACATAACCCGGGTTGCCTGCCTGCCTGCCTGCCTGCCTGCCTGCCTGCCTGCCTGCCTGCCTGCCATATACTATATGTGCATCATTTCACGCAATCTAGAGTCTACCGGCCTGTCGGCCTGTCGGCCTGTCGGCCTGTCGGCCTGTCGGCCTGTCGGCCTGTCGGCCTGTCGGCCTGTCGGCCTGTCGGCCTGCGGCCTGTCCGGCCTGCGGCCTGTCCGGCCTGCGGCCTGTCCGGCCTGCGGCCTGTCCGGCCTGCGGCCTGTCCGGCCTGCGGCCTGTCCGGCCTGCGGCCTGTCCGGCCTGCGGCCTGCGGCCTGTCCGGCCTGCGGCCTGCCAGGCATCGAGCATCGAGAATGTTGCATTGCAGCATAGGGGGTGGGCGGGCCTTGCGCCAAAGGCACAGGTCAGGGTAGCCCCCACGAACAATTTTTATTTTTTAACTAACGCCGCAAGCCAAACACTTACGCCCCCACATGCGCCCCCACATCAGCCCCCACATGGCATAGGTCAAATAGGCCATATGGACAACCGGTTTAAGTCCGTGGTATAACGCAGCCATGTTCCAGTCCCTACCACTGGCTATACGACCGCGACTTCAAGCAACAGAGGCGCGTCTGGATGCTATATACAAAGCATCATCTATGGGTTTGAAAGGAGATTCATTGGCACTGGCGTCGGGGATGCTGCCTTTGGAGTACCGGCAATTGTGCCAATTTGACCCATTGGCCGAACTGGCCGCGCAGAAGGGCAAGGCTGATAGTGAGTTGCGCGCAGCGCAGCGTCTGAACGAGGCGTCTGAACAAGGCGACGCCAAGGCGAGCCTGGCCATACTCCAACACGTTCACGGCTGGACAGCACGGCAGGAGATCAGTGTGGACGTGTACCAGAAGATCAGCGTCATCACGGCGCTGGAACAAGCAAGGGCGCGTGTGATCGAGGGGCAAGCAGTTGAGATAACTCCCTGATGCAAACCCCCATCTACACCTCCGAGGACGAACAAAAGCTTATGGTTGAGTTGTGGTCGCCGCAGATCTGCGACGACCCAGAGGCGTTTGTGCTGCTGGCCTTTCCTTGGGGCCAGAAGAACACCCCACTGCACAAGTTCCGTGGCCCGCG
>Ga0181347_1000751_pt1 | contig 10810 bp, 4 predicted proteins | sample Su13VDMM110SN_FD_130102 | JGI IMG/M metagenome (GOLD analysis project Ga0181347, IMG submission 130102) | Freshwater viral communities from Lake Michigan, USA - Su13.VD.MM110.S.N | ecosystem: Environmental > Aquatic > Freshwater > Lake | place: USA: Michigan | collected 2013-07-16
AAAAACAAAGTTTAGTTAGAGATGCTAAAAGTGGAAACACACCAGCAAGAGATTTAAACAATTACAACGATGTTTTAGATATAGATGCCGATGGTATGGTTGGTGCTGAAACTGGATTGTATGGTACTGGTGGCGATGTAAAACCATACGATGCAAATATGGAAGGCGATTCTGCTGATATGATGTTTGCAAGAGGTGGTGCTACCGATGTTATTGTAAACAATTGGAGTGATGTTCCAGATTCTTTTAAAAATGTTAGGTTGCCAAAAAGCATTAATTGGTCGCCAAATCCAAGTAACGATGGATTACAAGAAATTGTAAAACCATTTTTAAGTACAGATTCTTTAAGAGAAGCATTAAGCGGAATTAATTTTGATGATAACGGAATTACAGTTACCAACGCACATATACTTTTAACTATACCTACTGATGAACAAGATTTTCAAGGTGTTTATAAAAAAGTAAAAGGAGATGATGGTTTTACTAAAATTGATGTGAAATATCCAAATTACGAAAGAGTAATTCCTACCGAAAAAGATATAACTAAAGTTATTCAATATTTTGATATAAACAAACTATTGACTTATTGTAAGGTTGCAAGTAATTATACAAAACAAGAAATTACATTTAAAATAAATGATGAACAAATGTCATTTATGCCAGAGTACATTATTGCAATACTAACTTCTTGGATTAAACTTACTGGAATTACACCAGATATTAGTTTTCAAAATAATAAACAAGCGTTTGTATTTAGTTTAAAGCCAACTTTTAAATTAGGTAAAGATGTAATAGGATTATTAATGCCTTACATTTATGGAAGTGATAGAAAGCTGGGTGCAAGAAATGAAGATAAAAAAGCAGAATTAAATGTTTACTACGATTTTGATGATAATGAAATTCACAATTCTGATGGAAGTGTAGTATATAATTGGGATGACAAACCTAAAAAGGAAAGAGCAAAGAGAACTCCAAAGACAACCGCAAGTAAAACCAGCAAACCATTTGATTTAAGTCGTACTAAAATTTGGATTGGAGATAATCCAGATTTATCAAGAAGGGTTCAAGAAAAAGCATTTGAACTTGGTTGGGGAGATAAAGCAGATGGTATTCGTAAAACTGAATTTACTTCTATATTTTTTCGTGAAGATAAAAGTTTTGCTATTTTAAACCATTCGCATCAAGAATTTGATGATTATAGTACATTTAAAGAAATTTTTGAATCTGATTTATTTCTAACTGCATTAACGCCTACTAAAGAAACTGAAAAAATAGAAGTTTTCAAATTAATTGGTTTATCAGAAGATGAAACTAAAGATATTGGATTTTCCAGTATTTATGGTGCTACTGAATTGTTGTTAAATTTAAAATGGTTAGAGAATAACTTTCCAGAAAGACAAAACTTTCCATTCAGAATACTTGACATTAAAGAAAAACAATACGATACTTTAAATATTGGTAGAGGAATAACAACACCAGCCGAACTTATAACTTATATTATGGATAAACCATATTACAAAGATTATGATTGGACTGAATTTTTTGCGTATGGTACTCAAAGTACTTCTGAATCAACTGGCAAATTTACCGATGGAGAAATTGGTGTATTCAAGCAGATTGATACTATTGTAGAGCAAAACAAATTTACCAATGTAAGTGTATTAGATTTTGAAGCTGGAGATGAAACAAGTTTTTTTATTGTTAATAATGATGAAACTCGAGAAGGTTTTTCTTTACGTTCTTTTAGGGAAAATTTAGGGTTAGATTATAATGATGTAAATAAAAATAAATCAAAAGAAATTATTTTAAAATATTTAGAGTATAAAAAATTAACGCCTACTGCAACCACAGAACCAGTTGAACAACCTAAACCGAGTAAAACCGACAAACCAAAACGTAATTTTGAATTAGAACGTAAATATTTATCGCAAAGGATTTCAGATTTGGCAAAAGAGTTGGAATTAAAAAAACCAATATTATCAAACGAGGAAGTTGCTTTTTACCAAAGAGAGATTAATTCATTTATTTTGAAGTTAAGAAAACTTAACGATGCTGAAATGAGTTTAAAGTCTGTTGAGGAAAGAGTAAGAGGGGTGTATGACTTAAAAATTTCAAGTTTTGAAAACCAGTACCCAGAAACAGATATGGTTTCTATTAATGGTTTAAAATCGCAATTAACAGAAAAGGAATACTTTAATGTTAGAACGCCAGAGTTTAAATCGTTTTTTGGAGATTGGGAAACTGCATACTTAACTGATAGTTATGCTGGAGTATCAAAAGCTATAAACCCAGTTACAAAAGAACCGCAACCAGTATTTCACGGAACTAACGTTTTATTTGTAGATTGGAAAACATACGATACCAACAACGCACATTATTTTGCAGTTAAAAGAGAGATGTCAGAATTTTTTGCTACTTCGTGGGAGCAAAGAAGCGACAAAGCTGGAGTTGATTCTGAAATTCTTAAAAAGCTAAACCCAAACAGAGGTAGTTTCTTATTAAGATGCTTTATTGATATTAAGAACCCAGTTGATTTTTCAAGATTTGGTGTTGATAAATACCCTATTAGAGAATACCTTACTTTTTTAAGAGTAAACTATAATATTGGGGATTTTGATTTCTGGACTAACATAACTTCGCATAGCGGATTCACACAAGATACAGAAGTGTATGCTTGGCAAATAATAAGATTGTGGCAGTCTTTTACAAAATACATAAAGGTATTTACAATGTATGATAGTTATATATTTTACGAGTACATTCCAACAAAAGCGTATGGTGGATTAGAAAACGCATCACTTTCTTATTGTGCTTTTGAAAGCAACCAGATTAAGTTTACAGATGCCTACGAGTTTAACGCATTGTCTAATGATTCAAGATTTGATTTAGGAGGAATTTTATAATTATGAATATTCAAGAAAAAATAAAAGAGTTAGGATTAGTTCCTTTGTTCCCAGATTACTACTATTTTAATAGCAGTAAGTCAAGTGATAATGATACATTAAAAATCAAGTCTGATGAAGTCGATTTTCTTCAAAGAATGACTTTTAAAAGAGATTTGATTGAATGTACTTTACATACAAAACTGGAAATTTTTAATGATACTTTTGAAAGTGAAATGAACTTCATTATAAGAAAAAATGGCGAAAAATCAGAAGAATTATACAGAGAAGATTTTGCAAATTTAAAATTTGACAACCTACCAGATGTTTTAAACTTCTTTAATGAAAAATATGAAAAAGTTGCCAAAGTTTTCAATGAAATGCTACTTGAAAAATTAAAAGAGGAATTAGAAGAAGAAAAAAAGAAGCAAGAAGAACAAGAAAAGCAAGAGCAAGAAAAGTCTGATGAAGGGCAACCAGAAGAAGGCAAGAAAGAAGAAGGAGAAAAAGAAGGAGAACCACAAGATGGAGAAGGTGAAGGAGAGCCACAAGAAGGCGAAGGAGAAGGAGAACCACAAGAAGGAGATGGAAAAGGAGAGCCACAAAAAATGTCTGCAAAAGATATTGAAAAATTATTAGAGGAATTAAGCAAAGACCAAAAAGGAAAATCTAAACAAGGTCAAAACGATAATTCTGGAGATGAAATTGATTTGGAAGATTTTTTAGATAAAGTTGAAAAGGGAGAAGCTGAAAACGATTTTACCAAAGGTTATAAAGACAAAGATTTAAAAGAAAAAATAGACTACGAAAAGCGTGGAGAACAAGGAGATGGAGAACCAGATGATATGGATTTTGAATTGCCAGATTTTCCAGAACCACAAAGCAATTCTGATAATAGAGTTGAAGGAGTTTTAGAAGCTATTATAGATATGCTAAATACTGATAGAGAAGATATTAAAAGACAATTTCCAACAGAAAAGTCTGCTAAATCTTTTGTAAGTTTGTTGTCGCCAAATGAATTAGATTTTATAATAACCAGAGTTGGTTTACCAGATACTTTAAGTAGATTTGAAAAACAAAAATTAATAACAAGTAATTTCATAACAGAATTAGAAAACATATAAATTATGACAAGAGAAGAATTAGAAATCGTAATTAACGACACTACATTATCCCAAGACACGAGAGATGATGCAAAAAGTCAATTAGCAAAGTTAGATGCCTTGCAAACTTCATCTGGAGTTGAAGGTATCAATAACGATATTTTATTTGCGGTAAGAGAGTTTAATCAATCAATCGACAAATTAGCAAAAGCTGGTGTTGATAAAAAGCAAGTTGAAGATATTGTAGATGATAAATTTAGAGATACCAAAATTGGTAAAAATAATTTAGATTCTACGGTTTTAGAACTTATTGGAAAAACACAAACCGTTCAAATTATCAACTGGCAAAACGTTGTTGTTAAAACTGGAGATGGAAAGAAAAGAAAGATTTTTGATTTGATGCTTTCTGACTTTGAAGCTGGTAACAACATTTATTTATATGGTGGTGCTGGTACTGGTAAAACATTTATTGCAAAAGAAGTTGCAAACGCCTTAAATTACAAATTGATTACGTTGAATTGTAACCAATTTACTTCGCCTTTGGATATAGTTGGTGGACAAACCATCGAGGGTTATCAAGAAGGTAGATTAATTGATGCGTTTGGATATACTGATGCAAGAAAAGAAATGAATCAAAGAACTGGAAAATATTTTTCTGGTGCAGTTTTATTATTAGATGAGTTACCAAAACTTGACCCAAATACTGCTGGTGTATTAAATGATGGTTTATCAAAAATCAAAGACCCTTCTGAAAGAACGGAAGATGGTTTAGAGATAAGACCAGAAATTACAAATGGTAGAGGGCAAATTATTACAAAAGGAAATGTGTTTGTGATTGCAACTGGAAACTCTTTGCTTAATGAAGCAGATGTAAACTATGAAGCTAACTTTAAACAAGATTTGTCTTTACAAGATAGGTTTGCTGGAAGTACTTACGAATTAATTATTGACCCACAATACGAATTGGATAATTTGATGTCAAATATTAAAATTGGAGATGAATTAGCAAATTTCACTTTTATATTTAATTTCTTATTCAAATTAAGAACCGCAGTTGAGGACAACAATTTTTCAAGTAGAGCATTTGTTTCTCAAAGGTTAATGATTTCTATGAGAGATACCTATATAGCTTATAGACTTAACGAAAGACAAGGAGAAAAAAGAATAAAAAGTCCAAAGACTTTACAGATTGCAGTTAAAACATTTTTAGATTTGTTTACAGAACAACAAAGAAGTGTATTGGAAGCAGATGTAAGAGTAGATGAATTTTTTGATTTAGTTAATAATAAAAATTTAAAACCATTAGATTCTTTGGATTCTCCAGAAGATAAAACGGAAGCAAATTTATTGATTAAAGCATTTGATTTAAAAAACGCAAACAAAATTAAATAATGCCAAAAGCAAAAGATAATTATATAGTATTTGGATTTGACCCCTATAAGTTTATAGAGGAAGGTTTGGATATTGTAAAAAAAGATGGTTTAAGAACCATTTATAACGAAGCAAGTGTAGTAAGTCGTTCCCCAGTAAGAGGTAAGGATTACAATTGGTCTGGTTATAAAAGCAGTTCATCAAAATCTTTTGCAGAGCAATTTGATATTAATTCTGGATTAGGAAGTTTTTTAGACCAAGATTTATTAACAAAGGTAGAGCAAGTTTATTCAAACATTAATGCCAAGTTAGATTTAGGTGGAGATTTTAAAGCATCAAGAATTAGATTTACTGAAAAACCATTAGGGATATTTTCATTTGCACAAGCAAGTAAAGGTTTAATTAGACCAGTAGAGTATTATTCTAAAGAGGAAAATAAATTGATTTTGCCAGATGATGTTTTTAAAGGAAAATTTAAGGATTTAGATTACTTTTATTACAAACACGAGGGCAGAGAAGTTATTGTTGAAAGAAGGCAAGAAGGTACTACAAAGATAGCCGAGAGTTGCACCGATATACTTTTGAAGGAAGATGAACAAAGCAAGTTGGTTTTACCATACGATTCAGAAGGTAAAATTGTAAACGAGTGCAAAGGAAATAAATTAAGATATGCTACAACTACTAAAAAGGTTTATGCTTATCGAGAGAAAAAAGGTGGAGGTATTGCTCCTTATGTAGATTTATACATTTCTACTGGTGGATTAGGTAGTATTGAGCCAGAACAAATGATTATACGTTCACTTCCAAATATTCTATTGTCAAGGATTTTAGAAAAAGCTGGTGTTAGAGTTAGAATGTTTGCTTATTGGTCAAATAGAGATTATAATAGAGATAGGGATTTCAATACTATGTTTATGTTAAAAAACTATGGAGAAACTATTGATTTGAATAAGATTGCAGTATTTTCATCTGATACAAGATTTTACAGATATTGGTTAGCCAATTCAACTGTTGGTTGGTATAAATTTATGTGTGGAGATGGACAAAGTGGTTTTGATACTACTGGTACGCTTGACCCTTCTACATTTATGCGAGATATTTTACCAATGGTAAGAAACTATGTAAGCTATCAAATAAACGTTGGGCAATTTCCTTCGCAAGTAGTCAATAAAAAATTGATGCTATTTGCTAATATGGATGTTCGTTCTGGCGATGATATTGAATCTCCAGATATTGAAAAAAAGGTAATTGAAAAGTTCTATTCTATTTTAGATTATATTCAGATGCAGTTATCTAATACTCCAAGAAAAGTGTTGCAAGACATTATCAAAAGAGAAAAAGATAAGGGAAAATCCGAAAGCGAAATTAAAAGCTATATTAGAAGTGCGATTACCGATGTGTTGTCGCCAACTAAAGAGTTTCAAAAGCAAAGTCCAGCAGAGTTAAAAAAATTGTTGGATAGCGGAAGTTTATCTAAAAAAGATTACGAGGAAAAATTACGAGTGGAGATTATGTTAGACACACCGCAAGATGCAGATGATATAATTGAGGAGAGAGAAAAATTATTAAATATTTTGAATACTTTAATACAATAAAAATGAATTTAGATAGAATAAGTATAAAAAAAGGAAATAATACGATATATTTGACTTTAGCTAAAATTTCAGATTTTAGTAAGTTATATACAACAATTCTTTTTAATAATAATTTCAGTATGCAGAAAATTAATACTGGAGATAGTATTCAAGCGTTTAATTTTAAAAATGTTGAGCAGTTTAAAGGAACAAGACCATTTGTTCCTTTAACGCAAGACCAATTGCTTTTTTTAAATAAGAATTATGGTGCTGATTTTTTATATCAAACAAAACTTCACGCTGGAGATTTAGTTAGATATAATGGATTAAAGTATGTGGTGCTGGGTATTGTAGTAAATACTTATGCACAATGGAATATGCCAACGCCTTTATTGTTAAACCCAACCAATATTACTAACGATTTTAAATCTTTGTATGGAAGTAGATTAACTGATGAACAAATAAATAACAAAATCAATGATAATTTTCAAGCTGGAAAGTATGATGCCGATATGGTTATTCCTTTGGTAGATGCAAATGATTTTTCAGAGTATATTACAGTCATACAACCAAGACCAACAAAAGAGGAAGTGGAGTTAATGTTTGATTCTGTTAAAGCAGAAAAAGACCTTACAATAAAATCTCAAAAGGATGTTTTTATTGACACTATGTTACGTTTAAGAGGAAACGAAATAAACGAAATTAAAGCAGTCAATGAAGATTTATTTAAAGGTGTTCAAACTTTGTTGTTGTCGGTTAATAAAGCGGTAAACGAGCAAATAGCGTTGCTACCAGAACCAGTAAAAGAAAAACCAGCAAGAAAACCAAGAGCCAAAAAGGTTGTTGAAGAAGTAGAGCCAGTTGATTCTGGAGATTTGCCAGATTTTATTGCTAAAGATATGCAAGTAAAAGATTTGCCAGAACAAGTTAAAAAGTTAGTTACATTTAGAAACTCTGAACAAAAAAGTTCGTTTGAATTTGACTTAAAAGATACAATACAATTTGCTTTTAATTGGGATGATACACCAGAAGGAGTAGATTTTTGGAGTGAAATAAACAATAATGGCGATTTAAGAGAGTTTAAAAAACTTTACGGAAACAAAGGAGAGAAAGTCGATGATGTAATTGCGGTATCTGAAATGCCAAAAGAACCAGAAGTTGAAACGCAAGAAGTTAAAATGGTAGATTTAATTGTATATCCACCAGTAGGAGGTGCTATATCAATTACAACAAAGAGTTTATATGAATTACACGATATTAGTAGATATGTAATTTCTAAATTTAAAATGACAAGTTTAAAATTAAATTTACAAGTAATTACAGATTTAGGCACTTATACATCTCAAATTAATTCACAAATAGAAGATTCACAAGATGAGTTAATAACTGCATTAAAATATCAATTTGGTACTTTTGTAGAGCCAAAATTAAATTGGAAAGAATTTGATGAAAGACAAGCCGATATTGATAAGATGAAAATTAATGAGAAAAGAATAGATGATGCTTTTAAACCAGAAGTAAAACCAGTCAAGGTAGAAAAACCAAAACCAGTTGTTGAAAAATATACTGCAAGAGCTTTTGAAGGCAAAGCTATAAAGCATACTTTAAGTGATTCAACATTTTCTGATGAAATTGAACTTTTTGTAAGAGAAAATGAAAAGAAAGGATATGAAGTTATTGTTGATTTTTATAACAAAGGTAAATTAGAAAGACAAGTATATAAAACAAAAAAACCAGTTGCGGTTGCGAAACCAAAACCAGTTGCAAAACCAAAACCAGTTAAAATAGAAAAACCAAAACCAGTTGCGGTTACAAAACCAAAACCAGTTGCAAAACCAAAACCAGTTAAAGTAACAAAACCAAAAGCGGAAGATGACCTTTCCTTTTTAGATGATTTAGACAACATATTTTAAAAACAAAGATTATGACTATTAAACAAAAATTCAGTTCAATTGACCAAAGCAAATTAACTGCTGACCAAAAATCATTTTTAGATAAAATCAAAAATGTAACAAAGAATTTCACGGATGCTGAAATGAATAAAAAGGTGGATGCACCTTTGGATAACTTTATTGCTAAAGCTAAAGATAAAATGCCAGAAGCAATTAAGTCTGCTCCAGTAAAAAGAACCGCTAAAGCAAAAACCAGTCAAACCAGAAAACCAAAACGTACTGCAATGTCGTTGGCTAAAGAAATTCGTAAAGAAGGTGAAAGCTGGAAAGATGCACAAGTGAGAGCAAGAAAAATGATGAAGGAAGATAGTCAAAGTTTAAGTAAAACTGTTGAATCTGAACTTGATAAATTAACTAAATTGGTAAGAAGTCAAAAAGACAAAGAAAAACTTGCTGGTATTTCTGATACTGATATTAAAAGAGATGCAGTAAGAAAAGCAAAACCAAGAGGTGCAAGAAAAGTAACTCGTTCTGGAGAAACTTCTAATCAATATGGTACATATAAAAATCATTTAGGTAGAAAATACTACGAGAGTAGAGATAGACACTCTGATAGACTTGCTCCAAGATACCCTAAAAATGCTCCATTATTAGAAAGTGGTGCTTATTTAACAGATGGTACTTTTGGAAACTTCCAGAATCAAGTTTTTGCAGAAGGTGGAGATATTGATGCCTTTACTTTAAGAATGGTAAAAAGCAATGGTATGCAACCAGCAGAAGTTTTAAAAGAAGATGCAAACGTAAAATACAATAGAGGTGGTTCGGTAACTAACGAGAGAAGATATGTTAATAAAGGAGAGGATTATGAAGTACGTTATTCAAAACCTATTTTAAGAAGAAAAGGTTATCAAGGTAAAAGAGATTTTGCTGGTGGAGGTAGAGTTGAATCTTTAACTAAAGAATTATACAGACTACAAAGAGAATTAAATAGCAGTCGTTTGCAAACTTATAGATTAGGAGATAATTCACAAGAAGCTATTGATAGAAAAAATGAAAGAGAAGTTAAACTTGCTCGTTTTAATGAAGTTTTAAAAGAATTAAGAGAATCGGATGCTAAATTTGAATTAGGTGGAACTGTTGTAACTGATTTAGCTGGTCATACTGGAGGTGGAACTGGTGGGTTAAATGCTGGTATGCCTTTAGATGGTTTTAGCAATACTACTTATACTGGATTAGTTGGAGAAACTGGTGCAATGTCAAGTGGAGAAATGTTTATGAATGGAGGTGGACTTCCATCTGGTGTTTCTCAATCTTATATGATTACAGAAGCATTAGGAAACCCAGCACAACACTTTGCAAAAGGTGGTGGAGTTAGAATGATTAATGGTAAGGAGTATGCTTATGGTAGAAACTGGACAAACGACCACAGACACATAAATAAAGATGAAGAACACGAAGTAACCTATAACAGAAAAGGTAAGTTTTTAGGAATATTCAAAGAAGGTGGTGCAATTAAAAATCAATATGCTGGTAGAACGCCAGAAGATGTTTGGGATAACCTTACAATACCACAAAAATATCACTTTATAGAAGACCATCTTGAAGAAATTAAAGAGGTAAAAAATATTAGAAAACTATCTGCTAATGATGTAGAAAAGAACGAATGGTCGTCTTTAGATAATGATATTAAACGTATATTTACTTATCACGTTAAACAAGGCGAATACAACAAAGGTGGTGCATTAACTAACGAAAGATTGCACGTTAATCACGATGAAGATTACGAAGTACGTTATTCAAAACCAAGACCAAAAAGAAAAGGTTACAAAGGAGCAAGAAAATTTATGGCTGGAGGAATGAACGATGAATCACCAAGAATTTACGTTGCTGATTTAGAAGCATACAATAATGGTAGATTAGTTGGAGAGTGGTTAGATTTAGCTGATTATAACGATGCAGATGAATTAATGGATGCAATCCAAGATGTA
>Ga0181347_1000754_pt1 | contig 10777 bp, 23 predicted proteins | sample Su13VDMM110SN_FD_130102 | JGI IMG/M metagenome (GOLD analysis project Ga0181347, IMG submission 130102) | Freshwater viral communities from Lake Michigan, USA - Su13.VD.MM110.S.N | ecosystem: Environmental > Aquatic > Freshwater > Lake | place: USA: Michigan | collected 2013-07-16
CGCATTTGCTATACGGCGCGCTATGTCTTTTGGCCTGGACACATACAACAGCTTGTTCTACAACATGATCCTCTATGTCAATCCACGTTATCACGGCACAAACATTGTCACTGGACCGTTCATCGGTTACACGACAACAGGCAAAATTCCTGGATTAGGCAGCATAACTGACGGCAGCAGGATCGTTATGCAAGGCACCAATCCTGCTGCCAGAAGTGCAGTGATTGTCACAGATCGGGCAACAGGCGTGCCTATCACGATTGGTGAGCTCTATGATCGCACAATCGGCAGCGGCGTCTTCAAATCTGAAGCGATGGCAAACATTGATCCACGTTTTCTGGATGATGCCAGAAAGTTAGGCCTTGCAACAGGCACAGTCGATGCAGCGAACGTTGCAAGAAAGATCAGAGACGTTCCATCAAATTTTGCAAATGCAACCGACAACGTCTGGCGTATGTCATATGTCGTTGATGCAATCAAAAGCGGAAGGTCAGTTGATGAGGCTCTCGAAGTTGGTCGCCGCTCTCTCTATGACTACGGTTCAGCGACACCATTCGAACGCAAGTATGTTGCCAAGAACATCATGTTCTACAACTTCTTCAGAAACTCAATTCTCGAGACAGCGCGTCAGTCGCTCACCACACCTTCTCGTCTGGCACGTCAGTTACGTCTCGTGCAGGATTACAGCAAGCTGAAGGTCGGTGAGGATAAGTGGAATGAGATGAGGTTCTACACACCGTACGACGCAGGTGTCTCACGTATGGTGTTAGGCTTTGCCCCTCAGGCAGGACGAGAAGGCAGCATCACGCTCTTCCCAAATCTATCCTGGTATGACGCTGTCTACATCACAAGCGGCCTGCTTACTACACCTACTAACTTGCTGATGGGAACAGCTGATCCTGTCACAGGCAAGCGTGAATACGGCAGCGGTTATATCTATCAGAAGTTGAGCCCATCAGCTCAAGCTTTGATTTCTATACCGTCAGGCGCTGACATGCTGGCTGATATTAGAATGAAGAAGGGAGAACTTCCTGTGCAGCACGCTGCTCTGTTTGATGAGCTTGGTCAGCTTGATTCAATTACGAAGATGTTCAATCTGAAGAAGATCCCCGCTGAAGGCGGTCAGCCAGGCTGGAACGGCTATGTCTACAAGATGGAGCCTGAGGATTTTGAACGCTACAAAGTGTATATCAAAGCTGCTAAAGTCGTAGGAGCACAGCGTCCAATGGACGACTTTGCCAAGTGGTTTGCAACCTGGGATCTTGATAGCGATATTGACCAGGTGACTGGCCCTTCTGAGACAGCAACATTCACACCTGCGGAAGCAGCAGGCGCACTGCTTGACACACGCGCTGGTGTCCCTGCTGAAGCTGAGCTGCAGGCTGCACGAACAAAGGCACGTCAGTTCAAAGAAGACGTCAAGACGGCGACACCAACAAGAGAAGAACTTAAAGCAAGGAGACCACAATGAAGAAGGGAGGACCGATGAAGATGCCGAAGCTCAACTCCCCCAGGGCACTACGTCCTGGTGAGGGCGGCTACGGTAAGAAGAGGAAGGTAGTGTTTGTCAAGAATCCAAAGACCGGTCGCATCAAGCGCATCACCTTTGGAGACAAGAAGCTTGGACTGGGAGTCAATAGCCCGGCTCGGAGGCGGTCATACTGCGCCAGATCAGCTGGGCAGGGCAACCTAAAAAATAAGTTGAGCGCAAATTATTGGGCACGACGCGATTGGAAATGCTAAGATACACCATACATATAGGAAGGAGAGAGCACCATGGCATACGATGATTTGAAGGACGCTGACTACGCAGAGACGCGTGTCAAGAATAGTGGCAAGAGCAGCGGGCGCAAGGGCAACGTTGCCCCGAAGACCTACGCTGTTCCGGACCTGATAGTGGAAGGCAACTACGACAATGTGAAAGCACCGTCAGCAGCGAAGCAAGGCAGCGGCGGTGGAGCCGGCTACCGTGCCAAGTACAGAAGCGGATCTTCCGCGGTGCAGGGCGAAGGTCCCGGCCCTGTGAAGTACCAGGCTCCGAAGAATGTAGGTGCCATGTCCATCAGCGATCTACCAGGTCAGTACACTGGCACTCCTAAGAGCGGCGGGCGATGAAGAAAGGGCTCAAGCTCAAGCCGCTGCCGAAGCAGTACGGTGCTCCTCCAGGCAGCAGGCGTGCCCTCCTGCTCAGGAAGGCGGCTCGTCTGTACAAGAGCGGACGGAAGCGGGCTGCTTTCAAGATGCGTGATGCAATGGAAAGGAAGGTGCGTCGTGGCAAAAAAGCGCGTTGATTACTCCAAGATGGCCAAGAAGTACAGAACCACGCCCGCCAAGGTGCGTCGAGTCTATGCTCGTGGTCTCGCAGCTTATGCATCCTCAGGCTCTCGGCCTGGCATCAATCCCCACGCCTGGGCCGCGGCTCGAGTGCGAAGCACATTTACCGGTGGACCTGCCGCTAAAGTTGACAAGGACATTCTCACAGGTCGTAAGTTCAAGGGGCGCCGTCGTCTCAAGAAGAAGTAGTTAGTTAGTAATATCTCCCCGAAGAAGAAGGAGAAGGAGAGCAAATGGCAAAGACAGGTAAATTCATTCATAATTCGGTGCACACTTCGCTGTCACTGAGTGCCACCAATGCATTCAGCACTGGTGTTCGACACAATGTCGAGCTCAACTCCGACCAGAGCAACGTGGTCGGATCAAACACAACAAACGGACGTGGTGTTGCACGTCTTGGTGGTCTCTACGTCTTCGTAACCACCATCGCAGCAGGAGCAACGAGCCTCACAATTCGTCTGTGTCGTGACCTGGCTGGTGATCAGCCTGTCATTCCTGACACGACAGCGACACTCAGCACCGGTGTCACGACTGCAACGAGCGGATGCTGCACATTCAAGATCGATCTGGATTACCTCCACACCGATGACAACCTCTACTGCTTCATCAAGACAAACGCAGGCACATGCACTGTGACACGTCTTGAACTCACCTGGGAGGAATAAGAAATGCCAGGCATAACAACAGGACAAAACGTATTTCCAGAAGCTTCTTCTGGCGGCGGTGTATCGACTCAGTTTGGTGACGGTCTCTTCGGAGATGGCAGTGACGGCGACGCAATCGTTAACGTGTCGACGAACCTCAGCAGGGAAACTCACTACAACAACCTGACCATCCAAGGCGCAGGCACCATCAAGCCTCTCGGCTTTCGCTGCTTTGTGAAAGGCACGCTGACGATTGATCCAGGCGGCTCTTTCAACGACGACGGTCCGGGCACGACCAACAACACGCAGCCTGCTGACCTCGGCGCTCGCGGCACGCTCAATGCGCAGGCTGGGCGAGGACAGGCCGGTAATGGTGGTGGCGGCAACGGCAACAACGGCAACGCCTCTTCCAACGCATCACTGAATGGAAGCAGTCAGTCTCCCAACGGCGGGGCCGGTGGCGGTATCCCGGCGGGGAACACCGGTGGACTTGCTGGAGCGGCAACGAATCCGACTCAGGGCCAACGCTGGTCGGGCACGGCATGGTTGCAGATGGGGCGCTTCAACAACGGCACCGCTCAGGCATTCTTCGGCGGTGGCGCCGGTGGTGGTAGCGGTGCCTCCTCCGCAGCCGGAACCACAGGTGGTGGCAGTGGCACAGGCGGCGGACTTGTCTGGCTCGCGGCAAAGAAAGTCATCAACAACGGTCGCATCTCCGCTAACGGCGGTGGTGGCGGTGTGGGAACCGGTGCAGCAAACGGCGGCGGCGGAGGAGGAGGCGGTGGCGGAAGCGTCCTGCTGGTCACCACCTCACAGACGTATGGCACAGTGGAAGCACTAGGCGGATTGGGCGGCGCTGGACTCGGAACAGGATTTGCTGGCGCTAACGGTGTTGCTGGTTCGGTCAATGTCGTGGTGCTTTCATGACGCAGGAATGGCTCATCTTTGAAGCTGACGCGACAGAAAGCTACATCAAATGGCACCTTGCTCGGAATCCAGATTCAGGCAGGTACTACCTCGGTTGTCCTCCCTTTCTCCAGGCGCAAGCTGCTGAGGAAGGCTGGACCTACCGACCACCACACATCTGGATCCAGGAGATACCTGATGTCTAAGCATGAACGTATAGAGTTGAATCACATCATCAAAGAGGAAGCGCTGCTCTCCCAGTGGACTGTCACTGAGGTTGGCGGATCTATCGAGGCTCTTCCTCCAGGACCAGCCGTGGTGGTGCAGCGGGGCGGTGACGTCTCCTTTGCAGTTCCCTCCATCGGACCAGGTGCAGTCGCAAGCTCGCTCCTAATGAAGGTGCCGTAATGGAAATGCAGCTCATCAACATCTTCACAGGTCCGCTTGGTGCTCTTGGACTCAGCGTCGGTCTCATCATCTGGGCTGGGAAGTTTGTGCTTCCTATGCTGAAGGATTACCTGGAGCGGCAGTCAGCACACCTTGGAAATCTGATCGAGGCGCTGAACAAGACTGTCGCTGAGCACGCTAAGGACCGTGAAGCTTTCGCAGCTGGTCTCCTGCAGCTGAGCGTCAGAGTTGAGAAGGTTGAGACCACACTGGACAGCATCGCGAAGAAGATACTGTGAGGATAGACACTGGAGATTCAGTCATCCTCCGGAGGGAAGCAATAGAGATGCTGCTCGAGCAGGGACACAACCTCTCAGGTCAGGTCGCTGAGGTGGTGGACAGACACACAACTCTTGACGGTATTGATCTCACTCTCAGATTCGACACTGTCAAAACTCTCATCACCGACATACCGGCAGAGTTCGTTCAACATATAGGCATCGCATAAAAGAAAACGCCTCAGAGGATTCATTCCTCTGAGGCGGAGCCTGTATTGCAGTGGCTCTGTTGTCGTTCGGCTTGTGTGGTGAAGGACATGTGCCTCAGCGACAATCTCTAAAAAACCTAAATGAACTGAACCAAACTTAAAGAGAGGACGGTGGAATTGGAGTGGAGGATGTCTAACCTCCGTTGGACCACCGTCCTCTTCATACTTAACTATACAGCTGGAGGGAAACTTATTCAAGACTTCGACATTTTTTTCTCTCTACTCTTCTTCTTCTGCCACTTCTTTCTGATAGCTGCTGGCATGGAAGTTCCTCCTGCTGCCTTGTTGTAGCCACGACCTTTAGTGTTTGCCCTCAGCGCCTTGATCCACTTGGTCTCAGCTCTGTCAAGTTCCCATCCCAGAATATTCTTCTTCTTCTCATCAGGTTCAGCTTCATACTTCTCATCGAGAACAACAACCTCAAGGATGCTGAACTCAAAAGCATCAGCTCCCCAACGATTCCAGTCTGTCTGCCATGAGCCTCCCTTCTTCCCAGCAACCAGACTGGAGACATGCTGCTTCTGTCTGGCATACACATCGACAGACTGGCCAACGTAGACCTTCTTATTCTTCAGGCACTTGAAGCAGTATATCCCAGCGGTTCTCATTCCCCATCCTATTCAGCTGATCCAGTATCTTCAAGCATCAGAGCGGCTTAGCCCTGCTGGACTATCTCGCGGAAACGATGGGTCGGTAAGATGCGGCCTCGATGTTATCGGCTCATCTCCCTTGCGGCCAGTTCCCTTCGCTTCCTGCAATCAAAGATAGAGAACCTCTGACTGGGCTACATACGATGGGGACCTGGGGGACTATTATCCGTTCCCATTCAAGCTACCTCAACCGTAAGTCCCATTGAAGGGAGTGACTCTCCTTGATGTTCCTTGCCACCACCGAAGTGGTGCCGCCTGTCTTTTGGATCAGATATCGGCAAGGGATCTTAGTCTACGCTTGAGTTGGATTCACACCATAAAAGCTCTCTATCCACTCTTAGTCTGGGACCTATATCGCAGCTTGCGCTGTGGTCCCTATGTCCTTCATATCTAAATATACGCCACCACTCCTACTTGTGTAGAAACTGCGTATAAAAACAAAAATAGTGGATTACATTTCTCAATGAAATTAAAAAAAGACGGCACTCCCAGAAAGCCTCACGTCTTCCATAGCTTTGCCAGCACCGAGAATGAGTGGCGCTCGCTGGAGGAAGTGGGAGCCATCATCGGTGTCTCGAAGAATCGGATAAGCCAGCTCTTCACCGGTGCTATGGGCAAGATTGCTGACTCAGTATTCAGGGAGATCCGCGGACGGAAGCCAACTGAAGAAGAGCTGACAGTCTTGCTGAAGAATGATAGCTTCACAACACTCGTCGCTGAGGTTATGCAATCCAACGTGGACCGTAAGGATCCTTAGAGGGCGGGATGTATGTCGGGCTCACGTCAGCTTCCACGACTTCAGGTATCCAGCGGCGGCGCACTCGTGCGGCATAATGAAGCAGTCAGCACCATTCTTGGGGAAGGTCCTCTTCCCGACGGACCAAGCCTTCAGCTTGCCGGCGCTGTACATATAGGCGGTCCTTGTTCTAATGTTGACAAGGACCACTGCGTCACTGCGGCCTTGCGACCAGCCGATGGGCTTCCCCGTCTTGGTGATCTTCTCCACGCAGAAGGTGTGGTAGGGATTGCCCCAGTCGTCAATACCGGAGTTGCTCTTGATCTCAATACGATTGCCCTCAACAAGAACATCGTAGCCATCGAAGAATCTATTCGGATCCTCAGCGATATGGTCGATGGTGTATCCCATATTCCTCATAGAACTGACCACAATACGCTCGAATTCCTTACCGACCTCGAGGCTGCGCTTGCCATCCTCAGTATGCCAATCTGATTCCATATTATACTCCACGCTTTTTCCTGCACGGGCTGCATACCGTGAGGGATATGTAATTATCAACTGCGCGGCTTGAATGAAAACCAGTTGCCCCGCAGTTATATCTAACTATTTGATATCATTGAAACTACGAGAAGTAAATGCTATTTATTTGCAAATAGTTTCGGTGACGGCTATAATTAGAATGTGTGAGGGAATTGTGACGGACCAAAAAGAAATCTTCTATCTGATAGCGTTCTGGATAGCAGTGCTATGGAGTGGAGGAGTGTTCGCGTGAATGACTGGAGCAATGACAACCTGCAGCCTGGAGACCTTGTCCATATATGGAGCGGCTCAAACCAGTTGCGAGTATGGAGCCACGAGCATTCCCCTACGGTTGGGATAGTCCTCTCACTCAACAAGCCACCTGTCGGCAGCCTGCAGATCTATGATGCTCAGATCCTGATAGAGGGGAGCGTCGTCAATGTCTACCGGCAGAATATGTACCGCATCACGGATGATGGGGATGGGGAAGGGCAACGCCAGCAGGTATGCAAGCCCGCCACCGGTGTGGTATAACTAACCATCAGGACGGCAATGGCGCCAATGGTTCCTGATGGAGACAAGATGACCGAGTGGAATGGCATCAAGGTGGGCAGCATCTACAAGCGGAAGGGCAAGGGCTCTCGCGGTGCGCCTCTGGCTCTGGTGGTGGAGATGAAGGGAGTGGAATGCTTTGGCTGCTACGAGGTCGATTGTGGGCGCGGTGTAAATTTGCAGACGCTCGAGGGCGGTGTCCTGCGCCGATACTATATCCAGAACCACGTCGGTCACGCCCGCGCGGGGCGTATGGGCGTGCTGGTTGAGTGGCCCTACACCGAGGTGGCGTGATGGCAAGCATGCAAGCCGGCGGCCCGCCTGGTATAACTGGAAGGTAAGGACGGCAGGGGCAACGGCCCACAAACAAACACTCAAGGAGACTCACGATGTCTAAGAAGAAGCACGCACCTCTTCCCGCGAAGCCTATGCGGAAGCTGACGGGCAGCAAGGTCACTCAAGATCATGACAATGTGTCCGCGAATTTCCGTCACTGCCGCCCGAAGCGTGACTGGGGAAATGACAAGCCAGCCGACAACACACACTCAAGGAGTATCAAATGACCACCTCCCAGCTCCTCCTCATCATCAAGCCCGCGCCAAGCGCGTGGTGGAAGCTCAATGCTTACGACCACTTCGAATCCACCAAGAAGCGCATGAAGCCCGGTGACATCTACATTTGGGCACCTGAGCGCATCGACGGCATCACGATGCCTCACGGCTACGGCTACAACATTGAGCTCACCGCCACCGGCTGGAAGATTAACCTGCGTGGACGCGAGCTTCTCAAGTTCGCGGTGCGCGTCAGCTAACACACACTCAAGGAGAATCAAATGTATAGCGAAATGCAAGAGTATGCCTTCATCATCAGCCGCGGCGAACAGGGAGAGCACGACATCGACGAGCTCGAAGCAGCTTTCCTCGAAGAGCTCCACGCCGGGCAGATCGAACGTCCGCACAGCATCAGGGGCTCGAGCTGGGGGGACGGTGAGTGCGGCGCTTACTTCTTCAGGCTCCCCGACTGTGTGGATGAGGTGTTGGCGAACTATGTTGGGATGGGAATGGCTGCTGAGAATGACTGGCGCCTGGAAGATAGCTATTCCGACCTTGTGAAGCTGCCCGCCGACTGGTACAAGGCACTCGAAGCCGCTCGCGCTGCCGGCTAACAAACAAACACTCAAGGAGAGAGATACCATGGACGAACTCAACTACTCTGAATTGCAGTTCTTCAAGAAGGCTGCAGCCCGCATAGAGGCAGACCTGGCTCGCATCACAGTCCTCTTCAACAAGGAGCCTAAGACTCAGAAGGACTTCAATGAAGCTCTCCAGTGCCAGCGCAGCATCAAGGCGCAGCTTCACGATATGCTGAGCCCATACTCCGACACCAAGAGCCCTGCTACTCTTGCCAAGACTCACGCTCTGCAGCGCCGATGCGAGGGGCTCCTCGCGCAGATGCTTGGCTAACACTTCACCGACGGCTAATAAACAAACACTCAAGGAGTACGGTATGACTGAATGGCGTGGCATCAAGGTCGGCGATGTCTACAAGCGGAGAGGGAAGGGCTCTCGTGGTGCGCCCCTGGTGATGGTGATAAAGCTCGAATACACTCCGTCTGGAGGTCCAGGGCGCCGCGAGCCTTGGCCCGGTCTGGATGATCAGGAGGTCGACGAGAACATCATAACATTGACACTGCTCGAGGGGGGGAAGGTCTTTGTCGAGAGCGCATCCTGGATGCCGCGGTATAGTATGGTTCATTACACTGACTACCGCTATGCTCACGGTGAGAACGGCGACTACACCTGGCCCTTCGTGAAGGTCGCGTAATCAGCTGCAGCGACTCAGCACGGGCAGCGGGGCTCGTGCTCCCGCTGCGCCTCGAAGATCTTTTCAAGCTGCGAGAAAATAAAGTGAATCGCCATTCATTGAGCTCCCCGCGCGCCTGCCAACTCCGATCCGCAAGCGTGCAAACCTGCAGCCCACGTGATAGAATGTACCTACCAACAAGGAGACAACATGACTGAGCAACGCACCGCAGAGATAGTCACCATCTACACCAGTGCCTTCGCAACTCTGAGAGAAACTTTCTCCGAGCTGATCGCAGCCGGCACGCTTCCCCCCGCCGCTCTCGAAGTCCTCGATGCCGGCATCAACAGGAGCATCGACCTCGTCGTCACGCTCGACAGCCGGCTTCCCGAGGGCGTTCTCAAGAAATAGTTTCGGTGAGAGACACACGCTTGCACTCTGACTGTATAGTTAGTCTGCAAGGAGTCTCTCATGGAAACCAATGCCGCCCGCGGGGCAGCTTTCAAGCGTGTCAAGGATGCAATCAGGAAGCGTGATATCTCCGAGGTAAGCTGGACACTGCTTGACCTCGCGGTCGATGAGATGCAGGAGGGCGGCTCCACATCGATGAGCAAGACCGGTCTCATGGAACTCATCCGCACCATCTCCATCCAGAAGAACTCGACTGCGATGGAGTCTCGGATGGAGAAGGTCGAAGAGCTGAAGGAATGGTTGAGGAAGGCTTCGTGAGATCAACGAAGCAGCATGTCGGTCTCGCGCTGCCGGTCAATGGGAGCGTTCGCCGACCGCACGACGCCTACTTCACACCGCGCTGGTGCACTGAAGCTCTCCTTGACAGCGGCATCCTTGATCTCCGTGGCAAGCGTATCCTTGAGCCCTGCGCTGGAGATGGCGCAATCGTCGATGTCCTCAGGGGACGGGGACTCAATGTGACAGGCCGAGACCTCAATGACTGGGGCCGTGGCTGGGGAGGGCATGACTTCAAGGACGGGATGACCGGCTTCGACGCGGTTGTCAGCAATCCTCCCTTCAACATGATGGACAGCTGCCTTGACCGAGCGACAGCGGCTGCTCCCGTCGTTGCTGTTCTCGGACGAACTCTCCTCGTGGAGGGCAAGCGCCGACGGAAGGGACTCTGGGAGGTGCGACCGCCATCACATATCTTTCAGCTCCCTCACCGTGTAGACTTCTCCGATGATTCTGTCAGTGGCAAGGGCGGTGCGTTCGTCCTTGCTTGGTTCATCTGGGATGGCAGCGGCAAGCCCACACAGTTCATCTGGGGCAGTGAGTGAGCATCAAGGAGATACTCGCGGATCCTGTGCTCTTCTGCAGCCGGCTCACAATCGTTGACAAGCGTGGCCGTCCCACAAAGCTGCGTCTCCGCACTGAGCAGATACAGATCATCGAAGCACTCGCAGCTGGCGATGACACGCTTGTCCTCAAGGCACGGCAGATCGGCAGCACCACCGCTGTCGCAGCCTTCTTCTTCTGGAGATGGTACACAGCGAAGGGCCCTGAGACCTATGTCAGTCTCTCACACAAGCTTGCCTCAGCGAAGCACATCCTCTCCATCCAGCAACGCTTCTTTGAGAGCCTACCAACAGCCCTCCGACGACCACTGGCTGTCAGCAACACCACCACGCTGACACTCGCTGACACAGGTGCCACACTGCTGGCCGCCTCTGCTGAGGGCAAG
>Ga0181347_1000755_pt1 | contig 10766 bp, 9 predicted proteins | sample Su13VDMM110SN_FD_130102 | JGI IMG/M metagenome (GOLD analysis project Ga0181347, IMG submission 130102) | Freshwater viral communities from Lake Michigan, USA - Su13.VD.MM110.S.N | ecosystem: Environmental > Aquatic > Freshwater > Lake | place: USA: Michigan | collected 2013-07-16
CCAAAAAATTCTAAATTCTCCAAAAAATTCAAAATCCCAAAAAATTCAAAATCCCAAAAAATTCAAAATTCTCAAAAATTCAAAATCCAAAAAAATTCAAAATTATCCAAAATTCATAAATTCCAAAAATATATTCAAAATGGTTTTTCGAAAATATTTTATTACTCTAAAATTATTTTTTTTTAAATGCTGGTAAATTTTTATTACCTTTTATTTTTTGTTTCAATTTAATTTTTTTTTTTAAATCATCTTTATCTATTTCATCAACTGTTAAAGGAGTATATTTTTTAGAAATTATCTTAGTGGGTCTATATACTGGATATTCTTTATTCCCAATGTCAGACCATTTTTCAAGATACCATCTTTTTAATGGTGGAATTTCTTTATTATTATCATCTTCATATTCTCCACCATATTTTTTATACATTTTTACAATATAACCGCTTTTATATGCTGAATGTTTTTTATAAACTAAATCAGCTTGTCTTTTAATTTTCTCATATAATAATTTATTTTTTGGTATTGGCATTATATATATTATATTATAAAAAAATTTTATTGTTTTTGGTTACATTCTCCAGTAGCACAGTTTAATATCCATTCATCCTCATAAACAATATAAAAATATACATCTATAACAACATTGCTATTATTTTGAAATGATACTACAACATTTCGAGGAGTTAGAGCATCATCTAAAGTATTTCTAATATTCATTAAATAGACTTTATTTCCATCCCACCACTCTTTTGATATCAGGCCACTTTCTACTCCAAGCTCAGTAGATGAACTTTTATTATAAATTGAAAGTTGTTCTATCCATGATTCATATTGATAAGTCAAAGCAGTGTTATTTACTTGAATTCCACCAACTTGAATAGAGAGATTAATTAAAGATAATGGGGCAAAGGAACACCCTCCCGATGGATCAAATGGACTTTGGAACTGGCTGAACCCGTTGACCGTCTGACCAATCAACGGAAAAATAACGACCGCCTTAATATTTCGTATTCCGGATTGTATAAGTTGCGAAAAAGTTGCCCCGGGTGATATATTATTATAAGTATTATATAAAAATTGCCTATTTACAACAGTTTTAGATTGTTGAGATGATAAGTAATCTGCTAATTTTAAAGGATCAAGAACTATATTTGGATAATAAAACCTTACTGCAGGCATTTGAGAAGAATAGTTACCATTGCCAAAATTAACAATTGCAGGATTTGGTGCTCCTCCAATAACAGCATTTCCGTAAGTTGAAATGGAATAATTTGGAACCCTACCAATAAAAAATCCTGCTGTTATATCGGTAAATGCTGCTGCTGAATAATTTTCAGTTCTACCTAAACTATTAATTGTAATTGGACAAGTATTGGTAAAAGTAGAGTAATTTAAACCGTTAAAATTTAATAATGGAAATCCACCATTTGCCGCTGCTTGGACTGATATTAATCCTGTATTTATGTAAATACGTAAAACCATATCTGCTTTTCTCATTAAATGAGCATTTTTCATAAATCCATTAATATCTGACAATTTAATAGTTAAATAATCATAATATATAATGTCATTATTTACTATAGTACAATAAGGTTTAAATTCTTGATTTAAATTATTGGCAGTTGTTATACTAGCAGTGAAATTGTTCCAAGTAGTTCCTAAAAATGTTGTAGAATTAATTCTTTCTTGAATGGCACCATTAACTGTTCCAAAGTTTTGAATTCCTCCTTGTAATTGTTCAGATGTTCCTACTTGTCCATTATTTAAATTAAATGCCTGACCAAAGGGGGCATTATTGGCAATACCCGGACCCGAACCGCCATAAGTATGGTTATAAGCTAAGTCTTGTGCACTATCAGCACCATAATTACCAGTATAATATGCTGATTTGGGATTATCTAATTGTTGAGAAAAACCTTTTATTTTTCCCGTTAATGTTAAATCATCTTTTGACATTTGACTTGCCATATCGAATCCATACATTAAATTACTGTATGGAATAAGCTGACTGACTGTCTTTCCATTTATCATTAAATCTAGAGAATGTATTGTACAAGCGTTATTTGTTTTTAAAGTTGCAATGGCAAAAGCTGAATTTGCAGGAGCTACTGCTGCGGCATTATTGGTATTTGTTAATCTGACACAGGTGAGAGTTGGGATTACGATAAAACATTCCTCTAAATTTATTAGGGTAGAAGAGGAGAATAATGATGATAAGTTAAATTGCACAAGTGACAGACTACTATTTGTATATATAGAATTATTAATGTCATTAACGTAATTCCACTGCTTACTCACATAAACAGAATCTTGATTAATTCCTTGTGGTTCAATTGCTTTTAAATATTCGTATTGATCTACTTCACTCATTGATTATATATATATATACTATATATTTTTTTTTAATTTATATATTATATATATTTTTTTTTATAACAATATATTATAAAGTAAAAAAATATAATATATTATAAATATATATAAAAATGTCAGACTTAGAACTATTACAAAAAAATTTAAATTATCAAATAAAAGCACAGGAAATTGGTTTAGCAAGTTGGAAGGGTTCACGTGGACCACCGCAAAAAATGACAATACCGACAAAAGATTATTTATTAAATTCTGCATCAAGACAACAAGATTTAATAAAAAACAGAAATAATATGGTAGAGGAATATTTAGAAGAACAACAAACACCAATATTTAGATATGATGAATTTGGAGATGTTATACTTGATGATGATGGTAAGCCAAAAGAATATAAATTTCATGGATCAACTCCTCCAGAATTAGATTTAGCCCCATTACGGATAAATATATTTGATCCTATAAGACGTATGATGGTAGATAGAGATATTCCAATAGCTGACCAAAAACAAATTTTACAAAATAAAAATGCATATATAATAGAAATGAGTAGAACAATTGATGAAAATATTAGACAATATAAAGAAGACTTAGAAAATAATAAACAAGTAATAATAGAATATGATACTACTATACAAGATTTAAAAAAACAAAATGATGATATGTATGCTATACCAGATTTAAAAGATAGGAGAAAATTAGTTAAACGTAATAAAGAAGCCATATCATCTTTATTACGTGGTAAACAAAGATTAGCTCAAGAAATAGAAGATATAAAAACAATAATAAATACATCAATAACAGAAAAACAACAATATGAAGAAGATATTGAAAATATTGCTGCTCAAGTACAAGACAAATTAAAAGAAAATGAACAAAAAATAAAAACATATAATGAGGAATTAAATGCTCTTAACAGTGGACAATTAAACACCTCTAAAGCATTCGATGAAACTGATGAAGAATATGCTCAAAGATTGCAACGAATGGCAGATGTACCTTTTGCCGATAGACGATCTCAAGAAAAAGCAATAAACCGAGAAAAAGAAAAATTAAGAGAAAATATGAAATTAATAATTAGAAATAATGCAGTAATAAATCAGGTTGTAAATGCATTATATTCGAATGAACCTTTATTAATTTTTGAAATAAATAAATTTTTTAATGGATTTAAAGAATATTTTATAAAAAAATTTGGGTCTGATAATGAAAAAATAGATTTTAGGGAAATATTAAGTGAAATTTCATTTTATTTAAAACGTTCTACAGATCCACGAGTTTTAGCTGGTAATGTTACAAATCCCGAAGAAATAGCCCAAGCAGTAGCCCGAAATTTACCACAATCTATTATACCATATCAAGAAAGAAGAACATCTGCTCCTGTATCATCCTCTTTAAATAGTCCTTTTAGTGATGAATTTGGAACTGGACCAGAAGATATCCTCAATGAATTTCAAAAATTCGTAGATGCAACAGATGCTAGTTTAAAAGGTTTAATACAACCGCCTGACGAAGGTCAATTAACAGGTGAGGAAAGCGAAGGAGAAGTAGAAAATAAATTAAGAATTGAACTTGTTCCTACATTGGGTGTAAATGAAACAATGGTTATAACTAATTCTACAGGAAAAAAATTATATATAAAATTTTATGTTGAAAATGTAAAAATTAAAAAAAAAGAAGGTAAATTATTACAGGATAAAGAATTTGTAGCACCTATATTTTTCGTATCAATGACAGGAGAACCTAAAAGTTTTCATGATATATCATATAGGAATTTAATTGATAGAATAGCTTTATTTTTTGGTGTCACCAAATCAGAAGTTTATAAATTAATGGGAAAAAGAGCAAGTAATAAATCATTTACAAAAGAAGATATGTCTGATTTTTTATCTACAAATGGTTTATTACCAACAATATCAAAACCTCCAAAAATATTAAAAACAGAACCACTTGTTATAGGATATGGAATAAAAAACTCTCAAGATATACCTGATAAAGTTAATTTTGGATCAAATATTTTATTTTTAAAAAAATTATTTCTAAAAAATATTTTATCAATACAAAATAAACACAATACAAAAATAAATGGTTTTAATAATGTTAATGTTTCTGATAATTTTGTAAAAATAATTATGAATTTATTAAAAAATATTGATTTTACTAATAATGATTTACAGAGTTTATCAAATGGTGAAAGAGTATTATTAGATAATTTATTAACATTATCAGAATTAAATAAAAAATTTATTACAGGATCTAATATAAGTTCTTTAAATCAATTAAAAAAAGAATATGAGCTACTAATAGGAGAAATTGAAGCAGGTAATAATAACGAAATTTTAAAAAAAAAATTATATACATTATTGATGAAATTAGTTCATTTTGGATGTATATCACAAGCACAAGCAAGAAAACAATATAAAGATATTATAAAAGAATATTTTTAACGTAAATGTATATTTAAAAAAAAATATATATAAATAATAAAAAAATTAATATATATTGTATATAATATATATAATAAATGACATATCACGAATGCGGAATACATCACTTAACACCATCTCAAAAAGCAAAATTAAGAAGAGGTGGATCTGTTAGAATGAAACTAGGTAAACATCACACATTACCATTAAGAGAAGATCAGTTAAAAAAATTAGCAAGAGCACATAGTAAAGGTCAAGCTTCAACAGTTATATTAGATCCTTACCAAGTGGATATTTTACACGGCTCAGGGTTCTTTGATTCTATGAAAAAAGCTTTTAGTTCTCCTGCTGCAAAACAAATTTCTCAAGCCTTAAGGCCTGTAGCTACTAATATGGCAAGAGGAGCATTAACATCAATGGGACCTATAGGTCAAGCATTGGGTAACGCGACTATTGATATTTTGGATGCCGAAGCATCAAAAAGAGGCTATGGTGTCAGAAAACATTATGTACATCATGATAAAAGATTAGTTGAACCTGTTGAAGTTGGTCATCACTTAAAAAGAGGTAAAGGATTTTTTGATAGTCTTAAAAAGGCTGCATCATCAAATGTTGCAAAATCAATTTCTAAAAGTTTGAGACCAATGGCTACTGATTTTATAAGATCCAAATTACCACAAGATGGTGTTTTAGGAGCATTAGGAAATTTAGCACTTGAGGAATCTAATAAATTAGCAGAACGTCATGGATATGGGGTAAGAAGAAGAGGAAGAAAAAAAGGAGGTGCACTAATTGCTGCAGGATATTAAAATTTTAAATTAATTTATAATATATATAATATATATGAATCCTAATCTAAATAATGAATTATCAAATTTTGAAATACAAAATTATTTAAAAAATTATAAAAGGTTTGTAGGTTGTTTTTCAAAGGATAAATTACCAAAATTAAAAAATAACCATTATTATATTATAAATTTACAACATTCAAAAGATGGTGGAGGAACTCATTGGACTTGTTTTTATGTTTTTAGTCCTAATTATATTTTATATATGGATCCTTATGGATACCCACCACCTGAAGAATTAGATGATAAAATTCAATTTATAAAATGGAATGACAAACCTATTCAAGATATTGACAGTTCCGCCTGTGGTTATTTTTGCATTGCTTTTATAAAGTTATCTTATTATATGGATAATAAAAATAAAGCATTAAAATATTTTAATGATTTATTTACTAATAATACAAAAAAAAATGATTATATATTAGAAAAATTATTAAAAATGAATTAAAATCTTTTTGAATAATCTAATAAATGAATAGATGGTTTTTTAATTTTATTTAAATCAAATTCTGGAGTATACATCATTTTTTTTACAAATCCATAATTTCCAGTTTTTGCTTTACCTCCTTTAAATTCTAACCAATTTTTTCTCAATCTTTTAACACCTTCACCTTTTAAATCAATCATCATAAAATTCATTGGTTCATTTGTACATTCTTTATAAAATTCTTTTATTTCATCTTTATCTAAATTGTCAATATTATGATTTCTTATAATATTATCAATACTTACATTATCATTTAATTTAAATATTATAAAATAATGTATATTTCGTGTTATAATTTTAGGTACATCTTTATAAGATTGTGACATTAAATAACAAGTAAAACCTTTTTTTCTACCAGATATTAAATAATCTTGTATTTTTTTTTTAGCTTTATTATCCAAATTTATAAAATCATCAAAAACTATTAATTTTTCTTTTTCATTATCTTCTTCATCCCAATCATTTAATGGTGGTAAATCTTTAATATCATTTATCATTTCTAATTCTGGAATTTTTGATTTTAAATGATTATATAATGGTTCATCTGTATTATTTGGATTAAAAATTATTATATTATGCCAAACATCATTTTTTTTATCTAATAAATCCATTAATGCATTAGTTTTTCCTGTACCTGTACCACCTAAAGACAATATCATACTTTTTGGTAATATATGATGTTTTTTAAAATTTTTATCTAATTTCTGTTTTTTTGTGCTTACTTCATTATACCAATTTTTCATGCTATATATAATAATAATATATTTTATTTTATGGATCTTTTAATAATTCATCTGAATCAGTACCAAAATTATTTATTGAAAATAATAAATCACTTTTTAATTTATCTGTTAATTCAATATCATTTAAATTACTTCTCTCATATAATTTTATATATTGATTATAAATATTATTTAGGTATTGGTCACCATCTATCCCGCGATCATCGTTTCTTAAAGATAATGTTCTATAAATATCAATACCTAATTTATGATATTCTTTGGACATATCATTTTCATTTTCTAATTTATCTTCAATTTTTAAATATAAACTAATTGAAGTTAAAACACCAATTATAAAACTGATAAAGCAATTAGTACCAGATATAATTTCTTGATTTAAATAATTTGTTAAAGAAACCGCAATAATAGCATTTAAACTTGATAATATTATTATTGGTAATTTAAAATAAACAACAATATTTTTTATACTAAAATATAATTTTTTATGATGTTCTGATAATGTATTAGAATTTATTCTAATTTCATTTAATAATTTTTCAATTTTATCATTCCAATTATTAGAACTTGTACTCATATATAATTATATAATAAAATTATTTTTTATAATTGTTGAAAAATAAATTCTGTACTTGCTGTATCAGTATATATTGTAAATTTAGATGCTATAAACTCAAATAAACCTGCTGCAGAATTTGATGAAGTACCAATACTAAAAATCAATATATCCTCTGAATCATCAAATAAACCTTTATCATTAGCTGGAATTGTTGAACTATTAATTTTAGTATGTCCATATGCTAAAGGATCATAAGAAATATTTTTTAAATTAGTTAGTAAAGAATAAGATGTGTTTATAATAGTAGTATCAGTATAATTTATTGAAAAAGTTTTTCTTGATTTATACCAACTGCCAAAATTAGGAGTTACTGAATTCATTTTAGTATATACATTATAAAATGGACATCCTAAACCAGTTATAGCAGAAACATTATAAAAATTTAACATTAAAGCTTTTATATCTCCAACTCGTAAATTACCACTGGGAATATACCAATTTATTTTTTGATTTAATTGATTTTTATAATATAATCCTGAATAACTTGTTATATCTGAAACTGAAGCAGGTATATAATCAGCCCTACCTGTACTATCTGCATAAACACTTTTAACGTGGTATATAGGAATACTAATAATATTAGGTTGTTTAGCTTCAATTATATTTAATCTATTTTTTAATGTTATATCAACTGTTTCTAGATCTGATATTTTGGCTAATTCTGTCACATCAACAGCTGCAAGATTTGCAATTTGTGAAGTATGTAATGATGTTAAATCTTCATTTGTAGATAATCTACTATCTAATTGTGAGCTTTTAACTTCTTCAGCAGTTAATCTATCATTAATTTCTGGTATAGTTACATTATTTATATCTTGAATATTTTGTGAATGACCATCAATTTTTGCTTTATAATTTAATCCACCAAAAAATATTCCATCAACTGATAATGATGAATTATTCACACCATCATATGTCACCAATTGTTTCATTACAGTTGTACCATTTTTATTAGAAGTTAAAACACTATAAGGAGCAGTTGTACTAGAACAAATATCAAAAGTTATTCCTGCTTTATCATTAGTACCACCAGCAGTTAATATTTTCGTTGAACCATTTGAATCAAAAATATAAGTTCCTTTTGAAGAAGTTGGTCCAGTTGGATAAGTATTTAAAATCGGAGTATTAGATAAATTACATCCTATTTTTGAATCTAAACTTAAGGAATAATCATATCCAATATAGGAATTAAAAACAACGTCTTGAGTTCTTGCAGTAGCCATTATATGATATATATATAAATATATATTATATATTTTTTTAATTTTTTACAAAATATTAAATAATTTTTATTTAGGGTGAAACCAATAAATATGATTGTGTAAAATCTGCATAATGTAAATTTAATTTATTAACTACAAATTCAACACTATTCACAGGGGATGAACTATTAGAACCAATAACAACTGCTAAAATTTTATCTGTTTGAGCATATGTTCCACGTGGATTATTTACTGTTGATTGTTCATATTGTATTTGAGTTTCATAATTAAATGGTACTAATGATTTATCAATAACACATACTCCTTGATAATTTGTATTTGCTGTAGGTTGAATAGATTGATTAAAAACATAAGTATTAGAACTATGAAAGAACCCGGGGGCAAAATCATTAATACCTGTGGGAACTGTTAAAATTGTTAAAAATAATGTATTATCATTTGAAGTAGTAACACCATTAAAAAAACTTATAGAAATTCCTTTTAAATCACTTACAAGAGTATTATTTAATTTATTTGGTGGAAAATACCAATTAATTTTATTTCCTAAAATTATATTTTTAAAATACCATCCCGAATACCCATAAGTATTCCTAATTAATAAACTTGTAGCAGGTGGTTGTCCATCAGCATAAATAACAGCAGATGAATAAATTAAAGTTGGTTGAACTTGATTCATTTTAACATTGACATTATTAAAAGTTAATGATGAAGCATTTAATACACTATTATTTAAATCTGTAGTAATTGTCATATTTTCAAATAAATTTATAGTTTGTATGGTTGATGGTGTAAATTGACCATTTTCCCATGCTAAAATTGGTTGTGGTAATGAAACTAAATCTGTACAATCAATTATTCCTGTTCCATCTGGATTTGTTGTTACTTGACCCAATTGAGTGCTAAAAGCAGTTAAATAATATGTAACACCAGTAACCATATTAACAGTATTTTGTAAAACTTGGATTGGATTTCCTAATCCAACAATATTCCATGGGGGTTGATTTATTGGAGAATCAAAAACAACAGCAACGGGAGTTGAAATTGTTATATTTGGTAAATTTACTAAAACAGGGGAACCACCTGTACTCCTATCAATAGTGAAACCATCTAAACCAATTGAAGCGGTATTAACAGGAGCAGTTGTACTATTAGCAGTATAAAACTTATGACCACCTAGACCAGAACCACAAACATTTAAAAATTTTAGAGCATTAGTTCCAGATTCTGTATAATGATAATGTCCAAGTGAATCACCTGTTGAAGTTGTAGGAAATGTAGATGTTAATAAAGATGACTTAGAAATATTTGATGCTAAAATACCTTGATGTGATATATTCCCTTCTAAATCTGACAATTGATTTATAAAATTATCTGGTATAAATGACATATATATATATATAATAGATATATATTATTATTATTATTATAATTATTATTTATTTTAATTTATACTAAATGGTGCTTGTACAATATTTTGTAAATTAAATGAAAATTGGGTACCAGCTGGTAATCCATTCCAAATTGTACTCGTTACAATGCTTAATGTATATGGTGGAGCACTTGTAGATGGTAGAAGTGTCGTACAATTTTTTTGTGTTCCTGCTGCGGTTCCAGTTAAACAAGTAGTCGTTATATTTAACGATGATGGATAAGGATTCGGCCACGTCGTCCATGGTAAAGTAGCAAATGTTATAACTGCTAAAACTGTTGTAGTTGTAATTGCTACATTCATTTGAATTGTTATTGGAGTATTAATAAAAGAACATAATCCGTAAGTTACAATAGAACCAGTATTAATTGTAGCACTACCAACAAATGATGAATTGGCAGAACCTGATGTAGCAGTAAAATTTGTTACTGATGGATTACCTGTTAATGTTTGAACAAAAGCAGTAGTTGCTATACTTGTGTCATTATCTGTACTTAGTGGTGTAGGTGCTGTAGGATTACCTGAAAATACTGGTGATGCTAAAGTAGCATAATTATTTAAATTGTTTTTTACATATGCCGTTGTTGCTATACTAGTGTCATTATCTGTTGTTTGTGGTGTTGTTGC
>Ga0181347_1000757_pt1 | contig 10755 bp, 9 predicted proteins | sample Su13VDMM110SN_FD_130102 | JGI IMG/M metagenome (GOLD analysis project Ga0181347, IMG submission 130102) | Freshwater viral communities from Lake Michigan, USA - Su13.VD.MM110.S.N | ecosystem: Environmental > Aquatic > Freshwater > Lake | place: USA: Michigan | collected 2013-07-16
ACACTAGGCGAAACGGTAGTCATCAAGTTGGGGAACTGCGCGGCTACTTGGCCGATGTCAGCCCCAAGGCCGGTCATCTGGCCTTTGCGCTCGTTGAGCATTTTGGCGTAGACCTGTGGGTCTACGGTGTAGTTGGCGTAGTTGATCGCGCGGTCATGCTCGTATATCTGCGCCATGCGGGTGCGCGCGGCTTTGAGGTTCTCAATGACTTTAGGGTCTTTAACGTTTTCGTCTATCAGGTCTTCTAAAATTTTTGCCAGCGCGTACTTGGTGTCAGCAGCGTCGATGGCGGCTTGTCCCGGATCGTTTCCTGCGTCCCGTGCTTTGTAGGTGTCCTGCGCGGCGCGGCGCTGTTCGCGGATGTCTTTCAGCAGTTCTGCGCCCTTGCGTCCTTGAACTTTGGTGGTCAGCAGGCTTGTGCCAGTTGTCTTTTGTTCCAACAAAGACAGCGCGTGATCCACCGCGTTGTTGGACAACCGGCTACTGCCTTTTGACCCCATGACATCTGCCTTGCGAAGGCTTTCAATCCTTGCGCGGATGCCGTCGCTCATCACCATGTCAGGCAGATTCTTGACCACCTCGTATGGCTGGCTGGCGTTGTCCAACGCTTTTTCTACGGATGCCTGCGTCAACTTTTCTGTTGGCGCGACCCCAAGGTCTTTCCTGACCAGATCAGTTACTTGCTTGGCGTTTTGCGTTGCGGCTATTTCACCAAAGTCATCCCCGATTACCGCGCCTTTGAGGCGGTTCTTTGCGGTAGGGTTGGTAATCGACGGGTCAACGATCAGGTTGTGCTTGACCGCAGTTTGCGTGGCGTCCAAGACCGGCGCGTTCTCGTAACTTTTTGCGACTTTTGCAGCCTTACGGTTTTCGGCAGCCGCGCGCACCGGAGCGGCGGCGTAGTTGGCCGCATCACGCACGTTCGGAATGGCGCGCGGTATCGTGTTCATCACAGGCACGGCAGGAAGCAGCGCGTTGGTGACGCCCCCAATGCCGCCGATGATGTCTTGGCCGGTCTGTGTCTGGGGTTGGTACAGCCCGCGCCGCACAGCCTGCATGGCGCGCTGCCCTGCGGCAGTTGCTTCCGGTGAGCCTTGCTTTGCTGGGCTAGACAACTCGCCGTAAATCCCAGCCAGCGGTTCAACGACACCGCCGACCGCGCCGCTTAAAAGTGCGATTGGCGTTTCGGCGACACCGCCAATAACGTCACCTATCGACCGCTTTTTGCGCGGCGTCGGCGCGGCCCCACCTGGTATGCTGGCAACCCGATCTGCGTATGACGCTGGCGTCAAGTCTACTTCGCGCCCTGCGGCTAGATAGGCGTCAGGATCAAACCCTTTTGTGGGTTTGGCTAGGTAGGCGTCTGGGTCAAAAGCCATTATTTTTTACCCTCAAGTTTCGCTTTGATTTGAGCCGAACGAGGGTCAGATGGGTTTTGATTGGCCCACGCAAGTGCTTCTGCATCTTCTTTTGAAAGCGCAGCCGCCGCCGCCTTGGGCTTGCCGTAAGTGCCTGACCTAATCTGTTCGGATTTAGTCTCGTAGGCTTTAATACGTTCTTCCAGCAGTTTTTCGCCGCGCTCAAGAATTCGTTTTCTGACGCGAGGTTCTTTATTGACAGATGCTTGGAGGTCAAGAAGAAACGTGCGTTCGCCTTCTGTTGGCGCGCCGCCAAAACTAGCCTTCAAATTTGCTAGTGCCTGCTCACCAACCAAGTTCTGCATGATAGAGGTGCTTCTAGACGCTTCAGTCGAATAGACGTTGTCTATTAACGTGCCGCGCGCGCCTGCAAGAAAACCTGAGTACGCTTTATCGTTCTCGGCTTTTGCTTCTTTGAGCGCGCTCAACCCGTTTCTTGCTGTGAGCGCAAGAGTATCGGTGTCGCTTACCAGTTTCAGTTCTGTAGGCGACAAATCCGCAGACTTTGACTTACCGATGCCGACCAGAGGCGTGCCGATAACTTCGCCAAACTTATTCGTTTTGGTTACGTTCCCTTCGTTGTCTGTAAACGTGTTCGTCACAACTAAACGCGGGTCATCTCTAGGTTCAGACGGCGCGCGGCCTGCGCCTGCGATTCGGATTTTTTGTGCTTCTTCTTCTTGCGACAACAGACGCTCTTGGCGTTGCGTATCACGAAACTGCGCGTAGCCTTGTGGCGTCATTGGGAACCCCAACCGCCGCATGGTGGCTACTTCAGCCGGATCAGGTTGTTCCGACTCCGGCGCCAGATATTTCTTGCGTTCTTCTGGGGGCATTGCAAGCAATTCTTGGGTGTTTCTTTTTGCTTCTTCCTCAGAAAACAGTCCTTCGATTACGCCGTCTTCACCCCAAGCAATCACATTTGCGTCTGATGGGTTGCGCGAAAGATTTTTCCTAAGTTTGTCGGTAAACTCATCTTGTCTAACGCGGAGGTCAAGTTTTGTTTTTTTAGCCTCTGCCTGCTTCTTTTGAAAATCCGCTACCCCCTGCGGGCCGACGATCATGCCTAGACCTTGCTCAAAGTCAGGGTCGTTGGGGTTCTTGTTGGCAAAGTACGACTTCAACGCGCGCGACGTATTTTCCCTGTCTACTTCTTGCCCGTACTGCAAGTCGCCCAACTTGTTGGCGCGCTCTTCCGACGCCAACCTGTTGCGGTTGAACGCGCTATCTTGGTAATACTTTGCAAACGAGTTGGCAGAACCAGGCTCGTAACTGGCATCAACTGGTGGCATGACTAATCCCTTTGCTTAACTACTGAACCAACCTTTGCCGGATGCTTCCTCTATTGCGCCGCCGTAGCCGCCTATGATGTCGGCCTTGATCTTGCCGCGTTGCGATGCAAGGTTTGCTCTGGAATCGCCCGCGCCGGTATAGATGTCGGCTCTGCTTGCGCCGCGAGTGCCAGCGTAACTGGCTAGTTTGTTGGCCGCGCCAGACCCGCTTTCGGCCATGTCACTAAGCGTTTTGTACCTGTCCATGTACCGATTGTAGGCGTTGCCGTACTCTTGTGACGCCATGCCGCTGTTGTAGTCGGCCGCGCCTTTGAGTTGCGCCCCAGACAGGTTCATGCCGCGCGCCGCAACAGAGTTGTCGAGCGCCCGCTGGCCTTGCGCCAACCGGAACTTGTAGCCTGGGTCTTGCTCCATCGCGGTCATGGTGTACTGACTGCCGGGGCCGTAAGTGCCATACCCCGCCGCGCTTGTGTTGCCGCTCAGACCTAGCAGATCGCCCATGCGGCTATACGCCGCCCCGCCTTGTTTGAGGTACGGATTAAGGTAGTTCTGCTGGTCTGTGTAGGCGGCATCTATCGACCCTAGCGCGTTGTTGCGCGCTTCCTCAACCGCGCGGCTTGCGTTTGTGTTGCCCTTCTTCAGCGCCGAGCCGGAGCCAATACCCAGCAGATTAGCGCCTGCGTTGAGTATTTGGCCGCTGCTGCCGCCAGCAGCACGGGCGATTTCAGACGCCCCGCCGGTGAGATACGCCGCGCCTGCGCGTGTAGCGATTTTCTTTATCTTCTTAAATTTTTTCTTGAGCCAGCCCATGATGTGTTCTCCAACTTATGCAATCCCGATTTCACCTTCAGCCTGGAACGTCAATGTGGCTCCGGCGCTTGCCCCACCCACCAGAAAATCTGTCGAGTCGAGCCGCAGCGTGCCGTACCAATCGATGTAACTGTTGGCGGGTACGCTGGTGCTGTAGCCCATAAACTCTGTGCCTGCCGCATTGCCGCCAGTTGCGCCGACAGACAGTCGGAACGTCGCGGCGGTTGCGGTGACATTGACAATGCGGATGTGCCGGATGATCAGATACGGTTGCGTCTGCGTGTACCCCACCGGCCCTGACAGCGAGGATATCGCGCAGTTGACAATGTTGGTAGTGTACGTTGCAGACATCGCAACGGGGCCAAAACGAATGATTTTGTTTGATGCCATGATTACCAGCCTATTGATTCAACGTCTGCAACAGTAGCGGCAGCGTCAACTTGCGCCACCAAACCAGATTCTTTCTCGTACAACGGCAAAACTTGCGCGGCGATCTCTAACGCGATTTGCTCTAGTTGAGCCAGCGTGTAGACCGAGTATGTCCCATCTACTGTTTTGTAGCCACACTCTGCGGGCTGGCCTGCGGCTGCGGCCAGTTGCGTGATCTGAATGGCGATGCTCAGTTTATTGTTGTCCGACTCTGTGGAGCCAAACACACCCAGAGAGGTAGTCTTGTCAGCGTACATCTCAACAGAGCGAGCGGAGGCGATCTCAGCCTTCTTCTTGGCCTTGGCCTTGCCCAAATCAGTCTGTGTAACGTCTGGCGTTACAACGCCGCCGAACAGTTTGCAGTTGGCATCAGCAACCAACAAGCCTTCTGCCGTGGCAACTAGGCCCGTGGTGATGGGTGTGTAAATCTGGATGTTGAATCGATCAACAGGTCGATCTTTGTCTGTAGCGCGGTCTGCGCTGATGTAGGACGACACGGTGGCAAACAGGTTGTCTTGCGCGTCGATGATGACCGAGTTGATGCGGTGGTAGTCGTAAACGACGCCCTGCGCGTTGGTGAGTTGTTTGGTGATAGCCATTAAGTAATAAGCCCCAAAGAAACAAGCGCAGCATGAATACCCGCTGCTGTAACCGGTACTGAAGTGGGTTGGGCTACTGGAGTTACGCCGTAAAACCCGAGTTGTTGATCGCCTAACAATGATGATGTTAATTGAATAACCGTACCGTAGTCAGTATTAAAATACATATTGCCATTAGCCGTTGCACCATATGACGCTATAAATGTAAAATCGCCTGCCGCGCCGCCCAACGAAAAACCGGAGGTCATGACAAAACTTCCGCCAAAACCAGAAGAAGCGGCATTACCAGCGTTCATTTCAAAACTTCCCCCGCTAGCGGTACTACTTCCTAAACCAGCGTTTAATTGGAAATTGCCGCCCGTTCCTCCAGCATTTCCAGCGCCGGAATTAAACGACATGACGCCACCGTCAAAGGTTCCGTTGGCAGAAATAAAAGTTATTCCCCCACCAATCCTTCCAGTACCACAAGAAAAACTATGCCCCCCGCCCGTGCCAGTACCAAGTGCGTTTCCACCAACGTAAGATATTCTGCCCCCCGCGCCATTAGTTGCGCTGGCGTTTTTGCCAAGAAAACGCAAATTTCCCGCAACAGTAGCGCCAGTAGGTGCAAGCGTTTCAATCGTTGTTGTCGCCCCAGCAGGGCCAACGGTGAAGGTGTTTGTGCCTGTGTCGTAGGTAAAGTTACTACTTGCCCCAAACGCTCCGGCGTTATTGAACTGAATCTGGGTGGTTAAACCGGCGGGCTGAGTTGGGCCAATCCCAAAGAAATTGGCCTCCTCAAAGTCTTGCCCGTCTTGCACAGGTGGAGCAACGCCGCCAGCCAACGAAACCGTGATCGCCGCGCCGCTGCTGTTGACGTTGATGCCTGGGCCAGCGGTAACCGTGCCGACCGTGTAATTCGTACCGTTGCCAATCAAAACCGAGCCTAACGGCGGTATGGTTGAAGTACCTGTGCCGCCTTGGCTAGGGGCAAGGATGCCAGAGAACGACACGCTGATGTTGCCTGCGCCGTTGGCGACGGCGATGTTCGTTCCGGCGCTCAAAGTGTTGAGCGTGTAGCCTGTGCCGTTACCGATCAGCAGTTGGCCGTTGGCCGGGATCGTGGACAGCCCTGTGCCACCGCTGCTGACGGGGATCAAGCCTGTCCCGCCACCGGCTAGGGTGTTGATGTTGTTGAAGTACCGAAACCACTCACGCGACATAAGGTTGTTCTCCCCTTCTGTGAGGGGAACGCGCGCGGATGGAATCTGGGTCTGGTTAACCATTTGTCGGCGATCCGATGATCTCTGCGCCCATGATGGCAATCTTTACGGCGTCTGTGCCGCTGACCTCGTAGACACGGTCGCGCAGTTTGACCGTCATACCCAGCCTGCGCCAGATCACACGAGTGCCTGTCTCGCCAATCTTGCCGCAAGACTTCTCATGGTAATTTGACCAAGTGTGCCCGCCGTCATCAGACCAGCGGAGCAGCACTAAAGGGGCGCGGGTTACGGTTGCGGTCATGATGGGTCGTATCGAGTAAAGCCTGATGGGGGTGCGTCCAGCATCAAAGATGCTTTAGGGTACATGGTGTAAGAGTACGTTCCGTTGGGTGCGTTGCATGAGAAGCACGTTTGGGCAAAACGGAACGGCCCCGTAACGGTAAGCGTTGCCGACGGGAAACTGCCAATGCTAGGGTCACCGCTGACGTATACGCCGTTGATGCTGACCCACAGTTCTTTGGTTGCCGTGTCAAACGCAAGGCCAATGCGGTCGCCGGGATAGAACCTGTACGCAACATCCGGGTCTTCTACAGCCTCAACAAACATTCCGGCGTCACCAGCAAAACTGCATCCGGTTGCATTATCTGCTCTTTCGTAAATAAAAGCGCCTGTACCGTGGCTTACGTTAAATATCAAATCTGGGTCTTGTTTAATAACGCCAAAACTATTAACCATTCCAACTATGCTTGCAACACCTGTAACTTCAAACTCGCAATACACCTTGCCTGCAAGATCAATTGATGTCTGACTACCTATGCTGGCAAACGGAGTAAACGCAGTCACCTCCATAGATATAGTTTGACCAAAGTTTGTGTAAGTTAAATTATCATATACTGTTGTAAACGAATAGGTGGGAGCAAAATCTCTGCGGCTAATTAGCACGTTGCTGATTGTGGCTTCGTATATGCCGCCTGGTGACGCCCCGCCGTATGACGGGCCTTGAACATATAGTTTGGCGGGGTAGTCGGTAGTTGGGCGGGTCGCACCCTCTGAGTAGCGAACGATCTGATCATCCAACCGGAAAATTGCGCCGCCACTTGGTGTCCACTCAAAAGAGTAAAAATGAACGCCTGAAGTTGGCCCCGGCGCATCTCTGGACACATTGCTGGCAAGAGGCACGCATTGAGCGCGGGTGCGGATGTACAGCGTGCTGAGTTCTACATATACACCAAAAGTAAATTCGTTTGTGTTGCTGGCGTTTCCTGAGTAAATAAACGACAAAAATTCTGATACGGTAGTAGCCGAAACAGACCCGTTGGTGATCCCTGTCAAGTTAATATACGCAGAGATAAACAAAGAATCTATTGGATAGTTGGCGGGGCTTATTTTTGATATTGAAAATGGGCCGTATACAGCAGTCGGGAACGCGCCGGGGTTGTTCAGCGTGTTGTAAGTTCCCTTAGTCGCGTCAAACGTCAACGTAGTGTTTGCCGGAGTGGTAACAACAGGGACAAGAGGCGGCGAAATTATGTCTGTTGTTGTCGTTGTGCTGTTGAACGGCGCGTACAGAATGTCGCCATCGTACAAAGCAGACATACTGACAACGATCCCGGCAAGCGTAATATCTAATTCAGCCGTTTCGTTTGTTGCTACCTGTTCAGTCAACGTGTTGAACGCGCCGACTTCCATGTCCAGTTGCAGCGAGTGTTGGGCCGTGCGCTTCAGATCGTTCTGGCCGGTAGGGATAGCCCGCCATGAGCGCAGCCACTTCTGAATCTCGCCGTTGTCGGTGTACTCGTTAAGGTCAAGCGCGTAGATGTTGCTGTTTTCGTAATCGCCAACGATGATTTCGTTTTTGTAGTTCACTTGGCAATTGGAGCGATGGCGCATAAAGCCATTCGGCCCCCAGCCAGCACGTTCATGCCACAGGTCGGTCGATGCGTCGTACACCCAAGTTGCATCCGCTGACGGGAACGTCAGGACGTAAAACAGGTGGCCTTCTTGCTGGTAGGTGTAGGCCACCGCATCCGAGATGACCGCATAGTTCTGGATCGCAAACTCAATGGCGTTGGTCGAGACACGCAGGCCGGTATAGCCGCGAGAGCGGTAGACGATGCCGTTACCTCGGGCGTCAGACCCCAGCCAGAAAACGCCGTTGTCCAACTTGGCAACAGAGTAAGGGGCAACGCAGCCGATCTCGTTGAACGCGCCTTGAATACGCGCCAGCGGGAAGTCGGTGTTGCCTGCGTTGTACCAGACCTCAACGCTGTTGGTTCCGAAAAGCCAGACCTCGCGGTGATCTACGATCATGCTCACAAGACCGTCAGGTGATCCTTCCGCGCTGGCAAAGTCCAATGGATCAATGCCCGTCCCGTAGATGGTAGTCACCCAGAACACTTGGCTGTTTGGCTGGGTAAAAACAAAGTACCCGTCGATGAACCCGACGCTGACAGCGCCCGCAAAATCAGGGTCGTTGATGGCCCCAAAAACGCCTGTGCTGGAACTGTAGACAAAGCCTGGGCCATTGCAGGCAACGAACAGTTGCGTGCCGTTGTCGCTCATGGACACCGGCCCTGTGCCGGTCACGGCTCCGAGCAGCGAATTGTTGTAGTTCGCGCTCATCCGGTAGAGTTCCAAACCAGACACAACGTAAACGTATTCGCCAAACGTCCACATCCCGCGAATCGGGCCAGACCCAACCGTGCCCAGCAGGCGCAGGCCAGGACAGCGCGTCAGAAATGCGGCCTCTTTGCCGCCTTGTGGCGTAGCCTCGGGGTATAGGTTTACCAGCCGCGCGTCGGCCGCATTGGTTGACCGCGCTACATATGAGCCGCCTAAGATCGGCGACTTCATCAGTAATTCCCAGCAAAGATGTTGAACCGCTGGCGAGTCGCCACGATGCTGTACGGCAGGCTCATGATGTCGTCAGGGTTGTTGATGCGCTTGAGATTGCGCTTGCTGGACATGGCAATCCGCGACACAGTAGGCGGCGGTTCGATGCCAAACTCAGCCGCAATCTCGACCGCTAGGTTGTACTTGAAACACCGCAAGTAGCCTGGCGGGAACGACAGCGTAGTAGACAGCAGCGCAGGCTGGGTCAGTTGTTGAACCGAGATGAAGTGCCATTCCAACGTCTTGGTCGGAACGGGGTAAACGGTCATCTGAATGTTGGGGTAGGTCATGTTGACGAACATGACTTGCGGATAGGTGCTGGTCACCGTCTTCACGGCGATGCCGTTGTATTGCTTCTGGTTGATCAGTTTGATGCCAAAACTGATGCCGCTAGACGGGTCTTTGAAATACGTCGAATCGTCTATCAGTACAGGTCGCTCACCCACCAGATCGCCGGTCGGCCCAAGAGTCCTGCTGATGGCATTGTTGGGCCAAGACAGCACTTGGTCTATCGTTGTGAACACCGTCAGGCGTTCTGTGTTCCATGAATCAATCATCTGATTCAAGGCGTTCAAGGCGTCTTGGTATGTCTCTACTGAGGCGATCTCACCCTCGGCCAGTTGGCCGATCAGACGAAGCGCGCCGTTGATCTGATCCGCAGCAGTCGTCATTGTTTTCGCCTTCTAAGACGGTTCACGGGTGGGGGTGTTACCTCCCCCGGAGTGTATCGCCCCCAACCGTTTTCTTCATCCGCAACAGCCTCGGCCTCGCATATAGCAACCTTCGTGCCGTGCTGTTCATGACGCAAATAGATGACCATAGGTAAGAAAGGGGGGCCGTGGCCCCCCGTTCATTAGGCGATGCGGTTCACCGTGTAAGCCGCAGTTCCGGTCTTGCGGAAGCGGAATTCGGCAGCACCACTCACGCCAGCCGCGCTGCCGGTGATAGGCACAACCAAGTTGCCAACAGCGGTGATGCCCGTACCAACCACCACCGTGATCAGGCCGGTCGAAGTGCCCAAGTTGATGATGGTCAGATCAAACGTGCTGTCGATCTTGCCGTTGGTAAAGGTAGCATCGATCAACGTAGCCGTTGGCAAGGTGTAACTTGCTGCGGAGGTTGAAGGATTGCCAACCAAGATGCCGCCCGTGATTTGCGGGACAGTCAGGGTTGCGGTTGCAGTAGCCGTTTGTGGTGCGGCTTGAACGCCCATAACGATTTCAAAGTTGCCGTCGGTGAATTGATACCCACCGCCAATTGAAGCAATTGCCATGATATTTTCCTCAGAATAAGTTAGAAAAGTGGGGCTGTAGCCCCACTCAATTTAGCCCCACATCCGCACAGCCATAGGTGCGCGGATGACGTTAAAGCCATACAAAACGTCAATACGGCAAGGCATCCGGTCGTTGTTGATGTCGTACTGGCGAACAATACGCATCGAAATACCGTTATGGACTTGGCGCGAAGCCATGTCCACGCCCTGTGGCAACAACAGGTCGGCGGTGGCGAACGTGATAGCGTTCTTCTGATAGACCAAGTTCTGCGCGTACTGCGTAGAAGCAGCGCCCAGCACGGTCACGGCAGCGCCGTTCTGCGGGAAGGCGTCAACATTAGCCAGCGCGTTCGACGAAGTGTAGAGCGCAGGCGAGATGCTGATCGAGGCCCAAGTGCCGCTCGATGCGGTAGCGTCAGCGGTCACAACGAACTGCTGAAGCGATCCGGTCGATTGACGGGTCTGTGGGTTGACCGAGAACACGTTGGCAATGGTAAAGATGTCGCCCTGCTTGAACGTAGCCGAGCCGGTGTCGCCCGCGATGGACACGGTGGTAGCGCCTTGGGTGCTGGTCGTGCCGCTGATGGTCAGCGTGGCTGGGGTCGCGGTGCGAGTGCCGGTGGTGTGGTTCAGAATCGACTGCGACATATTGACTTCGTCGTAGCCCAGAACGCCCGTGCCCATCATGCCGGAAGCAAACTGCTTGCTGATGGTAGACGTTGGGTTGAAGAAACCCTTCATGCCTTCGACCAGAGCAGCGTTAGCGGCAGGGTTGCAAGTCAAGAAACGCTCGTTCATCGGCGCAGCAAACTCGTTGAGTTTTTGCTGGGCTTGCAGCAT
>Ga0181347_1000758_pt1 | contig 10749 bp, 10 predicted proteins | sample Su13VDMM110SN_FD_130102 | JGI IMG/M metagenome (GOLD analysis project Ga0181347, IMG submission 130102) | Freshwater viral communities from Lake Michigan, USA - Su13.VD.MM110.S.N | ecosystem: Environmental > Aquatic > Freshwater > Lake | place: USA: Michigan | collected 2013-07-16
AAGAGTTTGCGGCACACGTTTCAGCATTCTTTGGGTTGCACTTCTAATGAACATACTCACAGTAGATTTTGAGACGTACTACACCAGCACCGACTTAGGCTTCAAGAAACAAACCACTGAGGAGTACGTACGTGACCCACGCTTTGAGGTGATCGGTGTGTCAGTCAGGGTAGGTGATGGGGAGACGCAGTGGTTCAGTGGTAGCAGGGAAGAAACAAAGGTATGGCTTGACCAGTTTGATTGGGCGCACAGCATGGCGGTTGCACACAATGCGTTGTTTGACATGGCGATTCTTAACTGGCACTACGACATACGATCATTTGCCATTGCTGATACGTTGAGCATGGCACGTGCAATACACGGCACAGAGGTAGGTAACAGCTTGGCTAAGTTGGTAGACTTTTATGGGTTGGGTAAGAAAGGGGACGACACGACATGGGCTATCAACTTACGCCGTGAAGACTTCACAGAGCAACAGCTTGCTAAGTATGGGGCGTACTGTGTCAACGATGTAAACCTTACCTACGACTTGTTCCTGACGCTACTGCCTACGTTTAAGCGAACTGAACTCAAGCTGATTGACACAACGATCAGGATGTTTACCGAGCCAGTGTTGAGGCTAGATCCGGATCTGCTTCTTAAACATCTCACAGAAGTACGTTTACACAAGGCTGAACTTCTTGCAGCAGCCGGGAGCGACGTTGAAGATTTGATGTCCAACAACAAGTTTGCAGGTAAGTTGATTGAGCTAGGTCTCGAGCCGCCCATGAAAGTTAGCCCAACTACTGGTAAGGAAACACTAGCACTTGCCAAAACGGACGAAGGGTTCAAGGCATTGGCAGAACATCCTGACCTACGAGTGCAAGCATTGGTTGCCGCACGACTGGGAAATAAAACTACGCTGGAGGAGACACGCACCGAGCGGTTGCTAGGAATTGCCAGCCGAGGCTTGATACCTGTCCCCCTCTCTTACTATGCCGCACACACTGGACGTTGGGGTGGTGCTGACAAACTGAACTTCCAAAACCTACCCGCACGTGGGGACAACGCTAACAAGTTGAAGAGCGCCATCCTTGCACCAGCAGGTCATGTCATTATTGATTGCGACTCTGCTCAGATTGAGGCACGTGTGCTTGCATGGTTCGCAGGGCAATACGATTTGACCGAAGCATTTGAAAGGAAAGAAGATGTATACAAGATCATGGCTACTGCTATCTATAACAAGGAGAATGAAGCAATTACACATGGTGAGCGTTTTGTGGGTAAGACAACAATCCTTGGAGCAGGATATGGCATGGGTGCGCCGAAGTTTCGTACCCAACTCAAGAGTTTTGGGGTCGAGGTATCTGATGAAGAAGCGCAAAGGATTATTGATGCCTATCGGGGGACGTACCCCTATATACCCGAGCTATGGTCAGCAGGGGGGCGAGCCATTGAAGCGATGAGCAAGGGACGCACTGCCAAGTGGGGTAAGTCAGGCGTTGTAACGGTGGTGAAAGATGGTATTGTTATGCCCAATGGGTTGACACAGCGTTACCCAAACCTTAAAAAAGTTAAAGACAAAGATGGCAAACAGCAGTATATTTATGACTCACGCAAAGGCGTAGCGAAGTTGTACGGCGGTAAGTTGACAGAGAACATTTGTCAGGGTTTGGCACGTTGCATCATTGGTGAACAGATGCTGAAAATTGCTAAACGATACCGTGTAGTATTAACTGTTCATGATGCTGTAGCGTGTATTGCGCCCAAAGAAGAAGCTGAAGAAGCCGTGGCGTATGTGATGGAGTGTATGCGGTACGTACCCGATTGGGCGACTGGCATACCGCTAAATTGCGAAGCAGGATTTGGAGAGAGCTATGGGGATTGTTGATTACGCTTATCCCTGCATGATGGCAGAGAAAGCGTTGAGGGACGCACACGAAGCTGTGTTGGAGAACAACTTGGATGACGCTATTGAGCAGACCACACAAGCTATTGTGGAGGCACGACTCATGTTGCGTTCGTTGCAAATTATGAAAGAGAAGCAATGCTGAAAGCCCCTGCTTGGAGTTACTCAAGTATCACGCTGTTCGATCAGTGCCCGAAGAAGTATTTTCATTTGCGAGTGGCAAAGGATACAAAGGAGCCTGAGAGCGATGCGATGATGTACGGCAAGGATGTGCATCTTGCGGCTGAGAACTACATCAAGGACGGTACACCCATACCTGAGAAGTACGCATACATCAGACCGATGTTGGAGAAGTTGAACAAGATTGAAGGCGAGAAGCTATGCGAACACAAGATGGGTTTGAAGAAAGAAGATGGGCGGTTGGTAGCGTGTGACTTCTTTGCCAAAGATGTTTGGTACAGGGGTGTAGCTGACTTGATTATTTTAAACAACGATAAGCAAGAGGCACGTGTCGTTGACTACAAGACAGGCAAGAGCAGTAAGTACGCTGACACAAAACAATTAGCGTTGATGGCGGCTTGCATCTTTGTACATTTCCCCCATATCAAAGTTGTAAAAGCTGGATTGCTATTCGTCGTGGTGGGTGACTTCATCAAAGCGGATTACGATGCGGGTACTGGGTTAAACATATTTTCGGAATTGGATGACACACTTGTCTCACGTGAAACCGCCTACGAATATATGGTGTTTAACCCCAAGCAAAATTTCACTTGCAAAGCGTGGTGTCCAGTGATAATCTGTCCACACAATGGAAGGCTACAGTAATGGCATACAAGAACAAAGAAGACCGTAACGTCAAGCGTGAATACGAGCTTGAACAGAAACGTGCTGGTGCACATGAAGCACGAATGGAACGTCAACGTGCAAGACGTGCGCTGGATAAGAAGGGCGTTGACCGCACAGGTAAAGATGTTGCCCACGTGAAAGCATTAAGCAAAGGCGGCGCAAACAAGGATGGTTACAAACTTGAAGCGCCATCAAAGAATCGTTCGTTCAAAAGGAATTCAGATCGTTCCATGAAGTAAAAGTTTTTTAGGTGTCCATGAAGTAAGGTGTGAGTGATAGTGGACACAGGGTTGGAAGACCCCTCATATCGACAACCACATCAGTCAGTGCAGTACCCTTTCAACTGTGAACTGACGGACACCTCGGAAAGACGAGGGCTAACAAGTCAGCCGATTTGGGTTCGGTTGTCTTGTTGGTGGTCGGGCTTGTTCACAGGAAGTATGTGTGAGGAAAGAGTGGCACATACGATAAAAACTGGGGTCTTTCACTCCCCTTGACCGCCAACAACCAACAACCTCTTAACACATCGTGTTTGGAGTGCATAACTATCGGGAGAGATTGTGGAGATCATTGATAACAGAGCGTTACTTCTTAAAGTACGTCACCCTGACCGCATAACAACGGTCATACCAAAGAGCAAGATTATTGAGGATGATGGCAAAGTTGCCAGCGTATTGGTCAATTGGGGCTTGGAGGAATCTATTGTTCTAAAGAATTTAAAGATCAACGTACCATCACCAATTAACGGTACGTACAAGTGGCCCGGGTTGTTTAAACCGTTCGACCATCAAAAAGTTACATCGTCATTCCTCACCATGCACCGGCGGGCATTTTGTTTTAATGAACAAGGCACAGGAAAAACTGCCAGTGTGATTTGGGCGGCTGACTATCTGATGTTGCTTGGTCAGATCAAACGTGTGTTGGTCATCTGCCCCCTATCTATTATGGAATCGGCATGGCGCAACGACTTGTTTAAGTTTGCTATGCACCGCAGGGTTGACATTGCGTATGGCAAGCCCGAGAAACGTAGAGAGATCATTGATGGTGACGCAGAATTTGTGGTTATAAATTACGACGGTGTAGAGATCGTGGCAGATGCTGTTGCCAATGGTGGTTTTGACATGATTGTGATTGACGAAGCCAACGCATACAAAAACCCAACGACCAAGCGATGGAAGATTATTAGTAAACTGATTCAACCTAATACATGGTTGTGGATGCTCACAGGTACACCCGCATCTCAGTCACCATTGGATGCTTACGGTATTGCCAAGCTGGTCAACCCAAACAACGTGCCTCGGTTCTATGGTGGGTTCAGAGATCAGGTGATGAACAAGGTCACGCAATTCAAATGGGTTCCCAAGCCCGAAGCGCAAGACGTTGTTTACCGTGCCTTGCAACCTGCAATACGTTACACAAAAGAAGAATGCTTAGACTTGCCAGAAATGACGTATGTAACACGTGACGTACCACTTAGTGCACAGCAAGAAAAATACTACGAACTGCTCCGCCGACAACTTATCGTACGAGCGGCTGGTGAGGAGATAACTACAGTCAATGCGGCTGCGAACTTGAATAAACTCCTACAACTATCCGGTGGTGCGGTGTACTCAGATAGTGGTGAGGTTGTGCATTTTGATGCCAGCAATAGACTGGCAGTATTGAAAGAAGTAGTGGAGGAGTCAAGCCACAAGGTGCTGGTGTTTGTGCCGTATCGTCATGCGATTGAAGTTGTTGCGGAATACCTACGCAAGAATGGATATTCAACGGCGATCATCAATGGCGCAGTACCGGCTGGTAAGCGGTCAGAAATTTTTGAAAGATTCCAAGCGACACCCGACCCACAGGTGCTGGTCATCCAGCCACAGGCGGCATCGCATGGCGTAACACTTCATGCGGCAAACACCATTGTCTATTGGAGTCCAGTAATGTCCGTAGAGACATATCTGCAATGTAATGCACGTGTTCATAGAGCAGGGCAAAAGAACCCTACGACTGTAGTGCGTTTACAAGGGAGCGGCGTTGAGAGACGTATGTACACCATGCTTAACAACAAGGTAGATATACATGAAAAGATTACCGATCTCTACGGGGAAATACTTAGGTAAAAAACTCTTGACAATGTAAAGTTTAGGTATATCATAGGAACATAAAAAGAGAGAGGGAGGTATTTCATGACTGATATTCCAGTCGATAGATTAGTCGCCGCTTACATAAAGATGCGTGACAAAAGGTCTGAACTTCTTCGTGCATACGAGGAAGAAGACGAGGCTATCAAAGTCCAAATGGATATGGTGGAGAGCAAACTGCTTGACCTCTGTAAAACCATTGGCGCTGATAGTTTGAAAACCCAACACGGCACCATCATCCGTTCTGTAAAGACACGGTATTGGACAAGTGATTGGGAAGCCATGCACAAATTCATTTTGGAACACAAGATGCCTGATCTTTTAGAGAAGCGTGTCAGCCAATCCACTATGAAGCAATTGCTGGAAGAGAACCCCGACATCATGCCCAAGGGTATGAACATTGATAGTCGGTACGCTGTAACCATAAGGAGAAGCTCAAGTGCAAACTGAAACTGCGACATTGACCGTGCAGGAGGTAGCAAGTTACTTGCGTGTCTCTCGCCAAACGGTGTACACGTTAATTCGTGAGGGGAAGATTCCTCACTTCAAAATTGGCAACAAGGTACGCATCAAACGTACTGATCTGATTACCATGACCAACACCCAACCACAAACCACAGGAGAAACTACAAATGGCTGAACTCACACTTTTTTCGAGCGGTAATACACTTCCCGCACACTTGCGTAACCTTGAACTGGATGCAACAACTAAAGCCCTGATGGGGTCAGGTGGTGGAAGCTCCGGCAAACGCATTTCAATCCGTGGCGGTGTATTCCGTATGATTGTTGATGGCAAAGAAATTGCACAGAACGAAGAACGTGCAATGAACATTGTGATTGTGGCGGCTAACTCTGCTGTGTCACGTACTTACTACGAAGGTGCTTATGAAGAAGGCAAGAACATTGCCCCAAGTTGCTGGTCAAACGATGGCATCTCCCCTGACTCAAAAGTCAGCGAACCCCAAGCTGGGAAGTGTGCATCTTGCCCACAGAACATTGCAGGGTCTGCCGAACAGGGCAAAGGACGTGCTTGCCGTTACAGCCAACGCTTGGCAGTCACACTTGAAAACGACTTGCAGGGTGACGTATATCAACTGACCTTACCGGGGCAGTCTATATTTGGTAAAGCCGAGGGCGGCAAAATGCCTTTGCAAGCCTACGCTCAATTCTTGGGCGGTCATGGTTTACCAATCACCGCAGTAGTTACTGAGATGCGTTTTGATACCGCCAGTGCTACACCCAAGTTGACATTCAAGGCAGTGCGTCCCTTGGAAGTTGAAGAGATGAAAGCCGCTGAAGACAAAGGGCAATCATCCGAAGCGAAGACTGCAATCGCCAACAACCCAGCAACATTGGATGGTGGAAAGTCTCCAATGGGAAAGATGCTTGACCAAGACGAAGCCAAAGCTATGGCAAAAGTGAAAGCTGAAGCCGCTGAAGCAGAGCCAACCAAGCGCACCAAGAAAGCCGCACCGAAAGATGTGAGCGAAATCTTGGACGACTGGGCAGAGTAATGGGCTAGGGGTAGGGAAACCTACCCCCATTCACAAGGAGTAGCAATGGCAAATAATTGTGTTTGTTGTGGGCAAAAAATACGAAAGTTAAACCCACACCGTATGTGCAAACAAAAAGTTGTGATGCTTGAGATTTTGGCTAAAGCTAATGATTGGGTACACGTGCAAGAAGGACATGGAGCATTTCATGGGGATAGCGTTACTAGAGCGCCTTACCGTGCAAGGGCACACGTGTCAAGATTGGTGTGGTTTGGTTTAGCAGAACATGGCGTACCACGTTCGGGGCTATACCGTATCACGCAAGAAGGCAGAGACTTTCTTGCAGGTACACACGTTGTCCCAAAAGTCATTTGGTGCCGAAACGGGGTAGTAGTTGAAACTGACTCCATGCAAGTAACGATAGGAAGTATCAAAGACATTGTTCTTGATAAAGAATATTGGGACAAATACGGAGCAATCCAAAAATGAATAACAAGGGTTATTCCCGCAAATACATCACAGCCAATAAGAAAGCTGACCAATCTCACATCGGGGTGAAGTTAGGACGTGTTTGCATCGACAGGGACATACCAGTCCTTGATGTAGCGGAGTTTCTTGGTGTTTCTCGACAAGCTGTTTATCTATGGTTCTTGGGTAAGTCCAAGCCCCATCCTGATATGCGGGTAAAGATCGAAGAAGTTACCAAGCGTCTCAAAGACAATCACAACCCAATCTAATTACAACCTGCCGCCAGCAGGTAGTGGTTACAACAAGAGCGAACAATGACCTCAAGGATTCCCTTTCTCTCATCAGTGCTTGCCGACGAAGGTATGTACTGCGTGGTGGGGCTAAAGAAAGGTGCGCCAAGACAGACTTTTGTAGATACAGTTGAAGAAATTGATGGTGTAGTAGATGGTTTAATTGCCCAAGGGTTCGACACATATTTTGGGTGTGCGAAATACTTGAACGCCTCAGAGGGGCGGGTATCAAAAAACGCAAAGTGGTTTAAAGCCTTTTGGCTTGACCTTGATTGCGGTGAAGGCAAACCATACGAAACACAATCAGTCGCTTTAGATGCACTCAAGCAGTTTGTAACGGACACCGGACTACCACGCCCCACAGTCGTCAACTCAGGTAGAGGCATTCACGTCTACTGGGTGCTTACAGCATCAATCTTTTACAACGATTGGAAGCCAACCGCAGAAGCGTTTAAGAAGTTCTGTGCGGCTTACCATCTCCATGCTGACCCCTCTGTAACAGCAGATGCGGCACGGATACTGCGTATTCCCGAGACACTGAACTACAAGGACTCACCACCCTCACCCGTAGATGTGATGCTTACCTCGCAACCTATAACATTCGATAGGTTCAGAGCGATAGTAGGTTCTGGCCCAGAGGATGAAGATGACATAGGTAATGGGTCAAGTAATGTATTACCTTTCCCCGCACCAGTACACCGCCGCCCAATAGATGCCACCACCCGAGCTTTGATGGGTAACAGCGTGTCGAGATTTGGCACGATCATGCGAAAGAGCGCCCAAGGTAAAGGCTGTGCACAACTTGTACGTATTTATAGAAACCAGCAAGAAATTGATGAGCCACTGTGGAGAGCGGGGCTGTCCATTGCCGTTAACTGCGAAGATGGTGAGTTGGCTATCCATAAAATTTCTCATGCCCATGAGGAATACGACCCACAAGATACAAAGCGCAAAGCTGATTCCCTACTGGGTAAGCCGTATAAATGCACTACCTTTGGTGGGCTGTACCTCGAGGGCTGTGCTGACTGCCCCAACAAAGGCACGATAACTTCTCCCATACAGATTGGTTCACAGATTGCCGAGGCGAAAGCAGAGGACAACATTGTTGTCATGCGTAATGCTACGTTGGAAGAAGAGATCACCGTTGAGATTCCTGAGTATCCGTTTCCTTATTTTCGTGGCAGAAATGGCGGGGTATACAAACGTGGGATGCCCAGTCAAAAAGCCAAGCCCAAGGGCAAAGAGGACGAAGAAACCGAGGAAGAACGTGACCACCTTGTGTATGAGTATGACTTCTACGTGGTCAAAAGGCTGACTGACCCTGATGCTGGGGAGTCGCTATGGATGCGCTTGCATATGCCCAAGGATGGCATTCGGGAATTTTCTGCGCCGTTGGCAAGTATTTTGTCCAAGGATAAATTACGTGAAGTGCTGGCATATCAGGGTGTAACTGCGTACAACAAGAAACTGGATGGACTTATGGCATACGTAACAAGATGGGTAGGGGAATTACAGCAGTTGTCCGAGGCTGAAAAGGCACGGCAACAATTTGGCTGGTGCGATAACGATACTAAGTTTGTCGTTGGTAACCGTGAGATCACTGCCACTGGGGTCAACTACAGCCCATCATCTGCGGCAACATTAGAACTAGCGTCGATGTACCAAAAGAAAGGAACTATCAGCGAGTGGGCAAAGGTAGCTAATAACTATGCTCGAAAGGGTAACGAGGTTCGGGCGTTCACCTTGTTTGCAGGGTTTGGGTCTGCTTTGTTCAAGTTCACCAAGTTGAGCGGTGCGATTATCCACCTGACAAACAACAGTTCGGGTACAGGTAAGACAACTATTCAGTACATGGTCAACAGCATTTGGGGTCGCCCACTGGAGATCATGATGAATCAGGAAGACAAGTACCTTGCACGTATGCACCGTATCTCGGTCATGGGTAACTTGCCGCCAACCATTGACGAGTTGACCAACATGGCTGATGAAGAAGTCAGCAACATGGGTTACGGTATTACGCACGGCAGGGGTCGCAATCGTATGCAATCCCAAGTCAATGCAGAACGTAGCAACACACTGCGCTGGGCTTTGATCGCTATTACATCAGGCAACAAGAGTTTGTACGATCAGCTATTTAACCTAAAGGATTTTCCGGAGGGCGAGTTGATGCGGATACTGGAGTTCAATGTATCCAAGAATGACAGTATGTCCAAAGCTGAATCGGACGAAGCATTCGTTGGGATGTACGAGAACTTTGGCGTGGCGGGTGAGGTATTCATGCGTTACGTTATTGCTAACCTCCCCGAAGTCAAAAAGATGTTGGTCAAAGTCCAGCGCAAACTTGACAAAGCGGCTGGCTTGACTCAGCGTGAAAGATATTGGTCAGCAACTGCGGCTTGCGCCATCACGTCGGGCATCATCACCAAGAAGCTCGGTCTGCACGACATTGATGTGAGTGCGGTATATGAGTGGATCGTGAGTACCTTGAAGCGTATGCGTGGGGAGATACGTCCGGGTGTGGCTGGGCCACTGGCCCATCTGGGCCTCTTCTTGAATGAGAACAACAACAATATGTTGATCGTTAACAGCACTGTGGACAAACGGTCAGGGTTGCTTGAAGCGCCAGTGCGGGAACCCCGTGGTGAATTGATTACCCGATTTGAACCTGATACCAAACTGCTATTCATCACCGTCAAGCTATTGCGGGAATGGTGTAGCAAAAATCAAGTTTCCTACAAAGGCTTGGTGGATGAGTTGGAGTCAATGGGTGCGTGTCACGGTGTTCTCAAGAAAGCCATGTCACGTGGCTCCGATATGTCCACACCAGCGGTAAGTGCATTGGTAATTGATTGCAGAAAAGCAACGGCGTTAGACCCCGAAGAACCATCATCGCCTGTACCGAGTAATGTCGATTTACAATAGCGGATTGCCAGTCATCATTGAATGGCATAAATTCGTAGTTGGCAGTTCGTTCTATATACCTACACTAACGCCCGACACGTTGGCAGAGGATATAAAACGAGCATCCAGTGAACGAGGTATGAAAGTCAAATTTCAAATTCGTTCGGAGAACGGCACACTTGGGGTGAGGGTCTGGCGGGTAAATTGATCTTGTGATAGAGTTCGCCTAGCACTGGATCTCCCTCTCTCTTTCAGTTGCTTACTCCTATTTGCCCCCGACCAAAAATCGGGGGCTTTTTTTCAATCCTCTAAGTCAGCAATACTCTGCTCAAACTCATCCCGGATTTTCTTGTTAACTTGCATACCGCTATACATCTCATTGGATATGCGGTCACGTGCGCTAACTGACCTGTTTATAGTATCTTGGCTGACCCCCAAGTTGTGTTTATCACTCAAGTCAAACAGTTTTTCCAAGACTTCATCCGCACGGTCACTATCTCCCGCACGTTGCGCTATGTAGTATTGCTTGAGCAGTTTCTTGCTCTTGCCCACCGTGGCTTCGTCCAAACGCTTTCCGTATGAGTTGATTTCGTATTGTCTTAACAAGTCTGCTGGAGCAAAACCCATAACTTGCATGGCAGCGTTGTATCCGTTTATGTCACCCATCACTGGGTCACCACGTAAAGTATTGGCACCTTCAATGGCGTAACGTCCACCCTTAAAGATATTGCGGA
>Ga0181347_1000761_pt1 | contig 10730 bp, 5 predicted proteins | sample Su13VDMM110SN_FD_130102 | JGI IMG/M metagenome (GOLD analysis project Ga0181347, IMG submission 130102) | Freshwater viral communities from Lake Michigan, USA - Su13.VD.MM110.S.N | ecosystem: Environmental > Aquatic > Freshwater > Lake | place: USA: Michigan | collected 2013-07-16
AAGCGATTCAAGCTTTTTATCACGTGATGTTGACATTGAAAGTGAGTTGACACCTGAAAGATAACTTTCAAGGCTGCCTAAAATGTTTGTTGTGCCAGTGATTGCCAGCGTTGCAAGTCTGATTGATTCAGGATCATCAGATGAAAAAGCAGCATCTGTAAAAACTTGCTTATCAACGTCTTTTTCAATATGAGAAGCTCTTGCAAACAAAGGCACAGAGCCAGTTACGCCAGCAGAGCTTGACGTAAATGTTCTTCGTGGTCTTGCGATCACCGAAAATCTTTCAAAGTTATCAGGACCGAGCTTTATAATAGACAAATGCTCTCCTCGAAACTAGAAATCTAGGCGAATTCTTACGGTCAAATCTTTTTCATCGTTCTTTTCGATCGGCCGAGACAACTTCGCAACTGCAAGAAGGTTATCATTTGCATCATACATTCCAACAGTTGTGATAAATGAGAATGCACGTTGTGTGTCTTCTTGACCGTTGTCAATAACAACAATTCTTCCGTCAGCATCAACAAATGTTGGGTTTGAAGAGTAGTTGAACTCGTCTGCTGTCGCGCGGCAGAATAACAACGTGCTATTGATGTTGGTTACATTCTGAAATGTTGATGCTGTATTAGAGCCAGAGCTAAATCTGCAAGAAGCAAGATGATCAACAATGTCATCAATGCTTCCTGACGTTAAGAAGTCTGGAATAAATCTTGCTGCTGGGTTTGAACCGTAAGCCGTTTGTAATGTGCCGCCAGATCCAATGATTGTCTCGTTTGTTGCAAGACCAGAAACAGTAGGATTACCTACAACAGATGATATTGCACCTGAAACATGCTGAGTGCCCCACATAATCTTAGATAAATCCAGAACAGCTGTTCCAGCATCATAGAACATTAGGCCAACTTTTTGACTTGTGTTTGATGCGTTGACAATTTCTCCAACTTCTCCACCAAAAGTTGTGCGCTTTGAGCTTGCAGCGCCAACATCTGTGAAAATAGCTGAACCTGAGGTTGTAGTGCGGAATAAATTAGAACCAGTGAAGGCGCAAACAATCGCAGATTCTTCAGCAGACTTATTGGCAGTTGGTGCTCCGTCAAGGTCACCTGTTACAAAGAATCTCATTGCAAACGTCTCACGCTTGACTTTGTCACGTGCAAAAAGACGCTTAAAATTCAAGAACAGCGCGTTATCAATACGATCAGCTGATGTTGTGGTAGGATCAGTTGCCACACTAAACGGCGAATAGAAGGCTTGAGTCGCGTTTCCAAGCAGTTTACCAGCATATTGACGATAGATGTCTATTTTCTCGCGCATTTGCATAGATGAACTTGGGAAAAGCAGCTTGCCAGCTGTGTCTTCTCCTGTCTTGATTGTTTGAACTGTGCTTCCTGAATACCACAAACCAACAGTCATGTCAAACATTGGGTTGGCTGTTTGCAGTGTGTAATCTTGGTCATAAACAGTCTGAAACAATGACGCTGTGACGCTCATCGCGCCAGAGCCGGTCACAAACACCTGATATGCGCGACGTGTTGCTGATCCAGAGACATCTTCTTGAATGATGTCAACAAGCTGATTCAATGCTGACTTGCTTGTCTTGACATCAGCAGCAGAAATTTCTTTAAAGGTTGCCATTTAGTTCCTCAATTACTTTGTGATCTGAACTTCAAATTCTTTTGTGGCGCCAGACTGTAGGCCGGTCACGCTGACAATTGTAGAAATAAGAGTTTTGTTTGTTGAATTACCGTAAACAGTGAATTGTGTGTCTGTAAGTGATCTGACTGCAAGTGGTAGAGAGATTGTTGATCCGCCGGCTGCTGTTTCTCCTGGTGTGCGAAGAAGGATGTAAGTTGCAACACCGTCTTTGTCAATAGTATCAGGAGTGAATCCAACAAGACTTATAAACTGATTTGCAATCTTAACGATGTATGCTTGATCGCGAAGCTCAGGATCAATCAAATTCTCGCCTGTTATTGTTTGAGTCAATGTAATGTTTGTTGATGACGCTGCACCTGTTCTTGTCATTGCAATTAGCGCACCTGATTGATCAGGCGCAGTCAAAGATACCTTTGGCATTCTGACAAGATTAGGATTTGAAACTGAGACTGCTTTGTATTTTAAAGCCAAGTTTGCATTTGTTTGTGCTTCAAAAACAGGTGTGTTCTTTTCAATTTTTTCTTTGCCAACTGTACGACCAAACTTTTGAATCATTGTATAGTCTACCTCGTCATCTCCAAGCGCAAACTTTACAATTGAAAAAGAGCCGTCGTTTCTTGCAAGAAACTCGCGTCCAATGTCAGTTAGCACTGCATCGACGATAATATTATTTGTTGAGTGGTCTAGATATCCCATACTTCACGTCCTACGTTAGATAGTAACTTTTTTTGAGCTTTATTAAATTGATTAGTTAATCTTTGCCAGCAGACCCGTCTAATCGAAGACTGCGAAGGTCTTTTATGCTAATGTCTATGTTAGCTTGAAGCTGTCGATCTGTGTTAAGAAGCATGAATCTATAAACTCCACCACGAGCGTCAGACTTCAAAAAGTGAAGGTCACGTCCAGCACGATTATTTACACGAAGATATTCTGGGTCAAAATAGATTCTCATTTTCTCGCTATTGGCTGATTTCACGCTGTCTAAACTTAGCTCTGCTTTCAAATAAGTATTCGGATATTGTTTTGCTGCGCCTAATGGCGAAATCATTATCTTTTTTAGCTTATTTTTTATTCTATCAAAGCTTACTTGATATTGTGAGCTATAGTTTGACGTCATACCATGCGCATCGCATGAGCACACGGCATAAATAAAAGTTGAATCTTTGTCAAAAGCTGGGTCGATAAAAAACGTGATTGATGACTTAAACAGCTTTATTAAGCTTCTGTCAACAATTTCTTTTGGTGGTGTTTTTATTACTGAGTCATCAAAATCTAATTGAGCAACCAACGAAAATGGCTCATTTATATTTCTTCTTCTAAAAATCTGCCACTTCTTTATGTCAAGCTGTGGATTTGTTGGAAATGCCCAATTTACCTGTAGCGATGCACGCTGATAGTCCCAATAAAAGTTTATATCAGCAGGCGGTGGTGGTGGAATATACTCTTCTGTTAAAACTGAAGAAAATGTTGATGGTCTTGAGGCTATTAAAAAACGTGATGTTTGTAAATCACCAGAGTCTCTAACGGTTGTGACAAAAAAAGCTGCAACTGTTCTTATGCTATAGACGTATTGTATTCCGTATTTAACGCTTGCGTCAATGTAGCTTCCAATTTGAGGAGAAGAAATGTAGATGCTCTTTCCTTTCTTTATAACGTCACCAGCGTTAATTTCGTATCTGTCTATGATGTATCCAAGATGCTGTATTTTGCTTGCACCAGGATTTGAGCTCACTGGTAAATCTTCGATTGAATCAAGCTCAAGTTCAAGCTCTTCCGCAGAAGGCATTTTTGAGCTTCTCTTTTTTAATCGTGGCGTCATCATCTTTGAATTTTGTCTTACAACCGCTGCAGAAGAAATAACTGGCGAAGATGATGCGTCTCTTGATGCGTTGCTTGCGTAATCAGAATCTATTATTATCGCAAGCTGATCTGCAGAAGAAGCGTTTGCTGGTTCTATTAGCGCGTCATTACTAATGAATAATGAACGATTTTGAGAAGCAATGCTTAAATGACGTTGAATAACGTCTCCATCTGAGCTTTTGCTTGTTGCAACGTTAAGCTTTGCTGCAATGTCTGTGCTAGACCCTGACAAAATCCCGCGCATTCTAGCAGATGCTTCAAATCTTTCGCCGATTCTATTGAGGTGATCAAAGTCTTGAAAATATAACATTGATGAATCTGTTAATATTTTTGATTCGTCAGTAATGATATCTTTATTTAGCTCTAAAAATTGCGGTTGAGATGCCTGCTCTACCGATCTTTTTTTATCAAAATGAACTTTTGCCCAATTAATAGAAACATATCTTGGAATTTTTCTAGCAAGTTCTTTTGGTGTTAAAGCTGCTAACGGCTTTGACAGCTTTGGAGGAGTATCATTAACACGTTCGTTTGACTCAAAGAAGTTATAATAAAATGCAAGTCGTGGTTTGACAGGAACTGGCATATCGACTGTATTGATTGGTCTGCTTGTATATGTCGGTTTCATTTCTATATTCTCAGCTTCTTTGTTGAGCTTGAATTATTTGTTTTTGTTGTAGCCAGCTTTAGAGACGATGCGTCTGAATTAAACGTGTCTTTTGCATTTTGAAGTAACGCTCCAGATTCTTTTCCAATAGTATGAGGAACAAATTGCGAGCTCACGCTTCCAATTGAAAAGCCACCAGCTAATGGATCTCGCGGCTTAAAATACGTTTTTCCATTTTTTTGAAAAATTAGCCCTTGTTTTGTTAAAGACGCTATCATAGTTTTTGCAAGCGCTCCATTTTCTTTTATTGATTGTTGCTGATCTATTTCAAAATCATCTGGATCAACACAAACTGCAAAAATTCTATCAAAAGCTGATGCAACAATGAGTCTGTCTATTGGTCTTTCTGTCTTAACAAGATAAGATGATGCAATGGCTGAGATCAGCTCGCGATCTCCTGATGTTACTCCAGCAGCAGTTGTGGTGAAGTTGATTTCATTGTCAGCCCCAAGTATTGCTGCAAGCTGCGCTGCTGATGGCAGCTTTAAATCTGGCAGAGCTTGTGCTGAAGCTGCGCCAATTGCAGCGTATCCGCTATTTGAAATTGTGTCATCTATTTGTAAAGAAATAGACTCATCAAAAAGCATGCCGCTAAGTTTAAAAGTATAAGACTCTAACAAATATGAAAGAAGCGTGTTTTTAATGATTTCATCTTTTTGAAAGCTGCTTAGATCTTTATACCTTTCATTGCTTTTTAAGCTGTTGTAATCTAAAACTTGTGAGCCGTTTCTATCGTAAAGAGAGAATCTCATACGCTTTGCAAGATTTAAAACAGCGTCATTTGAAGCCGATGCTTTTACATTAAGATATCCGTCAAATGAGCTTGGCGTAGCGTATAATTGTGGGTCAAACAAAAAGATCTTTTCTTTGAAAATAAGATCCTCAAATTCATGATCATGATGATGTAGCGTAAATTCAATCATCCCAGAATATTTTACGTTTCCAATGCTTTTATTTGTGTATCTTCTGTTCGTGTTAATTGTTCCAGCTGGAACTCCAGAAAAAACTATTCTAGAATTTTCTGAAGATCTATCAGAAAACGGCGGTGACGACAGGATAAAATCAAGCGCGCTTGATTCGTCTGCTGAGTATGCTACACGCGCAGGTAAGTAACCAAGAGCTGTGTTTGGTCTATATCTGTCAAGAAGCGCACGACGATAAATAAGCTGTTGTGATGTTAGGCTTTCTAACATCTCTCTACCGGTTGTTGTATCAAGAACTTTTTTTCTTTTAGCGTCATTTAAAAGATCAGCCACTGACAATTTAATGTTATTTTTTGCTGCATCCATTGACGAAGAAAACGCGTTTAAATATGTAAGAGAATCTTGATATAGTTGTTCATTTTTTGAACATTTGAAAAGGGAAGTTACTGTACCTTGTGAATCTATAAAAGATAAGTCTGAATCAATGGTTGCGGACAAAATTGAGTTAAGGTCATTCTTAAGTAAATTAATTGATGAAGTCATTGTTGGGAAACGTATTCCTCCACTTCCATCTTTTAGCGTTTTAAAGCTTATTTGAGATGCAAGCATTACATAACATTCAACAATAAGAGATAACACTCCAAATTCGTCCAACTGTCCAAAGTTTGTTAATCCTTTGGTTGTTGTAAACTTAGTTTCTTTTGTAATTCTTGATTTTGCAGAGCTAATTAATGTTTCGTAAGTGTCAAGTAGAGTTGATGTGAATGTTCCACTTGTTGTGCTTCTTGCTTGCCTGTAATATTCTAAAAGAGTTTCTTCTGCAATATATACTGGGGCATTGTTCATTGAGTCAGTAAGCTCAGTAATTGCGCTTTCAAGTTCTTTTATCTTGTCAAGAATTTTGTAGTATGCGTCCCAAATAGGATTGTCTCTGCCTGTGCTTGTATTTGGTGACAAATCTCTTTTTTTTGCTAAATCGGATGCAATAGGTAAGTTAAGTATTGCAGCATCAAGTTTTATTTGCTTTTCAGCTATCTCATCTGCGAATTCATTATTACTTTTTTCATCATCTTTATTAGCGCTTAATATGATTTGTCTATGAATCATTTTTTCAACAACACCAGGTGGAGAGTCCGATGCAAAACACGCAATATCTCTTTCAGCAATAACTGGACTTTTATTTTCAACTTGTGTTGTTGTTGATACAGGCGAAGCTAAAGATTCACCAGCCGAAACTTTGGAAGTTGATAACGTTGTTGGATATTGTGATCCGCCTTCTCCTTGAGAAGTTGAAGTGTTGCTAATAAGTCTACTATATTTTAAATTTGCAACAGTACGAAGCAACTCTTGTCGCAAATTTTCAACACCAGCGCTTTCTCCGTTAGAATCTGTGTATGCTTCATTACCGCTACCAAATCCTGTACGATGCTGTGCTGCTAACGAAAAAGCATGAAGCTCAACAAGCGCAGCCGGACTGCTGGTTGCAATACCAAGACCTTTAACAAAGTTTTCAATGATAATTCTTAAAACGTTAGATGGCATCAATTTATTTTTTGGATCCAAGTATCCAAGCATGAACTCTAAATAAGTTTCAAGCTCTAATCGATTTTTCTCAAACTGCTTTGTAAATTCATCAAAACTAGTAAATTTAAAGTCTCCATTTCGTAAAGGCTCCCGTATCAAAGCAGACGGCCCAGACTTATAAGAAAATTGTTTTGATGAGTCTTCAGTTTCAATTGGTATTACAGTTTGTCCATTTGCTCCATCAAATTGAATTAATGACAAAGTTATTGAATTTGAACCAAGATTTCCATTTGAAAGTATCTTTCTAAAAGGTAACGGGTTTGCTGTAGATGAGCCGTTAAAGATGGCACTAATATCGCTTTCATTAAACGATATTCTTGTGCTTATTGGATCATTTTTTACTTTTGTTATACCAGACGAAATAAGAAATATTTGTGAAAGCAGTTCTGAACAACCGAAAAGTTTGCTTGACACATCTTGACCTAATGTGTCAATAAGACTAAATGCTTTTCCGTTTGTGTCTTCTGTTCTAGAATTTAGATCATTTAAGTTTGATTGGCTTAATCCTTCAATAACAGCGTTGTATTCTGATACATTCTCTTTTGTCAAAACTTCTTTTAGATTATCTAATAGCTTTCTGAAAGAATCAGAATTTGTATTTCTAAGTGTTGATTGACCTATCACATTTAAAGCGTCAAATGTTCTGTCTTCAGCTTTTTTCTCATAGATTTTTAACTTGGAAGAAAGAAAATCAACAGCAGACTCTTGTATTTCTGAGTCTGCTGTTCGACAAAAATCTAATGATCGTTCTGCTTGCTCAAGACTATCTAAAAAATTTGAAAGATCTTCTACAAAATCGCTGGCGTCATTTATGTCTGCATCAGTTTTCTTTTTTAATGATGTCCATGCACCAGAAGCGTCGTTAGCCAAAGCTTTTGAAATCATGTAAGACACATCGTCAGTTGTAATAGAATGAACAGAATCTAGCGCATCATAATATTTGCCGTAAGGTGTCACGCTGTCTTTTGATGTTCCTGCTGTTGCATGGACTCTATTAAAATCAACAAAAGCAACAATCTCAGCTGGTAGCGCTGATTCTGTTTTTTCAACACCAATAAAATTATTTTTTGATGCTTTTGATAAAGACATTCCAATGGTGGATGTTGATGATGACAGCGGCTTTATTGTGCCTGCTGCTGGTGTTGATATTGTTGTTGTTTTGCCTATAGCTGCTTTAAATGCCATCTTTCACCTCTGCAGGTCCAACAAGTCCGCCTTGTTTAAAATCAGTAAAGACAGGGCTAACAAAATAAAGAACTTCATTGCTGGATGCTTCCAATTTGTCATCAAGAAATACCATTTTTGATCTTCCGCTGTAATGGAGAGCACGTAATGGTGCTCTTTGACCATTATACTCTGCAAAAATGATAACGTGATCTATATTTTGACTTCCTTGAAAAACGTTCCATTGAATAACATTTCCACGAGGTGTTTCTCTTACTGACAAATTTGAAACAGTGGTATTTTTTGATGGTAGTTGTATTGTAAATTGTCCAGTCAGCGCAGTTCTACCTTCAAAAAGCTCGCTGTCACTGTTAGATGATGAGTCTTGTTTAAGGCCTGTTTTTGAAACAACCTGCTGCTGCTTAGCATTAGATGATAGTGTTCCGCGTTTTAAAATAAAAGGAGAGTTGTATTTTTTTAAATCTGTTGTGTAGCTTTTGCCAGTTTCTAAATCAACTCGTGAAATTTTGATTCCATTGAATATTGTGCTGGATGCTCGTAGTAAAAGCCTAAACTGATAAATGTATTTGCGACCAGGCACAAGCTGTGAAACGCTGGCAGCTTTACGTGATAGCGGTCCATCTTCAAATACTCCTGATTTTGCTGCGCCAAATGACTCATTTAAACCTGTTGTTGTGTCAAAACGCAAAACTTCAAACGCAGAAATTTTATTAAGCAGCTCACGATTTTGTTTTATTTCATCAACGTAATATGAGTCAAGACCAGCATCTGCAAGTATTGAGTAGATTTTATCTAAAGATGCTTGATCTGTTGGAGCGCTAATCTGAAAAACCACTTTTGACATCTGATCTGAGGATGCTTTCGCTGGTTGAATGCTTAGTGCTCTTCCTTCTTGGGCTTCTATATCACCAGAAAATTGAATCATTGAGCTGTGCTGAGACTCTCTTTCATCTCCGTATGAATCTATCATAATAAACTTGTATTCATACACTGCATTTTGTCTAGTTGGTAAATCTTTGTATTGGATATCTGTGTTTGCTCTGCTAAATGAGCGCAGTGGTCCATCAATTATTGTTGATGGAGAAGAAAATGAAGATTCTTTTGTTGTAATGTTCTTTCTGACAAGACGCAGCGCAACAATATCATTTGGTATGTTGTATGCTGTAACAGAAACAGCACGCTCCGACTCAGCTGCCAGCAACGTCAAAGTATCTGGTTCTGTTTTTCTCTTTTTTGTAATCTGAGAATTGACTACAACACTAGAAAATTCGCCAGATGTAATTGACATCTCATTTATGGGTATTGCACGATAAATGCATTTTCCAGGCTGCAACACACGATCTACAAATTGTGTTTGCTCGGATCGCGCTAGCTTAACGTTAGCTATTCTTGTGAAAGGGCTGATACTTTCACCAGATTTTTCAGAAACAACTCTTCTAAAGACTTCAACACTGCTTGAACGTTTATCAGTTTGTTGAACTTTAACAAAGTTATTTGAGCCAGCGCATGTCACAAAGAGATTTGGCGCCAATACAGGAATAATATAGTTTTCAAATGCTTGTTGCAAATCAATATCAAACTTTATAGTTTGAAGTATCTTTTTTGACTCTTTCATTGCATTTATTTCTACAGAATAAAAGCTAATTTTTCCTTTTTTTATACTAAACTTAAAAGGAACTTCTATTGTTTTAAGATCATCATTTTCAAGTTTAGTCTTGATGCTTGTTTTACCATTTTGCACAAATGATTTTCTGAATTGAACAGCTTTTCCATTTAAGCTTGCGGCGCCAGCAGTTGTATAGAAACCACGAATAGCAGATGAAATTGGTGTATGAAAAGGCGAAGAATTTATTTTTTCTGCCGGGTCTTTTCCTTGTCTATGCAAAAGATCCATGTTATATGATAATACAAGATTATCATTTTTTTCGATTCCATCAAAAAGAGAATAATCGATTGGACGAATAGAAGATGAATTGTCATCAGCGCTGCTAACAAGTTTAATCAGCTTTTGACTCTTTGCTGGTGCGCCTTTTGAAATACTCATAATTTTGTCATTTGAGACGTGCTGAGTAATATCAATTTTTCCAGTAACGATTGCGCTTCTAATTGAGGCGCTTTTTCGTTTTGATGCTGTTGATAATGCAAATCTTGATTCTAAAGATGAGACCTTCATCTTTTTTGTTTCAATTTTCTTGTCTGTCAAAATCTTATAATCGCAAACAACCAGCCCTGATTCTAGTGCTGGTTGCACATCAAGATTGAAAAATGCTTTAAATGTGACAATATCATCGAGAATATAAGCAACTTCTGGTTGTCTTTCGCTTATTGATAATACTTGCACAATCTGTTTTGGCTTAACTCGCATCTTTTTAGCTTATCTCTATTGTAAAAATATTCACAAAAGTTGGATTTCCAAATCCGTCTTTTAGTATCTTGCCAGCAAAAAGAGTTCTTGTTGTCAAAACTTTGTTTGCAGTTGAAGGTCTTGTGCCGTAGTCTATAACATCAAGCTTAATGACTCCGTCATCACCAGAAAGCTCAAAAGCTTGCATTACAAAGCTATTTTCTATTGATGTTTCAATGAATTCAACATCAGCAAATTCAAGCATCGCTATTCTTGACTCAAATGACTGTTTGTCTGCATCAGTTGTTTCATTCATGTTTGGAAAACTTCCAATCGGGACACCAGCTAATACGCCAGCGCTGTTAATCGGTGGCAAATATTTGAAGTTTTGCAAATTAGAAAGACGAACGTCATGATTTAGGCTTTCAATATCATCAACAACAGCTGTTTTTACATCGCCCGGTGCAAATGGAAAATCTTCTCTTATTGAAAAAGCAACAGTTTGTCTAGAAAGTGT
>Ga0181347_1000765_pt1 | contig 10704 bp, 23 predicted proteins | sample Su13VDMM110SN_FD_130102 | JGI IMG/M metagenome (GOLD analysis project Ga0181347, IMG submission 130102) | Freshwater viral communities from Lake Michigan, USA - Su13.VD.MM110.S.N | ecosystem: Environmental > Aquatic > Freshwater > Lake | place: USA: Michigan | collected 2013-07-16
TACCCGGCGGTATGTTAAACCTCGGCGCTACGCCAATGCCTCAATGTATGCCTGATGAATATAAAGTTCCTGGCGATAGTGTAACTGCTTACTGGAATTATTATGAAGCTGAAAAAGTTAATGTACGAAATAGTAACGAAGATATAAGAACAAGATTTAATTATGCAAGAAATTAAAGAAGCAGCAAGTTTAAAAGTATGGTCAAAGTTATCATCATTAATGCAGATAACAACTGATCCTAATACTTATTGGAAAATGGATTTAGATAGGCAATTAGAATTAAGAGAACGAGATTTATTCGAACAAGAAGTATGGAGTTATATATTAGAATTAATAGAAAAAGATAATAAATTATGAAAATTACAATAGAAAATTACGGAAGAACACATTCAACGGAAATTAATGGTGATGACTCGTCAATCGAAGAGTATATAGATACATTCTATGCTCTGCTAATAGCGGTTACATTTCATCACAGTACAATTATTAATGGATTCAAAGAATTCGTAGAAAATAAAGAATAATGAAATACCTATTAGTATTAGCGGCTTATGAATTTATAAGATCAAAGATAATTTGGTTATGGTATTATTTAATTAGAAAAGGACAAGGCGAATGAACCCAATTCACAAATTTAATAACGGACGCGGCGCTACTTTATGTCACTGTTGCAGTAAAATTATAAATACCGGCTTTACTTCGGCGTTATATTGCAATGAAATCTGCGAGCAAAAGCATACAGTGAAAAAATATTATGATCAGATGGATAAAGAAGTCCATCAAAATAGAGGTAATCTAAACAAATAGACTTACAGAACGAATACGAATAATAACTGATAATATTAATATAAACAAACAAACAACTAAAAACAATGGAAAAAATTAATGATCTTTTTGACGTGCAGATTGCAAAAACTATAGATGCTTATCCAAGTATCTTTTCTAAAGACGACGTAATAACGTTGTTGTCCAGTTTAAGAACTGAATCGCTACATGCTATACACGAAATGTTACCTCAGCCTGCCGCTTATCTTATTGACGAAGAAAAGTTTCAAGAGTTTGCTTCGGCTGTTAGAAACCAGCTAGAAAACTTCTTAGATCAAAACAACAATGAAGTTATTGATTATGACTCTGCTGAGTTTAATATCAACTACGACCGTAGAATTGAAATAGAAAGCATAGATCTAAACAACGGTGCTATCACAGAAGAGTTAGACGATATATTATTAACCCAGTGGCAACTTGTCTACGGCGATCTTAAAACAGATGAATAGTATGTCAGATGAAGATATTGAGAAAATTGCATCAAGTGTGTTTCAAAAACTACTGGCGAAGCAAGAAGAATGGGACAAACACTATCATTATGCGTCTGATCGCCAGGCACTTATAGATCAAATTACTGCGCTGAACATAATTAAAGCGCAGTATATTGCGGATGAGAAATACGAACTAGTAATAGAAATAACAGGTAAAATAAAAGCGATAAGCGATGAACTTGCAAAAAATAATTAGGATGAGTAAAATAAAAGAATATATAATGGATATGAATGAAGAGAGATCCGAAGGAAAAATAATATATGAAACGTTATATGGAACTTATGAATATGAAAAGAGTGACGTAAGCTAATTAATATAATAAGTAACAGGCTAATGTCACAGTATCAAAGAAACTTAGAATACTTAAATAAAACAAGAGTGATATATAAACAATCTCCTATAAATGATAAACCAACTGAGAAGTTTGAATGGGGTGATTACTACGAAAATGGAACTGACGAATGTTATGATCTATTTAGAAGTAAAGCTAAGATTCCTACATATAAGTCTTTGAAATGGCATCTATATGTTTTATGGTATCTTAATACTTCTATGGATCAAGATCAGTTTGTTAATTTAGCTAAGTTCATTGCTAATAAGAATAACGGATTCGTTACCTTTAATGTTAATGATACTTTACTACAAAGCATGATATACGATGTATCTCTTCAGGATCTTGAACATCCGCCATTTAATAAGACTAGAAAGATTATCTTTAATGATAAATGTAAACTAAGTTTAAGCGAGAAACTTTCTATTGTTGGGCAAATGATTGGTAAGACTAAGAAGGTCTCTGAGAATGACATATATGACATGATGTTATATCTTAACGATGCTGGTATAAAAATCACTATCGTTAAGTTAGCTAAAGAATTAGGCTGCACAACCAGAACTGTGCATCGAAATATGAGTAATGAATTAAAAAAAGAAAAAGAACTATTAAACAAAAATTTATGAGAACAAACGTTTTAGAAACAGTAAAAGTAAATAGCACGGCTATAAATGAAGTAAAGTATGATGTTGAAAACGAGGCTTTACAAGTAGAGTTCGTTAACAAAAGTAAGTATATCTATAAAGAAGTGCCTAAGCATGTATTCAATGGTATTGCAGATTCAGAATCCAAAGGTAAGTTTATCAATCAATACATTATTGGTAAATTCAAATACGAAGCTGTTCCATCAGCGCCATTAATTCAACATGGCAACGGTGCTATACACGTTACCCGTCTCGAAGTTATCAATCACTGCAAAAATAAATACCCTTTCGGTAGAATTTTTACTTTGTATAAAGAGATGGATGACTTTAATGAAATTGAATTGGATTACCAAGATGGTGGTAAAACCCTTAAAATATTTCTATCTTAGATGAAGAGTTATAATATACAAAACTATATCCGCTATAAGGAAGATATTAAACAAGCAATGAGTCGTATTGAAGGTAAATTCTGGGACGAGTATACTAGAGATGAATTGATCATTAAGTTTCTTCCTTTAGTGGAAAATATAGCTAAAAAGTTTTCTACCACAACCCAGGCGTCTGGTGTATTAGATATTACAGATCTTATTCAAGCAGGTTCAAAAGGCTTAATAATGGCTATTGACAAAATTGAATGGACAACAATAACTGATTCAGATGATCCAGAAAAAACTATTAAGTCATTTCTATCAAAAAGAATTAAGGGCTCAATTAGAAGAGATATGGATATATATCGTGGCAGCATAAAACTTCCAGAGCATAAGTTAATTGAAATGAGAAAAGACAACGGCCAAAATCAAGACATGGTTGCAATGTTTTTCAATTCAATATTCTTAAGTCTAGATGAGCAAATGGAAGATGACAATGACGATAATATGTTATACCAAATTCCAGACAAATCTGAAGATTATAATATAGATCTTATGAATATCTACTTAACTGGATTGCTTAAGAAACATTTAGACCATCGTGAATTTGAAGTTTTAAGATTAAGTTATGGATTAGACTGTGATAAACATTCTGCGATTACTATTGCTGAACTGTTAAATATTGAAGGTAACAGCGCTTATGTTAGAGTTTCAGAATTGAAAAAGCAAGCAATTAAGAAATTAGTTGACAACGTTGATCCCTCTCAAGTCCTTGATTACCTATAGTTTAAATGTAAATGGATTACAAAATACGTAACTATATAAATATAAATACTAAACAATTAAATCAAATATATGGCAGAAAAAAAAATGACGTTAAATGAAAAGTTAGCAATTATTCAAACAGAATTCAAATCTAAAAAGAGTAGATTCAATTCGTTTGGCAAGTACAATTTTAGGTCGGCAGAAGACATATTAGAAGCGACTAAACCGTTTTTATTAAGACTAGGGGTATCAGTAACGGTTACTGAAGAACTGATTGGATCAACGCAATTATTTCCTATATTGAAATCAACAGCTACAATATCTTGTGACTTAGACAGTATAAGTTCAACAGCAATTGTTGGAGTTGACTTAGATCAAAAAGGTATGCAAATGCCCCAGAAGTTTGGTTCAGCATCTAGTTATGGTAAAAAGTATGCTCTTGGTAATCTATTCTTAATTGATGATACACAAGATGCTGATCATGGTAAAGCAGATCCTAAGCCTAAAGTTAAGATTGAATTAGGTACAGACACTTACGCAAAAGCTGAAGCTTATGTAAAAGATCAAGCTACATTAGATGTAATACTAGCAAAGTATGATGTTGATCCTGAAGCAATCAAAGCGCTTAAGAAACTAATATAAGTATATGACTAAAGAAGAAATTTTAGAGAAGTTAAAAGATGATCAGCATTATTATGGAGAGTTTGGCCAACAGTTTTTAAGTAATTCAAACATATCCACTCTGCTATCTAACCCTTTACTATTAAAAGTAAAGAGTGAAGCAAATGTTAACTTTGCTATTGGAGGTTACTTTCATACAATGATATTAGAACCTGATAAGTTAGACAAATACAAAGTAATAGACGCAACAACCCGTAATACTAATAAGTATAAAGAATTATCTGGTGGTGAAATATGTTTGTTGCAGCACGAAGTTGATAAGATAGAATTAATGCGGGACAAGATGATGTCCAATAAAATATGCGCTGGATTAATAAAAGGTTTCAATGTAGACTATGAAGTTCCTGGCATTGCAGAGATTAACAATGTAATGTGGAAAGGTAAAGCGGATATATTAAACCATGATGAAGGATTGATTATAGATTTAAAAACAACATCGGATATATCATCATTCCCATATTCAGCAAAGAAATACAACTACGATAGCCAAGCGTATATATACAGAAAGTTATTTGGATATGACTTAATATTCATGGCTATAGACAAACAAACCAATCAGATCGGTATATTTGATTGTTCTGAAACATTCTTAAGGAGTGGTGAAGATAAAGTTATGAGAGCTATCGATGCTTATACATTATTCTACAAAACCGAGGACTTTGATCCTCAACAACATTTATTAACAAAAACACTTTAATTAAATCAAAATGAAAAGAAGAACAATTGCAGCAGTAAAAACAAGAGTATGTGACGTAACAGGTTTAGAAAGACCAGAGTCTGATTTCTACAAAAACCAATCACATTTAAAATCAGTAGACAACTTAAGAAGATCTACAGGAGCGACTAAAGACCAGATGACTAGGTTTTATCAGCAGCTTACAGCATAAACACGAATGGCTATTGATAATAATAGTATAACAAATAACCTTATAAACAAATAAAACGAGAATTATGGCATCAATTATTAAATGTTCAATCAATTTAAACGAAATCCCTAAGCACAAAATCATTGACGGCAAGAAAGGAAAGTATTTACCAATTACAATTACAATCAACGATGAGGTTGATCAGTTTGGTAATCAAGGACCAGTAATGGTTGAACAATCAAAAGAAGAACGTGAAGCAAAAGCCGCTAAAGTTTATCTTGGAAATGTTAAAGTAGTATGGACTAATGGAACTAATGTTCCTGCAGCGCCAAGACAAGATGGTGGTGGACAACCACAACAAGTGAAACAACCAGCAATGGTTGAGGACGATTTACCGTTCTAAAAATAATATACCAGGAAACTCTCGTTCTTGTACAAGCTCCGTAACTGATAACTCGGTAAGCTACAAGAAAGGCCCAGATTGGTATGTAGTTAGTTAAACCCCATTTATTGGGGTTTTTCTATCTATAATTAGTAACAACAAATAAAACAATAAATGCAAACAATAGAGATAAATGGTTTCTTGATTGACCAATTCAATCAATACAAACTTGAAGAGGGTAAGAGTCAAGGAACATGCCCTCTATGTTCTACCGATAGAAAAGCCAAGAATGAAAAAGCCAAGTGCGCTATGTATGATTGGGATAGAGGTATTGGAACTTGTATGAATTGTAGTAAGACTTTTCAATTGCATACCTACAAACGTAAAGGTGCATCTGAAAAAGTTTACGTTAGACCTGCGGAACAAGTTAATATAACTCCTCCAAGTACTAAGATTGTAGAATGGTTTAAAGACAGAGCAATATCAGAACAAACATTAATTGACTTGGGTGTTACTGAAGGTCTTGAGTTTATGCCCCAAACTGGTAAAAACGAAAATGCTATACACTTTAATTATTTCATTGGCGATCAACTTATAAATATAAAATACAGAGATGGTAGAAAGAACTTTAAGTTGTATAAAGGCGCTGAGAAAGTTTTTTACAATATTAATAGCATTGTGGGTTTTGAGTATTGTATTATCGTTGAGGGAGAGATGGACGTGCTCGCGCTGCACGAGGCAGGAATAACAAATGCAATATCAGTTCCTAATGGAGCTACGCTGAATACTAACAATTTAGAATACTTGGATAATTGCATCGACTATTTTGAAGACAAGCAAAAGATAATTATAGCAGTTGATTCAGATGCTGCCGGGCAAGCATTACAAACTGAATTAGTTAGGCGATTAGGATCAGAAACTTGTTATATTGCAACTTTCGATGATTGTAAAGATGCAAATGAATATTTAATTAAATACGGTAAGGAAGCTTTATCTAATAGAATTAGTAGAGCTAAACCTGTGCCATTAGAAAATGTAACAACCTTTAGAGATATAGAAGATGAAGTTACTGATTTTGTTAGAAACGGTTTTAAACCGGGTTTCCAGGTTGGTTTGGACAATTTTGATAGCATTTTTTCTACTTATACGGGTCAGTTTATTACTGTTACTGGTATTCCTAGCTCTGGCAAGTCTGATTTTGTTGATCAAATGGTTATAGGTTACAATGCCAATTATGGTTGGAAGACGGCTTATGCTTCTCCTGAGAATCACCCTACGTATTTGCATGCCCATAAGTTAATGAGAAAAACTTGGCAAGGTATGCCCGGCGTTGAAGATATTAAATCAGAGAAGTGGAATCAAGTAGCGGACCATGTTAATGATAATTATTTCTTTATTGACATGGAACGTTATACTTTAGAATCGGTACTGCGTAAAGGCGCTGAGTTAGTTAAGCGTAAAGGAATTAAATGCTTAGTTATTGATCCATTCAATAAGGTAAGATCCGCGGATGCTTCTGGCGATGTAAATGTATACACGTTAGAATACTTAAGCCAGATTGAAATCTTTGCTAAGAAGTATGACGTATTAGTTATGGTTGTAGCGCATCCAACTAAGATGTATAAAGATAGTAGCGGTAAGATTGAAGAGCCTACTATGTACAACATTAAAGGTGGAGGTGAATGGTACGATGCATCATATCATGGATTATTAGTTCATAGAAACTATGAAGATAAAACTGTTAAAGTAAAAGTTCTTAAATGTAAATTTCAAAACCTAGGCGAGAATGGTGCTGAATGTCATTTCAAGTGGGAACCAGCTTCAGGTTGTTTCTTACCACACGTTCCGGCAGTAAGTTCAGATGATAAAATGCCTTGGGACTAATGGGTAGTGGAACTAAAAAGAAAGGGGGTGTTGACATGGGTAATTACTCATGCAAACTTAGCGAATGCGATGCTAGAGAATGGGGTATAAGAAATGGTATATATATTGCGCCGTTTGCAAAAAGTAATACTGAATGGTATGTATTGATAAACATCAATGGTAGAAACAGAGCTAGCCCTGAAGCTTATGGCAAAGTAGAGATATGGAAACAGATATATAAGTACTATTGTTATTATTACAATAAGTATACCAAGAATGAAATAAAAGAAGAAATAAAAGTTGTTGAAAAACAAACTAAAAAAGAAAAAGTAATTAACGATAACTTAAAATTATTTTGATATGGAAACAATAAATAATTATTCTAGTATGAAAAATTATGAAGAACAATATAAAAAATTATTATGGCAATGCCTTATAGACGGGACTCATAGACTAGATCGTACTAAAGTAGGTTGTAGTTCTATTTTCAACGCATCTTTAAGTATAGATGTTTCAAAGTACTTTCCTATTATAACCGGTAGAAGAATGTCACAAAAAATCTTTGACACAGAGTTTGAATGGTTTATGTCTGGCCAAACAAATATTAAAATCTTTAAAGATGCTGGAATAAAGATATGGGATGCTTGGGCAGATGAGAATGGAGATCTTGGACCAGTTTATGGGCATCAAATGCGCAATTTTAACAACCAAAATATAGATCAAATGCAAAACGTAATAAAATCATTAAGGACTGATCCAGATAGCCGCAGACACATCATATCATTATGGAATCCAGCACAGCAAGATCAAATGGCATTGCCTCCTTGTTATTTGTATTTTCAATTCTTTGTAGATAAAGGTAAACTTAATATGTTTGTTGTGCAAAGATCTGGCGATTTATTTTTAGGTATACCTTATGACGTTGCTTTGTTTACTAGAATACTATTATACGTAGCTGATTATACAGGTTTAGATGCTAATGTTTTAGATATACAGATAGTAGATGCACATATATATAATAATCAATTAGAGGCTGTTCATGAATATCTTAAACAAGATAACTTTGAATTGCCCAAATATAAATTAGACGGTAATCTATTAGAATTAATTGCATACGAACATGGACCAGTAATCACAGCGACAGTAGCTGTATAAGTAAACAAAATGACAAAAACAATTTATTATTTGTATCACATTCCTGGTAAAAAGATTGGGATAACACGTAATCTTAAAAATAGATTAACGGTACAACAAGGGTATCAGACTGGAGAATACGAAGTTCTAGATTCAAGTGAAGATATAGATTATATATCAGCGCAAGAATTAGAACTTCAACTTATCTACGGTTATAAGATAGACAGACAATCATATAAAAATTTAATCAAAAAACAAAAAATGCTATTAAACGTAACAGAACAAACAACAACATTTCCATGCCCAGTGAACAAATTAAAAGGTAATTTGTTTGACAATTTAGGAATACAATTTGAAACAAACTTTGGTAGTTATACTTTAACTCCCGCAATTGCAGAATGGATTGTAAAGAACGCTAGTGTATCTATGTTTAGAACCGGTAGATCTTATATATACAACAAAGCTTTAGACGAATTTGCTAAAACATTATTAAAACCGAAAACGAAAGCAAAAACAGAGGTTCCTAATGTATATGATTTAATTAGACGATGGGCTATTGAAAGAGATATTTATGTAAATGGCGATGCTAAGACTCAATTTATAAAGTTAATAGAAGAAACTGGTGAGTTAAGCAAAGCTATACTTAAAGATGACAAAAATGAATTTATTGATGCTATTGGAGATTGTGTTGTTGTACTAACCAATCTAGCCGCAATGAAAGGATTAAATATTGAAGACTGTGTTGTATCGGCTTATACTGAAATTAAGGATCGTAAAGGCTCAATGAAGAACGGAACATTTGTAAAACAAACATTATAATGAGAAAAAAAGAAATTGAATTTAGAGATCCAGTCGTTGAATCAGTTGTAGACAAATTTATAAGTAGATCAAATGTTGGCTTTGCAAAGTACGGTAAAACATTACGTGATGACAAGTCAGATTTGTTTGCTTGGACTAATCATTTACAAGAAGAGCTAATGGATGCTGTGCTATACATGCAACGTTTAAAAGAAGAATTAACTGATCTTGAACAAGAAGCAATGATTAAACGTGCTGAAGTTAATTATACATTAGTTGATGTCAAAAAAGATAAATATGGCAATTACAATTAATGAAAAAGATTAGCAGAAAGAAAGGCCCTGTAGTAGCAAAAAAGGTAATGTATGACGGCATTACCTTTGCTTCAGGTCTTGAAAAGTATATGTACAAAGTATTAAAAGAACACGATATAAAAGCACGATATGAATCACACACTTTTGAACTTGTCCCTAGTTTTCAATTTCCGAACAAAAGCTTTGAGAGACAATCCAATGGTAAAGGCTGCTTTGAGGACCGTGGCGACAAAAAAGTACTTAACATAAAGTACACTCCTGATTTTATAGGCCGTAAGTTTATAATAGAAACAAAAGGCAGAGCCAACGAATCTTTTTCTTTAAGATGGAAGCTATTTAAGAAATGGATGTATGATAATAACGACACGAGAACATTATATAAACCCCAAAATCAAGATCAATGCGACAAGACAGTTCAGCTAATCCTGGAGAACAAAGAAGGCTAGCATGGAAAAATTACGCTGAAAGGCAATTTGATAAATGGGTTAAATGGTCTTTCAATGTTAATGGTAAAGTTAAGTATAAGGATATATTAAAAATGCGAGAAAAATATAAAATAGATGGCTAAACAAACAGAAGGTTCCAAAAGAATAAGGAATATAAGCAGACCAGGAATTCATTCAAAAACAAAAAGTAGTAACAGTAAAACAAGTAAAAATTATGTTAAAAGATATGCAGGACAAGGAAGATAAATATTGGAGTTTAACAATTGGATTTTATCCAGGAATTCTATTTGGAATAAGAACTTATGAAGAAGAAACGTATTCAACGCATGTTTTATACTTACCATTCGTAGATATTGCTTTTGAAATAGAAAAATAAAAATATATGGGATTATTTGATAAGAGATTAGAATACAAACCATTTGAATATCCCGACTATTACACAGAAGGTTGGCTTAAACAAGCGCAGGCTTTTTGGTTGCATACTGAAATAAGTATGTCAGGGGATTTAAAAGATTGGAATGAAAAATTAAATGAAAAAGAAAAGAACCTGGTAGGAAATATTCTACTGGGTTTCGCTCAAACAGAATGTGCAGTTTCAGATTATTGGACACAGAAAGTTGTTAGTTGGTTTCCTAAACACGAGATACAACAAATGGCTATGATGTTTGGATCACAAGAAACTATTCACGCTGTTGCTTATAGCTACTTAAATGAAACACTTGGACTTGAAGATTACAAAGCTTTTTTACACGAACCTGCTACGGCTGAAAGGTTTAACAACTTGGTTGGATATGA
>Ga0181347_1000769_pt1 | contig 10693 bp, 22 predicted proteins | sample Su13VDMM110SN_FD_130102 | JGI IMG/M metagenome (GOLD analysis project Ga0181347, IMG submission 130102) | Freshwater viral communities from Lake Michigan, USA - Su13.VD.MM110.S.N | ecosystem: Environmental > Aquatic > Freshwater > Lake | place: USA: Michigan | collected 2013-07-16
AAATACACGAGAAGCGGTCCATGAGGCGAATATCCGGGGTGTCGCAATCAAAGATAAATATCCATTCAAGTCTCGGGACTAGATAATGGTTTGATGGTTGAAAAACAATCACGCAAAATCAACTTAGACAGATAAGAGAATCTAGGTGATTCTGGCGAAGCGCATGCGTAGACATGAATCAACGGTTGCCGGGTTGAAAAGCGTAGGGTTGTTCGAGCCGAGCAGCGGTGAGAACACACGAGCGTTCAACTCGGCAAAGATTTGCTTATGTGGATAAGTTGGAACTCTATTCAAATATCCTCGGGACTTGATACCTTGAGATATCGGGTTGTCGCTACGAGATGCTAGGCGTATTTTTATGACCCCCCATGGTGCGGACACAAAATCATGTAATGATTTTGAGGTTGTCCGCCGTCATATAAATCGCTGGTGCCAAAGTTGTTAGGGGAGTTAGTACGGGACTTGATAGCGAAGATTTTGCAGCACGGCGAGCGTAGCGTGACTTGAGTGCGAGCATCGCTGTAGCGGACCGGGTAAATCGACTGAAGCTAGTGAGTGAATTTTGTGTATACAAAATGATACGAGCGTTGCTGAGGGAGATTTCTTGGGTAGCGGAAGTGGGCGAGTGGCTCAGTCAAAGCGTAGAGCGTTTGTGCTGCGAATCTGGTAAGTTTTATTCAACTTGCTACGGGACTAAATAACAAATTAAGGCGTTCGTTTCTTTCTGGGAACCAGAATAAGTGAGCAACGGTCAAGCCTCTTGACGAAGCGAAGTGGCTCGACGGTTAATTGTTGCGGCGATTGCTAAAGGCATTAGCGATGACTAATCAATCACATGTTGGATAATCGGGACTAGAGACTTTATACCGGGAAGCGCTAAGGGCTTTAGTGATTCGCAAGCAATGATTAATTGTCGGGCGACGAGCCAGAAGTCAAGGGCTTGCCGTGGCGAGCGATTTCTGGAGAACAGAAGAACGAACATGGCAAATAATCGGGACTAGTAAGTTTTATCTTTTATCAATGAAAGTTAGTTGTCTCGACTGGAGCGGGGGTGCTGCGTAACATTAGTTCGGGATTCGGTTCTTCCGAATCAAGAACTATGTGGAGCATCACCTTAGCGAAGGAGAGTAACGGTAGTTGTCCAGTTACTATCCACGGGACTAGCAACTAGCGATGTAGTTTCTGAGTACAAACATTCAAAAGCGCAGTGAAGCATTTTCTGGATTGGAAGCATCACCAGGTACACGAAGGAGTGATGTTTGTGGTCGGGCTTGGCGAAATACCGAAGCCATTCGGTATGAGCTTGGTGGTTCGCAGAACTCACCAATCCGACAAGCAAACTGAAACGACTGAAGTGTCCGCAGTGATGGTGGAGAGACAGAATTGCAAACGAAGCGTTGAATGTGGCGTACTCGGAACACGAGCGGTGACTTTTATTCGACACGACTCGGGACTAGTAAATAGAAATTATTGATACCGGAAAGTTATTTCATCCGCTGAACCACCCGTAGTGAGAAAACTTTGATGAGCACATTTATGGGCGAAATCGAGTTTTCGAACGGTGGGTGGTGGGGCGGTGAATAACGTAAAGCGTAATAAGACCGAGGCAAAGCCGGAGACGGAACCCAGGCGCAGCGAAGACGTAGGCGAGCAAAGTCTGGGCTGCAGGCGACGGCAAAGGTGAGGTCGCAATGGAGCGGGGACTGTCATTCGATACGCTTCGGGACTAGTAAGCACAACCAGAGCATCTTTTCTGGAGCGATGAAGGGTGTAAGCGAAGTCTCGTGCGTGCGCGGGCGTACTTGCCCGTGCGTGCGCGGACGAAGCGCACGTCCTTCTGAGCATCAGAAAGTGCGTCTACCGAATTTGTCTTCTTACCTAATACGGGACTAGTGACTAGCGATACTTCTTTCTTTCTGCAAGGAAGCCGGCAAGCGAGCAGTTCCTGAATCGGAGCCATGGCTGAGGTGGACGAATGAGCGATGTTTGTTGTACGGGCTTGAATCAATATCGAGTTGGCTCGATATGGATTTTGGCGATTCGCAGAATTCGCCAATCCGGGAAACAAACTGAAGCGATTGAAGTCCCCGACGCTATGGAGGAGAGGCAGGATTGCGAACGAAGCGGGCTGTTTGCAGGAAGAAGAACAAGCGGGGATTGTGATTAGACACGGCTCGGGACTAATAAACATAACTACGAGCATTTCTCTGGAAAGTGGAGCGCGGGCGCAACTTCGGGGAACGCGGAAGTTCCTTCAAGTGACCCGAGTGGAGCCCGAGCGGTACTTTTTGGAGAATGCGGTAATTGAACAAATCACTAAGTCAATGTTATTAGGGTCGGGACTAATTACTAATTGAGGTAAGTAAAGCCACTTCATTGACTGAACAGCCGTGAGCGAAGCTTTCCAGACCGAAGGCACGAGGTCTGGAAGATGAGCGGTCGGCAGAGAAGTCATGGATGGCGCTGTTAGTGCGACATGGTGGCAGAGCACGGCGTAGAAGGCAAGTGAAGTACTCGCCGAGGCGTGATAGCGCATCGGTGCACTGAATGAGCGCCGCCCGTCGGCTGCGAATTCGAGTGCATACGGAACGAGCCTGCGAAGCCTTGCGGTGGCCAACACAGAGCACGGTAACCGTGATGAGAGTCGGGACTAGATAGTACTTACAGGTAATCAATAGTTACGAGTATTGAGACACTTCATCGCGGAACCAGCACCGAAGCGGAAAAACTGCTTGTAGCGAAGCGCAAAGCGTTTTGCAGCGGTGGTGCAGGTGAAGCGTGAATGTCGACAAAGCGAGATAAGAACGAGCCGTGCGCAACGAGGAACCCAGGTGAAGCCAAGACGAAGTCTGGCGCAATCTGGGCTGCGAAGTGTAGCGCGTGCGAGGTTGCAATTGAGCGGGGATTGTGATTAGAGTCGGGACTAAAGGATGTGCAGTCAGATGACCATTCGACCTATTAGTATTGCTTTCGCCGGGATGGAGTAAAAATGATGCAGAATGAAGTGACTATGACAAAGAAGAAAACTAAACCGCAGTCCCGAACGGAACTATGGCGTTGTCCTAATTGTGGCAATGAGCTTGTCGTTGGCGTGCCGGCTATGCAAGCTGCTTGTAGCAATAAAGAAAAGCACACTTCAAGCACTGTCGAAATGGAATTAGTCCGTTCTTACTGGGACGAAAACATCAATGGCCGGAACGTCAAGCTGCATCAGCGCTCGTAAGTCCCGACCTTCTCTCTCGCCCGTCGCCATCTAGGAAACCACCAGAAACCCAATCGGGACTGCAATCCAGCCCAGCTGCTTCATCGACAACAACAAGTGACGGTGGCGGATGACAAAAGTCACAGCCCTTGTGGGTTGCAAGCCGCAACTATTCTGGTTACTCTTCACTGCGTGCAAACAAGGCGAATAGACCAACTCCAGGTAGGAGACATTTTTACTTGGGCGTTTCACGAGCAATATCAGGTAACGGGCATCAAAGCATCAACGCGTAACAACGGCAGCACTTGGCTGCTCAGCTACATCGGTTTGGAAACCAAAACCGAAGTTCAAGACCGCAAGATGCCAAAAAAATCAATTTGCGAATTTATCAAAGGAGAATAGTTATGTCAAAGAAAAAAGTATTCATCACTGGGAAGAAGTTCCGGAAAGCTTTGTACGATTTTCTGCCTATCGCAGACATTCAGCACGACAACGACGGTCAAGTAATTATCTACACCGGCCTCACCGAAATAAACGGTGACAACTACACAAAAATTGACTAGAATAAAAATCACCCACTAAGAAAAGGAAAATTATGAAAAACACCGAAGAAACAACGGCTGCAGCTGAAGAGATTTTTGAAACTCTCAAAGCCTGGCCAAATCTCACCAAAAAAACCTGCCACATCTTCAAGAGCCGTGACGGTCAAATTACGACAATCGGTACCTACCGTGATGTCTACGAGGGTCTTGAAATCATCGCCTTCGAGGCAGACCACGAGATGCTTACTGGCTACGAATTCTTTGGTCTTGAGACAAGTGGATGGGCAGCTCCCCTTGTTGAAGAAGAGCGGAACCAAGTTGCTCCAAGCGAGCATCCGGAACGTCGTCGCGTTCGCATGGTCAGCGTTCTTGACCGAACAATGCGTTTGACTTCGGTGTTGGGCTTTGAGGGTGACGATAAAATTGTCTCCAACCAAGGCGGTCAAGGCACTCTTGCTGATGCAATGCGTCTTGTTATGGCAAGCATCATCTCTTCCGAAGCAACTCAGTCATGCTGACATTGACGGTAAGCATGTTCAAATTCGTTTGGAGTGGCGGCCCGTACTGCGACATCTTCCATACGGAAGCTCCGACCAAACCATTTATGCACATCCGGATGTGGGATATTGAAACATCCAAAAGCATGATTGGAGAAATCGGGCAGCCGGGCACAGCAGATAAGTTCGCTGCGAAGTGCAACGAGTGGATTTCAACAGAAGCTTTTGATTGGCTTCGCTCTGGTGAACTTTCTATTCACATCTTGGAGAATGCATCATGAGTACTGAAATTGGCTATGTCGTCAACAAATACACGGGCGAAGCATGTCCGCTTGAAAATGTTCTCATTATTGGCTCGACAGGTGAAGCTTCGGCTTATAAGAAAGACGGTGGTGTTCGCCTTAGTGGTGAAAACCATGTCGTCGTTGTTGGAAAAGACGGAACGATGGAAGGTATGTACAACCACCCGGCATGGCGAGCAAAAATGATGCTCGTGGCCGGCAGGGATGGTTTGCCGCTTTCTGCTTCGTGGGGAATTATGAGCACGATGGAGGGTAGGTAAAATGGGTTACACGCACTACACAGATAGGATTGTCGGCAATCATGGAACAGCAGAAATGTTCGGGAAGCTTGCACTAGATGCAAAGCTGATTTGCGAGCATGCGCAATCCGTCGGCATTCGCCTTGCAGGACCTTTTGGAGATATGGGAACATCGCCCGAGTTCACCGAAGGATATTTTGCCTTCAACGGTGAAAATGGTCCTAGCGGCGATTTGTCGCACGAGACATTCCGGTGGGAAGCAAACCCGGTTCAACCTGAATGGCGAAAGGATGAGGACTTCCATTTTGATTTCTGCAAGACGGCACAGAAACCGTACGATGCGGTAGTAACGGCCGTCCTGATTCGAGCAAAAGAAATCTACGGCAACTTGCTCCGTGTCACTTCAGACGGTGAATGGGCTCCGGACAAACTTTCCTGGGGTTCCTGGGCATCAGGCAGGGAGCTTTACGAACGAGTATTCAAGACCGAGGCCCCATCTCCGTTCAAACGAAATCTGTAATCGTGGAAGCAGTTGTTGTCATCTTGATTCTTTGGTGCATATTCATCTAAAACAGTTTGTCCATGGGTACTTCGCTGCCCTGTACCTCAATGCAAATTTTGTGTGAGTACAAGAAAAGTTCATCAATGTTTTTTGCCCCGGAGATACTACCGCACGGTAACCAAGCTCTGACTAGACGCATCGTTCCCTTGCTTGTAACATCAACGGGGTAACCACAGAAGTGGCAGGGTAAATTGTTTGACACTCGAATAGCCTACATCGGAGGATGCATGCCTTACAAGGACAAAGAGAAACAAAACGAATGGCAGCGTGACAACAGGGAAAACACATTCTCTAAAAAACTTCGTAGGCGAGAATACGAACGAGAACGTAAGCGACGCAAACATCTTGAGCAGATAAATCTTTTGCCAGAACCCGAGCGAAGCAAAAAGCTTTCACAACTGCGTGGTCCGTACGCTCGAAGTATGTTCTAGAAGCTATTTAGCCCCGCTCCCCCCTTCGGGTGTCGCTAGGCACACAAAGAAAGTCGGGACCGCGTTGCGTTGTTTTTTTCTCTACAACACATCGACGGCGGCGGATGACGCCCGGGAAGACGGGAGTCAAATCAAAAACCGGAGGATTTCGGCTTTTTTCAAATAAACAAACCAGGCGCGAAGCAGAAACCGGCTGCCAGAAAAACAGCTGAAGGGCCAGAACATCACAGCTGAAAGCTATTCAGCCCCGCACGCACTCGCACGGCGGCATCTGGTCTCGACGTTCAGAAATTCACCCAGCGGGACTGCCAGGCGCAATTCTCCCCATTTAATGACGGCGGCGGATGATTCTGCTGATTCTCTTCGACCGGCCATCCGCGACGAAAGTTTTCGTGGCCATTCGCAAAAAATATTTCCGGGAAATATTTTCTCTGAGATTGTTTTTTAATCTAACTGGGGCTAATATGTCCCTAACTACTACCTAAAGGAGAAATCCGAATGTCGACAGCAAAGCAAACGAAAGCACTCGCCGAGAAACAATACCAAATACTTCAGGACATACGCCTATGGGCGTATCGCGGCAAGCAGGCGGACGCAGGCGCCGGCGAACGCAGGAAAATTTTGCGCCACATAGAAAAGTTGGCTAAAAGTATCTTGCCGGAGTAAAATATTTCCAAGAAATCTTTTTTCTGAGGTTGCTTTTTAATTTAGCTGGGGCTAATATGTCTCTACCTACCTAAGGGGGCTTCTATATGAATAGAAGATGAGGAGGGGGTCGTTCTACCGAAAGGGTGAGCGGCCCCCTTTTTTTATTCCCTTTTTCTGATTCCTTCGCACGTCGATAAAAATCCTGCGAAAAGCTGCAAAAAACCCGTACCCGGGAAAAAGCAAATCAAAAACAAACCATTTCCGAGCTTTACAGCCCCGCTCTCTGCTTCTCTTGGTCTGGCCCGGCTGCTGCAGCTCGATTATCCAAACAAACAACAAACGGGACTGCAATTTGTCTTCGACTCAATATTTAATGACGGTGGCGGATGTGCCGGGAAGCTCTTCAGATAAATCTATTTGCGCACGCGTTGCTCGATGCTCTCGGCCTGTGACAAAAGACACGAAGAAATATTTGCCTTATTGGTTGCAAGCCGCTACTATGTACCTAACGAAGTACACCTACTAAAGGAGAGCTCATGGGCCGTAAGTATATTGAAGACCTTATTGAGGAGGGATGGGCGCTCGACATGGATTCGCTGATTGCCATCCATCTGTCAAACAACCATTACCCAAGCGTTCCAGCAACGATGGTCGCACCGTGCAAAGAGGCGATTCGCTTTGCTGAGCTGGAGACACTCTACGAGCTCGTGCAGCTTCCTGCCGGGGTTCTGTGGCGTGGTTACCCATCCGTCAAGGCCAGCGTTCTCATGGACGCATTTCATCTCTGGTCGTTCCTCGACCATGTTGAGGAGGCGTAATCATGTGGGACGATGTTGAAAACGCAACCATTGGCGCTTTGCTCGTCTCTTGGGATTCATGCCACAAGATTTATCTTGCCATGGACCCAGAACAAGCTGCATGGTACGAGATGCACTACAACGGCGAAAACGGCGAGCGTTGCTTCCGTGGAACGCCTCCGGAGATGTTTGAAAAGCTTCAGGAGTGGTGGGACGAGTCATGCGGACTGCGATTCATCTCGGCCGTGTGGACCAATAACGAAAATCCTAACGATGGTTTCATTAGTTTGATTCCACAAGGTGCGGAGGTTTAATCATGTACGAAGTAATCTGTCACGGCAAGAATCTTGGGACATTTGAAACCAAGGGTGAGGCTCTTAAATATATTGACCGGGTCCAACCATATTCGACCTTTTGGGCAATGAAGTACGAGGGCTACAGCATTGAGGAGGTAAGCAAATGAGGACCATCTACTTCGTGACTAACCGAGAGACCCGGCAGCAGTCCCAGGACCGCTACATTGCTTACGACTTGAAGAAACCACTTCCGCACGAGTGGGACGAATGGAGTCTTGACGATAAAGGAATTTGGCTGAACGAGAATGCCGACTTCATTGATGACTCTTTCTCTGATATTGAGCTGGGGGACATGGAAGAAGAAACGATTTCTGTTGGCCGTGACCAGGTATTGGCGGACTGATGACGGACCTTCGTATTCACAGGGCAATATTTACCGCTACCAGCCTTTCAACAGTTCTGATGGTCTGGATGGCATTTGCCGCACCCGTAATTACTTCAAAAGAAATTGTTTGGAGTTGCATTATTGCCGGGGCACATGTAGTATCTGGTTATCACTTATTAAAGGAGCTCAAATGAAATCAAAAAAGTTTTTCGCTGCCGTATGTAGCGACTATCCATTAGACGGAAAAAAAACCGGGTACTGCGACGAGTGGGTTGAGACTTACTCAACGCTTGATGAAGCAACCAAGGTTTGCCAAACGTGGGCAAAAATGTACCCAGGCAAAAATGTACGAATCTTCGTTGCTGAGGGATTAAACCTTAACGGCGAGTACGGCGAAATGATTGTGGCGTTATGAAATCAGTAAAATCAGTTGAAGAGTCAAGGGAAGAAGCCACCGAGCTTTGCGTGTTCACCGAAAACGATAGTCGCTGCTATCACAATTACCTGGTGCCGGCTTTCAAAAATCAGCAAAGGCACTATGACAGGAATCGCAAAAACGGAACAGCGGACAACTTCGAGTTGACCGTATTACTCTTTACTCACACGATGAAGCTTTGCGCGCAAGAGTATTGCCGTCAGCATTGTTCAAAAGAGGATAAGTGGCACGAAGTTTTTGATGTGCTCTCGCGCATCCAAGCTGCTCGTCACTTCGCAGAATATTTCGTAACAGAATACAAAGCCGGGAACAGGTGGGAAAAATAATGGCCGACTACAAAATCAACATTAGTTTTTCTACCGACCGCAAGATGACCGACGATGAAATTGCGAGTCTTGAAACCGCAATTTATACAGCGGTCAACGAGCCGGAAGGTGTTAATTACGAATACATAGACGAACGTTCAAAGCGTGCAGACTACAACACCACAAAAGTTGATTTGGAAGTTGTAGAAACAGAAAAGGTTTCTGGCTAAATCTGGCCAGGATGAAACAAGGAGAGAAAATGCAAGTCACCACCAAGAAAGTTGCATCACGCATCAAACAGAATCGCATCGAAGCTGAGCTCACTCAGCAAGAGCTTGCCGATTTTGCTGGCGTGGACCGCAAGACAATCAACCGCATTGAAAACGGACACTTCTCGCCCAACATCGAGACGCTGCTTCGCATTTCAACAGCTCTTGGCGTAAAGCCAGAGAGCATGTTCGCTAGCGCTTAATGGAAGCGGTTGTCGTGTTACTTATCCTGTGGGTGCTCTTCATATGAGGGGCACCCACTTTTGGGTTGTATTGTGCCTTACAAGTCGTTAGGATTTAAATCATGAACGTATCAATTATTAAAACCAACAAAGAACCGCAAGATTTTCTGAAAGCATTTGATGAATACATTCTTGCCGGGTACAAGCTCCTTGATGCGTGGATTACGCTTGATGAAGAGCAGCTCAAAGAAATAAACAGCAGGATTTTCCCATTCAACATGTCTTTTGACGAGTACTTGGCTGAAATGGCAACCATTAAACTCTCCCTGGAAAACGAAAGCGGCTTTTGATGGAAAAGAACATTGTCCGGACATATTCACGAACCGAACAGACAGAATTGATTTCTGCAATCGGCAAGGAAGGCGTCGTCTTCATCGATGAGCTTTCCATCGGAATCAAAATCACGAAAGAACGATTTCGCTACGGTCATTACGACGTTCTCGTTTCGCCGCTCATTGGTAATGGTGAGAAGTGGGTTGAATTCCACAAAGTAAAGGTAAAAAGCTAAAAAATATCTCTTTAAGTACTTTCTGGTCTTTTTGAGGTACTTTTCAGTAAAAAAAATGCTTTTTAAATACTTTTGTATGTTTTGGCCGTACTTTGTAGCCCCGCTTGCGCGTTCTGCTCTACTATTGATGTGTTCTGACGGTACTGGATGAGGGGTTTGAAATGAGCTTTTTGGATGCTTGGCGGCTGTTTGGTGTTTTTGTTATCGTCGCACTGCTTCTAGTCTCTTTTTAAAGTAACTAATCGCCGGGCCGGCTTTCTCGACCACACCTACCGAAAAGAGCTTCCGAATGGGAGAAAACCGTACCCGACTTACCAGGAGGGGGCCCCTGGCCGTTATAAATACTACATCAAAAAGATTTCAGTCCCGTGCTTGACCGGATTTCAATTACGCGCTACGGTTCACCGCAAAAAGTAGTACCAAGTGATTTACTTCCACTGCAGTAAGAAAGTTCTCTTCGATAAAAGGTTTACTTCTCTCGCGTGCTGCTGATTCGGTAGTCAAAGCAATGTCCGATGTAATAGGCACGGTGGCTGATGACCTCGTTACTCCTGTAGATAGACCCAGTAAAAACGTTTGTACTACAAAGGGTTTTGAACTATCAGTTGCTTTTTTGCAAATGTCGCGCCAGAATGTTTCTATGAATGAAAATTTGTTTGGTTTTGATGAGCCGGCTCCGGCCCGGGAAACAAAATCAAAAAAATCAAAGCGAGCAAAGTCGAAGCTCGTAAGCCCCGCCGATATCCAACAGGTGTTTGATGATTGGCTACGGTGGTGTAAGACGAGCAGCCGGGGGGTTCGGCCGAAGCTTTCGGAGGAGCGCAACATAATTATCGGCGCTGCCATCTACGATTACGGTTTAATTGATTGTTTGCTTGCAGTTCAAGGCTGCAGCTTGTCTTCTTGGCACATGGGAGAAAATCCAACAGGAACAAAGTACGACGATATTGAATTAATCCTTCGTGATGCGCAGCACGTCGAGCGATTTGCATGTCTGGCCTCAGCAGAAGAAGCTAAAAATGATTGACAATC
>Ga0181347_1000778_pt1 | contig 10638 bp, 17 predicted proteins | sample Su13VDMM110SN_FD_130102 | JGI IMG/M metagenome (GOLD analysis project Ga0181347, IMG submission 130102) | Freshwater viral communities from Lake Michigan, USA - Su13.VD.MM110.S.N | ecosystem: Environmental > Aquatic > Freshwater > Lake | place: USA: Michigan | collected 2013-07-16
GATGCATGGAATACAATAACGGCCAACCAACCCAGGGTATCGGCAGTCGTCTTACTAAAATTAGAAAAAAATCTTACCACCATCTCTCTGGTAGCATTTAATACGCGTTCAAATTTCTCACCACTAGTTTCAATATTCATGTTCTTTCTCCGTAGAAGATATGTCGGCCAATTTTAGTAATTATAGGTAGGTTCCAGTTCGGACTAACATAGTCAGCATGATAGTACATAGCACCGGTGAGGGAGGGTAGTCGGAAATTTTCTAATAGAACCTTCTTTGCCACTAACTCTGATTCTTCAAAATGCTTACTTGATTTTACAATCTTTGGTCCTCTTTCACAGTACCATGAAAATTGACAGATTATTCTTTCTGCTACTCTTGTCTTTTGAAAGACTACATCGCAAATATCTTCCGGAAACTTACCTGAGTTCGCTCTATTTATAGTTACCTGTGCAACTGCTACTTTACCTTCGAAGGGTTCGGTAGCAGCTTCGAAGTAAATATTTTTAGCTAAACAAGCAAGCTGCTTCTCTCTCTCCGCCATAGTTATATATTTCTGATTGTAATCTTTAGTCTTAAGATACTCAAACTTATTATTAGTTATTAACATTATGGTGTAAAAGACACCTACAATAGCTAAAAATCTAACTACATATTTAAATGTATGATTTACCATTGGTTCTCCTTTAAAGGGGGCAGCAAAGCACCGCCCCCTAACCACTACTTACTTCTTGATAGAAGTCTTTGTCTCAAGTGGGATATTAGAAACAAAACCATTCAAGATCTGAGCCTTTGTAATGATATCTGTCTCTAGGGGGTAGGCTGGAAAGCCCGGATGATCAGGTGCTGGTTGACCTGCATGTTTAGCGACTTCGACTTTTGATGACCAGTCGTTGCTAATTACTTCACGCTTTCCGTAATATTCTTCTGAAAGCATATCTTTTGCCATTTTTAAAAGTTCTAGGCGAATCTCGAACGGTGTCATATTACTCATAAATTTCCTTGTGTATGTGTGAATAAAAAATAATAGTTTAATTCTGTTACGAGGATAAACTATCAAAAACCCTAGGCAGAGTTTAGGCTGCCAATGCGAACTGTTCGTCGTTTGCGTTTACGTTTTGTGCTTCTACGACCGAGTTACCCCAATCCTAACGGCTTCTACCTTGCCGTACTGTCCACTAATTTACTCTTTGCCCTGTCGAATCTATTTCAGGCCCATCATAAGAAAACTATTACTTATTCTCTTATGGTGGACCTGGCGGGATTCGCACCCGCGTCCAGAACCTGTTTCTCTTTGCTTCATACAGTAATATCATGATATATTTATACGACTGATCTCTCAACCGTCCACATATGGATTATACAGGCGATGCCACTGAAATGCCACTCTTTCTTTCGTAGAGATCCCGAAAGTATAAAAGGTTACTTATATATGTATCTCTCTTACCTATAAACACCTGCGGTTCTTCATCATCCACGGCGATAGCAACCACTATTCTATTTACGGGTATACTAAAACGTTCTTCAAACATTACAGCGTAACCGCTTACCTGCATAAAGTAATTCTCAATATCTTCTTCATTCTTAAGTCTTTTAGATGTCTTAAAGTCAATAATTGATAACTTACCATCAAACTCTGCCACACAGTCTACAGTACCAGCTATTCTAAGATGATCTGAATACATGCGTATTTCTTGTGCATATATGTTGTTAATCCTATGTAAAACAGGCTTAAACCTATTAAAAGTCTCAGTATCTAATGGCGTTTTAAACGTAAGTTCTTTATTATCAAGGTATTGCTCGCACAAGGTATGTATACGTGTACCGCGAGAAGAAGCCTTTCCAGAAATTTTATTTGCTTCTTCTTCCCCCACCCTCTTACGCCATGCCATAATTTCTTTTATGTTGTAAGCCGAAAGCACGGTGGTGATGGAGGGGTACTTGTTACCCTCGGGTGTAACGTAGTAACGGGTACCCTCCTCATTTACCTGCTGTAACTTAGGTACAACATCTTCAAGTTTTACATGATTAAATTTCATTTTTATATTTTAGTGGCTATCGGTTAAAACTTCAATAGCGTGTTTGTAATGCTTAATTCTATCTTCTAACCCAATCGTACCACCGTTGATGCGCTTGGTCATAGTCAAAATATCTCCGGAGTCAGCATACTGGTTTAGTTTACTTGTATTCCAAAACCAGCATGCAGAATGAGTTGCATAGTAAGGGTCAAGAAGAATATCAGGATCATTTAAAAGAGTTTCATCTTGAAAGAGGTACATAGAGCATGCTTTATAATTGTCTTTACCTGTAAGTTGAAGAATGCCTCTACCACGGAACTTCCAACCATCACCAGACGCCTCATCTCCATTACCCATTCGCCCACCGTAAGATTTATTGGCAATAGCTTGAGGCCTACCTGCATACTGCTCTGCAACCCCCGGTGGGTAGCGCTTGGGCCAGAGCTTACTTAGAGTAGCAGCTTTATAATTTAAATTTTCTTCCATGAGCCTAAAGCCACCAGACTCATGGGCACATTGAGCAATGAACGCTGCAGCTCTCTGAGCTGTTACAATCTCATACTGAGGTAGGGCTTCTGTTAAACCATCGAACCAGGCTTGGACACCTCCAGCAGCATTAGGAATTAATTCCTTTAATTTCTCTAAAGTAAAGTCGAATTGAAATGTACTCATGTTTACCTCTAATCGGTTGAATCTTCGTGCTGCAATTTTGCAATAATATAATCTTTTACCAAAGAGCTTCTAACAATATCATCTGGTAAAAATTCTATTCTTGTAAATGCATGCATGTGATGGGCTATATCGAAGAACTTAAGTATACCACTTACGTCATTCTTCTTCTTATTTAGGTCTGTTTGTCTATAGTCACCACACCACACAATTTTGGATCTATACCCAACACGAGTCATAACAGTATCAATCTCTTCAAACGTCATGTTCTGCATTTCATCTACAATAATGATTGCATCGTCAAATGACATACCCCTGATGAAAGAGGTTGATATAAATTCTATATGTCCTTGTTCTTCTAATCTGTCGTAAGCATCTGGTCGACCAAAGAGTGTGGTACAAATTTGTTGATACGGTTGTCTGTAGATCTCAGTCTTCTCATCTAAGCTACCTGGAAGATGTCCGACCTCTCTGGAGGGTACCGCCGATCTTACTATAATAATTTTTTTAAAGGGATTAGATTTATCTAATACTTCTTCTAATGCCTTGTATAGAGCAATGAAAGTTTTACCTGTACCCGCCACACCGTGTAAAGCGATAAAATAATCACCTCTCTTATATGCTTCGTAAAATTTTCGCTGATTTTCAGTAAGCGGATCAAATGCTTTTAAATGATCTGGTTTTATTCTAAGAGCGTTATTTACCTGGGTAACTCTTGGTAAAGGTTTACTGTTACCCCCAAACTCTTCTCCTTCAACAACCGCTAACTTACTAATTTTTCTAGACATATGTATTTCCTAAAGAAAAAAAGGACCGAAGCATTGCGCTCAGGTCCTTTATAGATGGTTAAAAATTCACCTGCTCCATCATCTAGATAATTTTCCTCTCAAATTACTCTTGTAATTAGCATCACTAATTTTTGATAGTACTTCTCTAAATCCGTCATCTGGTCTCCTAATACCCAGTCTAACTGAGTCTCCCATGGCGGGGGCTCCAATAATAGATTCTAGGTCAGGATTATCTAATAAGAATTGCTCTTTCTCAGCAATTTTCATCATCTTATCAAAAACTTCACCGGTATTAATATTGCGATACGTATATGTTGGCATACTTTTATTTATATAAACCGGGTAGGGGTATCTCTATTCTTGGATAAAATATCATAGTGTACTGAATATATTATCTATAACAAAGACTTTAAATGATATCTTATGCTTAGAGTTTTCTTGTAAGGTTCTTTCTTTTGCAACCTCTATGTCTGCCTCGGTTTTAAAGACACCTACATGCTTGGTACTTTTCGCACGACCTAGCTTATCTAAAATACTGTACTCCAGATTATAGATTGTCATTAGTAACTTCACTTCCTAGAGTTGTCGTACTTGTAATTTGTTCGTACATGGTTTCAAATTCTTCATGCTCTGCAACCTCTTTAGAGAAGTTTTGCTTATGATAAACTTTAGCAAGTTTACGAAACGTTTTTTTACTCATTTCGTATTCTTCACAAATATTATTAATAGCTTCTTTTATAAATTCACGCTCGCCCTCAGTACGTGCCATAGATGCAGATAACTCATCCATACACTTCTTAATAGCTTTGCGTGCGGCGGGATCGGAAGGAAGACTCATATTATACCTCTAGTAGTTTAAATTCAAAATTATCAGCGCATTGTTCGTAATTAATATATCCTCGTGGGTTACAAACAATACGAGTAGAACCAATCATGTAGTCATAAGGGTCATGTGTGTGTCCGTGGGTCCATAGTTTAATCTGAGGCCGGTCTAAAATAAATTCAGACAAGTCACTACTGTATGCTCCATTCATCACTACCTCCTCTTTATATCGAGGATGGGTAGACATCTTACAAGGTGAGTGATGACCAACTACAACAAACTTATTGGTCCTATCCTTCGTAGTTTCGTCAATAAAAGCAAGCATGGCCTTATGATCCTCAACAGTATCCTCAGGACAAAAGCGTGCTTTTCTTGCACTGTTCTGAATAATTCTAAAGTCATTCATAACACCTTTGATGGAATAAAGGGTATGAGGATCTTCTTTATTCATATCGGTCCATAGCGTACCACCAATAAAAGTAATATCATCAATCGTTATACTTCCCTTATCCATCAAACGGATATTAGGAAACTCTTTCAAAGCAGAACGAAGAGTATCAGCCGAGGTTGCAAAGTCCCCGTGATAATGCTCATGGTTACCCATCACATATAGTACATGATTAAAGTTAGTTGAGCATTGCTCAAAGAAAGTCATAAAGCGTTTTGCATGACCATATGAGTCACCTTCTATGTAGCCTTTTAGATCGGTAGCAGTTACAATATCCCCAGAAAGGATCAGTACGTCAGCATTATGCGCGTTAGTAACTTCGAGTTGACCAAACTCGATATGTAGATCTGAACCAAGAGCAATTTTCATCCGCGTCTCATTCGCGATACATCGACCGCATTTTCCTCAGTAAAAATAGGTACTAAGTTAGACTTATGCATAACAGCAATACCCAACATCTTATCCCCAGTATACGCATACTTCTTTACCCCAGTAGTTACAGCACCCTTATGCCCGGTATCTAAACTAGGATACCGTACAGTCTCACGTACATAGGGCACATAAACAGTACCAGGCAAACTAATATTAGCTTTCATATCTTTCTTCTTAGATCTACCAACAGGTTTAATATCATACTTTTCACACCACTTAGCATAAGCCTCCCTCTCGGCTTTAGGCATAGTTTTAGGCTTCGATCTCTTAGCATTCGAATATATAATTCCCATATCAACCCTTTCATAAGATAATACATTATATAATAAATTACCCGTAACGGCCACGGTTACGGTTTCCACGGTTACGGTCTACCAGTCTTATGTCAAAGTACTTATCTTGGGGTAAATAGCCGCCCTCAGCTTCCCATAATGACTTAGGTTTTCTAAACCTCAGCCAGAGCGACTTTAAGATAAAGGGATTGATTTTTCTTTCACCTCAACTGGAGGTAAAATCATAGGATACGCTTCCCTTACCAAATCTTCTTTAATAGTTTTCCATTTTTTCTGAATCATTTTATCTTTGGCGTGACAAATAAGTTCAGCTTCCGATATATGTAAACCTTCTAGCATCTCAATAAAAAGCTTTTCTTTTCGAAGCTTAGGTAGATTCTGCTTAGGGTCTAACCAGATATAAAACCGTCTATATTCAGTAATGAGATTAGTCTCTTGATATCCAACAGGTTTACCACCTTCTTTACGAAACGGGGGCTCACCTTCCGGTAAATCCATAAGTTTTTCTGGATGAAAGTTAATTTTGAGTATACCACGTACAACCGGCATCTCATGTTTCTTCAATAGAAATAACTTCTCCTCACGAGTCTTAGCCTTGTCAACAAGATCAAAAATTTCTGATAATAACAGAACCATTAAAATTCTCCAATATGTTCAAGCATCATTTTCATTTTATTAGCAATGAAATAATTCAGCAGTTTACTTTTATCCCCAGTTGGGGTACTCTCAAATGTATTTATTATCGTTTCTTTTAGCTTAGCAGGAATACAAGAGAAATCAACTAGGGTTTTATTTCTGCTGTAGTTGCGTTGGAATATAACATCTGTAGGCATTGAGGATGGGTCTTTAATCCATTGCTCTAATTTTTCCGACATAATTTTCTTCTGTCTTTCCCCGTTAACAATAACATCATCAGCTGAAAGTACATTAGGGACACCATCTCCCTTATCCCCTCTAATAATATGCTCAATTACATAATTTTCCGGAGTTCGCTCTGGTGTAACAAATCTTTTCTGAGTAGGCGAATACTGCTTGACGTGCTTGAAGCGCTGTAACTGAATAAAGTCATGATCACCAGATATGATTAACATCGGAGCAGGCTCTGAAAAGAGCGTACCTTCCTTAAGATCGTTCTGAGAGGACCATTCTGCTAAACTAGCAACAATATCATCTGCCTCAGCGCCATCTACTTCTATTACACGATAGGGGAAATTTTCTTTAAGTTCTTTTTTAAGAACGTTTATAGTATCAAAAATTAACGGCCAATTAAACCCAGATTCTTCCCTAGCTTTTTTTCGATTAGCCTTATAGTAAGGAAATACTTCTTTACGCCAGTATTTACCCTTACTGTCGCAAGCAATAACTACCTCGCCATATTCTCTGCCAAATTTTAACTTATGACTACGAATGCTATTTACCACCATATGGCGGAGGAGATCTACCTCGATCTCTATATCCTTACGTGAGCCAATCTCAGCCATTAAATTTGAAATAATGGTCTGACTGTAATCGATAATAATCACTTAATTACTCTCACAATAATACATTCTTCGTTTATACGACCATTTACCGGAGTTTCTTTAGTAGTAAGCTCCGGTATAATACGACGAAGCTGTACCTTACCCACAGTAAGTACTTCTTTAAGAGTATCCGCTGGCTTACGTAAAGTCTTTTGTTCGGATAGATCTGGATCGTAATTCTGTAAGGATGATCCCTTAACTTCAATACCCGAAGTTGCCTCAGACCTATACACAGCAAGTTTCTTATACTTAGTATTATAGACCCATACTTGAGATGAACCAACTATATCAGAAGGTGTGACAGACTTAATTTTAAGTTCAGTATCTTCTCGTTTATACTTAAGTTTAGATACCTGTAACCCCGGGGGCTTGGCTTTCTTAATTCTTGGTTTACGGTTTGCTTTCTTAAACTGAGTATAACGATCGAGGTCTTCTGACCAAGAACTAATGAGTTTAATTAATTGTGTTATCTTACGCTTACCGATATTACTATAGCCTTCCTTCATTTGATCTTCTGAAGACTCATATACTGTAATAAACTCGGATGCGGTCTTTTTAACCCATTCATCTATAAACGGGCAGTAGGGTTGAGGGATAGCTCTTGACTTAAGATCGGTATAGAGGCTAAGTTCTTTACCAGTAATAAAGAAGTCATCAATAGCACCCTCTAACTCCCCTAGATACTCACTTACCTTTTCTTTCATGTTATCTCGAACGGTGGGGCGTAATACCTTTACCTCTTCTACTATTTCTTCTTCTTGTTCTTCAACATCCGATGTATCTAGAATACTTTCCAGATACTTACTCATCTTAACTTGTTCTTGATCTTTAAGTTCTAAAGAACCGTTAAGGACCATACGAGCAAGCCACGCATAGGTAGTAATTATTTTTGAATCTGGTAAACGATCGAAAGTCTTAATATCATGCTTGGTATAGTTAAGCGTAATATAGTCTTTTAGATACGATCGAGCATCTTTTTTATCTTTTTCCTGGTTATACCAGTTAAAGGCATGACAAAGCCCTGAAAGATAATTATCAGGGCTTATTTTTGGTTCAAATATTTTTATTCGACTCATTATATAGTAAACTCCACCTTAGTGATAGCATCGTACCTAAAAGATCGCCACTCATTCTTTTCCAGGTCAAATACCGGGCATTGTTCATTGTTTAGAGCTCTTACTTGTTCAGTCTTTTTTTCATAATGGACGACATCTCCGTCTTTAAGAGTACATTCCATCTTGCGCTCGGTACCATCTTTCTTAGTAAAAAAGACAGTTACAGGACCATACTTAAGATGGCCGATTAGCCATTTACGAAAAACTTCTTTCTCATCTTCCGACCAAGTATCTTTATATAATCCATTTTCCATATCATCACCTTTATTGATCCATTATTATAATATAAATCCCTGACCAATGCAACCGTTACTTCTTAAAGATCTTATCCAAAATCTCTCTAGGTATCTCGCTCTTAACACGTTTATACATCTCAGGTGACCATGTTTCTTTATTCACCTCTTGTACAGGTACGGGTTCACTTTTTGAAGGACCAGGTTCAATAGGGGTAAGTGGGTCGTCGAACGCACTAATAGAATTACCCTTAGGTCTATTTACGGCTGTAATCATCTCCCCCCTATACTGCTTAAATGTAAAGTTAGCTGCAATAAGAAGTAAGATAGCCATTGGATCAAATACTATCACAATCGTAATAATAACCCATCTAACAGCCCTTTCCAGTAAATTAGTATCGGGGTTATCCCCATACAACAAAGCCGCAAGGTACTTGATTGGTCCTACTTCAGCCTCAATCTTGCGGAACTCTGCCCGTAATGGTGCAGCCTCCTCGCCAAGAGCAGTAATAGTTTTCTGTTCAGCTTGGATCTCCGACTGAAGTCTGACTCGTTCTTTTTGTTGTGTGCGCCGGATCTGTACAGCCTTATCGGCACCTTTTTCATCACTGCTTCGACCCATAACCTGGTCCACAGCCTCATCCATCTGTTTAAGCGCGTTCCGGTTCGCATCAATATTATCTTTAGAGATTTTGATTTTTTCGTCGAAGATGGCGACTCGAGCCATAGCGTCACCGCTTACAAGATTTTGATCCTCGTGGGCTTTAGAAAGGTATCCAAAAATACCTATGGAAGTAATAAGAGATAATATTACTACTGAAGCAGTAAAGTAATATTTAATAGAGGCTGGAGCAATTGACCAATTTTTATAGACCCAGGATGCTGCTACCAACTTAGCTACTTCCAAGGTACCTCCCATAACGGCAATGGGAATGGGAGCGGCTGAAAAAATGGCCATAAGACCGGTAACAGAGAAGTAGGCTGCAACTCCCGATAGGGCAATAGCCGTAATAAACGATATAATAAACATAGTCATAATTTTACATGCGACCTCATCACCTTAACAGATATCCAGGAATTATACCATAAATCTTTAGCTTCTAACACCCCTCTGGTAAACTGTTCTTTAGCCTCGAGATAATTTGCTGTACCCTTATTAGGACACAGATGTATTATTGTACGTTTAAAGTTTTCTCTTCCCAGAGTTTCGACATCTGATTTGAGTTCATCAGAAGAACTCCAATACTCTTTCCAGTCAGATTCGACTTTGTAGGATTTACGTTTTTTATTAACTTGTTTTCGTTTGATAGACCAGAAAAATTTCTTTCCGATATATTTCCTACCAGATAGCAAGTTTTCGATAATGTAGACAAATCCATAATATTCCCCAGGTTCATAATAAGGTTCACCATTGTACAGCCAATCGGTCATTCGTAATCGTCCGATTCCTCTTCTTCTTCGTTATCTATTTCCCCGCCACAAAACGGGCAAAAGTTAACCTCGTAATATGAGCTGTCAAGAGAGTGCTTAAGCTTAAAATCTGCATCACAATTACTACAGTGGTAATGGTTGTTTGACATTTAATTTTTTTAATCTTTCTGTTTCAGCATCGTACACTCGTTTACGTAGAGCCGAGCTGCTGTATGGGTGATCTCTTAAGTGGTAATGCATTTCGATGCCGTTATCCAGACACCACTGCTTACCAGTAAAGTCTTTAGTCTTATACTCATCCCCTAAAAAGCGGATATCGATGTGCTGGGTTTTAAGAATATTAAGTAGTTCCTCTTCTGTAGAGTAAACTAAAACTTCATCCACATATCTGCATGAAGATACCTGGCTAAATCTTTCATAGATGGACTGTACGGGTTTGTTCTTTGTATCTGGTCTATCTATGGTAGGGTCTGTTTGAATTGCAACTATCAAGTAATCGCAAAAACGCTTCTCTTCTTTTAGCATTGTAACATGGCCAGCATGGAACAAGTCAAAAGTACTACAATTAAATCCAATTTTAAATTTGTTCAACATCAACTCCACTTTTTAATAAAAATTCTACCCCTGTAGACTCTCTATAGGCATTACGATAATACACAGTACTTATACCTGTTTGATATATTAACTTTGCGCAATCCAAACACGGGGCATGGGTAATAAACATGGTTGCATTGAGACCGGATTCATTCGACCTTGCTAGCTTGGCAATTGCATTCGTCTCAGCGTGAAGTACTTCGAGTTTGGTAACCAAAGTTGGGTTACCCTTTAAATCCACTCCATGGTAGTCTTCACAGTTATTATCCCAACC
>Ga0181347_1000779_pt1 | contig 10634 bp, 13 predicted proteins | sample Su13VDMM110SN_FD_130102 | JGI IMG/M metagenome (GOLD analysis project Ga0181347, IMG submission 130102) | Freshwater viral communities from Lake Michigan, USA - Su13.VD.MM110.S.N | ecosystem: Environmental > Aquatic > Freshwater > Lake | place: USA: Michigan | collected 2013-07-16
ACCATTCTTGATACGCCAACTGAGTTGATTGAAAAAGGTCTTGGGCGCAATATTGGTTCTAAGAAAGTTACGCCAAAACCTGCTGCGCCGCCAGCCGCAAAACCTGCCGCCAAGAATGCTCCGCCGACTCTTACTGCGCCTAAAGGATTTAAGATTCCCGCAGGCAGGAATGAGCAAGTTGTTCTTGCTGCGCGAGAGCTGAAAGCTGGAAACATTACCAAGCAACAGTTTGATGAGTATGTAAATTACTATATGCCCGTTGAAAAAATCTTGGGTGACAAGCTAGAAAGTCCATTGACTGAAACGGCTCTTGGTGTTGTCTTGTCTTTGCCGAAGGTTAAAAAAGATGGCTCTAAGATAAATGCCAATGTTGCCGATGGCACTAGGGTTGGTTTGCGAATGGACATTCCGGCCTTGGTCGAGGCTCGTAAAATTGGCATGAATGGAAGTGTTGTTTCCATCCATGAAGGAAAACCAGCTACAAACGCATCGCCCGGAAAAAACATCAGCTACAAGTCTGCTGGTGCTTTAAAGAACGCTGTGTTTGCTATTCGCTCAGAAGAAAAGTCTTTTAATATTGCCCAAGCATTAGAGGGTAAGGTTGGTCAGAAGGCTCCTCAACAAACGATTGAGGGTAACTGGGTCAACATGACTCCAGAGGAAATCTTTAAGCTTGTCCAAGAAAAGCTGAACGACCCTGAGTGGTCACAGGTCAGTCTTGATCCGCTGCGCCATTCATTCTTCTACGATAGATCAAACACCAAGCCTGTTGTATCTGCCGATGAGGTTTTGCAAGTAGGCCGCTTTGTTTTGGCAAAGAATGTCAAGTACGGCAAGAGAGAAGAGTTTCTCTACGAAGATGTGGGCAAAGAAAAATACGTTACTCAAGATGAAATTTTTGATATGCAACGTAAAGCATATGAAGAGTTTCGTAATACTGAAGAATTTAAAAAGTCACAGAAACGTATTGAAGACGCACAAAAAGAATCTAATGATCGCTATCAAGCCGTAGCAAAGGAGGCCGTCCGCTTGTTAAGGGAGCAGCCACAATTTAAAGATGTACTTGATGATTTGCCTGAATCTTCAATTTACAACATAGCTATGATTGCCTTCAGAGAGGTGGCGGAAAAAAACATTCCAATGCCAAAAATTTCTGAGCACGATGCAATCGTGGCGCACAATAAATTAATTGAAGATTTTTTCAAAAGTAAAAAAATTCCTGAACCAAGGGCGTTCAGTGAGCAGGCCAATCAAGAAAGGCCATATTACTCAGACCCTCGCTTCAAAAATTGGTTTGGAAATAGCAAGGTTGTAAACAAAAACGGCAAGCCACTTGTCGCATTCCATACAACAGACAAAAATTTCAATGTATTTAGTGTTGGCAATAATGTTTCAGGAAAATCAATTAACCCCAATTACACCGGAAAACTTGGATCTTGGTTTACAGCGCCCTCTTTGTATGAAGGTAATTATGAAGTTGGCAATGCTGAAAACGCTGTTTCTTTTACAGAAGGCAAAGAAGGTGACAACACAATGCTTGTCCATTTGTCTATTCAAAATCCAATGGAATATGAAGGTTTTGAAGACCTGCAAGATGACAGAAATTCATATTCGTCAGTTGAAAAATTTAAAAAATCTCTTACTGAAAAGGGATATGACGGCGTAGTTGTTAGAAACAGCATGACCGATGGAGATGTTGATAGAGATGATTGGGTTGCATTTTTTCCAACACAGATTAAATCTGCCATAGGAAACAATGGAAACTTTAGCCTAGAGAAAGAAGCTATTGAAGAAGAAAACATAGGCGACAAATTAAAAGCCAAGGCTGCTGCCGCATTGCAACCTCGCAAACCTTTAGCGCCTGAAAGCTTCCAAGGCGTTTCACCTGACTTCATTGACAAAGCAAACCCCATCTTTGCTCCTCAGAAAAAGACAATCATTGATCGTCTTGAGGGAATGCGAGATCGCTTCTGGCAGCGCCTTGCTCAAGGTATTGCTGACCAGTTCCGCACCATCAAAGAGTACAGCGAAGATGCCTACATGTTGGCACGGATGTCAAAGACTGTGGATGGCGCACTTGAAGGTCTGATGTTCTTTGGTCAGGTGTTCAATGACGGCGGCGCATTGAATATCAAATCAGGCACAAAAGGTTTGATTGAGGTATTGAAGCCGCTGGGCAATGAGGTTGATCGTTACCAAATGTGGATTGCTTTAAGCCGCGAATCAGAACTGCCGCCCAACAAGAGGTCGCAGATTGATAACTTGGATGAGTTGGTTGAACGTAGAGATGAGTTGATCGCTGGAGACATAGACGGCAAGCCACGGGAGCAGGTCTACAAAGCTGTTCGTACTGAGATGAACAAGCTGAATCGTTCTGTACTGAAGGTGGCGCTGGACGCTGGTCTGATTGACTCTACGGCAAATTCTATTGATAGATTGAATGCTCGCATTCAAGACACTCTGAACAACGACAAGATGTCAGATGCCAAGAAAGAAGATGAGATTGCTGATCTTGAGGCGCAGATTGAAGAGTTGCGGAAGAACCCAATTGGCTATGAGCGTTTTATTGCTGACATCAACTACATCCCGTTCTATCGTGAGATGGAAGATGGTGACGTTTCCAAGGTGATGACTGCCTCCGGTTTGTCGAACCAGCAATTCTCTAAGGCGCTTGAGGGCGGTGTCAGTCCGTTTGCTGACTTGATGGAAAACACATTGCGCAACTGGAGTCACATCCTGTCTGCGTCCATGAAGAACCAAGCTGCTGTTGCTACGTTGAATGCCGCTCAAAATCTTGGTGGCGCAGAAGCAAACCTTAAAGTGCCGTACTACATGATTGATGGCAAGGTGTACTACCGTTCCAACGATGAGATGGTAGGGGATGGCTCTGTTAAATCATGGATGACAACTGCTGGCAAAGGCACTGTTAAGGCAATGGTTGAAGGTCAGCCTGTTCACTACAACGTGCTGGATCCTTTGCTGCTTGATTCAATCGCCTCCATTGGTTACATGGGGCCGAAGTCTAAGTTCTTGGATGTAGCAAGAGGTTTCAAGAACGTCCTTCAGTTTGGTGTGACCATCTCTCCTGCGTTCAAAGTAAACAACTTAATCCGCGACTCGGTTCAAGCTATGGCTGTCAGCGACTTGAAAAAGAATCCATTTGCCAACGTGGTGAGAGGATGGATTTTGAGCGACCAGAATAATCCTGCGCATATGTCTGCGTTGGCTGGTGGTGCGTTGTTTAACTTTGGCTCAATTGTTGAGGGCGATCAAGCTGCTTTGATTAAACGTCTGGTGAAGATGGGCGTGAAAGAAGAGCATATTCTGGACACTCCGGACAAGATTAAGAATCAACTTAAAAAGGCATGGGACAAGTATCAAGAGTTTGGCAACAAGTCTGAAGCTGCCAACCGCATGGCGCTGTATCAGCAGTTAAAAGACAAAGGCTACGGACATCTTGAGGCATCCTTCTATGCCAGAGACTTGTTGGACTTCTCCATGCAAGGTTCATGGCCTGCCTTCCGTCTGTTGACTCAAGTTGTTCCTTTCTTGAATGCCCGTGTGCAAGGTCTGTACAAGCTGGGCAGGGATGGTATCAATCCTACTGTCCGAGTGTTCTACAACTCCATCACCGGCAAGCCTATTGAGCAAACAGACAAGCAAAAAGCCGAGTCCTTTGGAATCGTTACCATGGCTGTATGTCTTGCATCCTTAGCTTTGTACTTTGCATTTAAAGACGATGAAGAGTACAAGAAGCGTGACGATTGGGATCGGGATAACTTCTGGTGGTTTAAGCTGCCCGGAATGGACTATGCGCTACGCATTCCTAAACCATTTGAGCTTGGTGCGTTTGGCACATTGGCAGAACGTGTAGCAGAACAGATCTTTGACCAAGGCGCAGAGGGTAAGCAGTTTGAGAAATCATTGAAGAACATGATTACCAACACCTTTGCGATTAACCTACCTCAGTTTGTGAAGCCTCTGGTGGATCTGTATGCCAACAAAGATTCATTCACTGGTGCGCCTATTGAATCTGCCGGTATGGAAAGACTGTCCAAGCAGGAACGTGCTACTGACAATACCAGTCCGTTGGCTATTGCCTTGGGTGGTTTGTCAAGCGTTGCTTTGCCGGGTGAGGGTTTGTCTCCTGTGCAAGTGGACTATGCCATCAAAGCCTACTTTGGGTGGCTGGGCGGCACGGTTGCACAGACATCGCACTATGCCGTCATGCCGTTTAAGAGTGGCGCATATCCTGATACTAAGTGGATAGACAAGGTGAGCGTAGGACTTGTCAAGTCGCTGCCTGCCAACCAATCAAAGTACGCAACTGCTTTCTATGAGAGCAACAAAGAGATCAGTCAGGCGTACGCTGATATGCGGCACTATGCTGAGATTGGCGATTCGGAAAAGGTTCTGAAAATCTTGGAAGAGAAGAGAGACAAGATACAACTGAACAAGTTCTACGACAAGACGGCCAAAAACATGTCCAAGGTCAGGCTACAGATTCGTGTGATTATGAATGATGACACGATGAGTGGCGCTGCCAAGGAAGAAGAAATTGACCGATTGAAAGAGATCATCTCCATGCTGGCAAAGCAGGCTGAAGATACTCGCAAGTCACTAAAGACCGCAGCCAAAGAGTGATGCACACTGTGCATCCTCTTCGGCAAAGTCTCCACGATCTCTACCATCCTTTGCCCATGCAATTACGCCATAGATACCAAGGGCGCTGAATCGTTTGGGGCGGAACATAGGCTTGCCTATTTCCACCTCTAACTCATTTACTCTCTCAATTTCACCGGGCGTGAGGCGCAGGAAATCCTGACGATTAGCGTTCACGCATGGATTGCATTCCAGCGATCTATGAGGCAGGGGCTCAAATCCTGATCTTGTAATCAGTGCGTTGCGCTCCTCATCTGTGTGTAGGTACAGAGGATGCCACAGCGTTCTGCCGCCGTGATAGTCTGAGTTGTGGATGTACTCGGGCGTATTCTTTCTGGCCTCGCTCTCTGCCCTGCGCTTGCCCACCATGACTATTGCTTTGTAGTCTTTGTCTTCCTCATCTATCCATTCAAGAAACGGAACACCTTTGAGGTGTGCGGTGCAAAACTGCTGGGCGTTGCCGGGGAAGCCCTTCTTCATTCGCACAAGCTCTTGCATTCCGAGACTCTTAACGATGTGTGCCTTCATGCCATTGGCCTCGGCGTAGGCGTGAACCTTCTCTACCCGCACCATCCAGCCCGGGGCTGACCAGCCTGTATCGCAAAACACTACATGAACATTGGGAAGCTTCTGCTCAATAGACCATTGAATCATTGCCAAGCTGTCATTGCCAGCAGAACTACTGATTACGTTCATCAACTAGCCTTTCGATGGTTACGTTTAGAGCATCTAGCTCATTCATTTTCTTGATCTTCCACATGCGCTTTTGCCCATGCCATCCCATCATAGAACCTTGATGGCAGTCTTTACACAAAGCCACCACGCAATACTGTAGAGACTGTTCTATGTGGTGCGCATCTGATGGGGGCGGCGCATCACAGACAGAGCAGGGTAACATCTTCACCTTGCCTATGTGCGCCTTTTGCTTGGCTGTTAGGTTATTGTTCAAAGAATCTCTTTTGCCTTTCCTGCATCAGCTCTTCTGCTACGTCATAGGCGGTCTTTGCAAAGTCCTGCATGGTCATACCAGTCTCGCTGATTAAGGCTTGCATTACCTTGGCGGCAAAGTAATCCACCAGCATCATGCCTTCATCGTATCCACTGGATACAGGAGCCATGTTCTGCCAATTGTTTGTTGGGAATGCGCTCTTCATAGTCTCTTCTCCCTTTCCTTCATCATTGCTTCTGCCAAATTAAAAATGCTAAACGCTGTTTGTGAGTTGTGTCCCTTTTGATCTGCGCCCATCAAAGCAAAAGCCGCATACCAATCAAGCATTGTGATTTCTTGGATGGACACAGGCTCAGGCTTTGGCACAAGGGTTTCAATACCCTCAGACTTTTTTCGCACCATTTTTGCCCCCTACAGATTGGTTGAGAATCATGCCCTCAATCTGCGCGGAAAGAATGTCGGCAATTGATTCGCCGCCAACTGAAATACTGCTGGCGTTTTCGTTCTCTTTGACCACAGCGATAGCATCGCGCAGCCCCTTGTTGTAGCCGCCATTGAACACATCATCGCCTTCTATGATTAAGGTGATTGCGTCACGCACAAGAGCCGTAGCCTTGCGTTGACCTGCCGCCTCTTTTAATTTCAGGTAGATGTCTTCTCTCAGATGAACTGAGTAGGGTACTAACCGTTTCGCTTCCATGTTTTAAATTCCTCGTTGATGTTTAATAAAATTTGTGATGCCGCTGGGTTTGTCTTAAGCTCTGTGCGTGAAACTACACCTAACTCAGAGCGCATCCATTCTGTTGCTTCTTTTGAAGTGGCCTGATGAATACATCCAAGGGAAACTAGCCAGACATGGAACCTTGGGTCGTTGCACAATATTCCTGCAAGCTGCACCAAGTCGTGTGGTAGATCGCGATCCCTATCCATTGGCTTTTCTTCGCCATTGATCCGAACCATGACTACCTGATACCTTGCCCCAACAAAATCCCGCATGATTTCATCGGGGATCTCGTCAGGGTGGACAGACAAGGTAAGTACATACCCAGTCTTATCCTGTTTGATTGCGACCTTTACAGCCTCAAATTGACTCGTCTTCATACCTTGTTTTCGTCAATCCTGTGGTCACCACACCAATCATTTACAAAGACTACTGGGTAGCCGTTCATTGTTGGGGCGTGCCGACGGCAACGACCTAAATGATAGACAGGGTTTGGCGTGTCAATTGTTCCTGCTTGAATGGTTTGTTTTGGGACAAACCAAATACAAGTCCTGCACCGCATACCTTGAGAACGGTGAACCCAAGGGTCAATAGTAGTTTCCATAATGTTTTCCTTAATTTTAAAATGGCACATCCGAATCATCAACTTCTGCTCTCGGAGGAGGAGCAGCGGTCTTAGGCGCAACGTAAGGGTTGTCCTTTGGCTTGGGTGTGTAGTTGTTCCAAGACATTCTCAACCACTCTCCGTATTGACCGCTCATCTTCCATGCGCCAAGCTTGATAACGATGTCATCCAAGTCGTGCTGTTCCATCAATTGCTTTAGAGCAGAACGCTCCATAACAATCTCACCCACCATGTCAGGCTTGTTGGGTGCGTCCTTGTATTTGTTTGCGGAAAGCTTTCCACTGTTTGGGTACTGTGCCATTTTTATTCCTTGAATTTATCTTTGCGGATTTTGAATTCATTAACCAAAGCTTGGTATTGATCTGCATCCAAATCTTTCATCGTGTCAAAGATTTCTCTGTTGACTCTAAAGATGTTGGTTACATCACTCTCTGATGATGCGGCTTGCAGTTGAAGGTTTGCCGAACTTCTAACAAGATCAATCCACTCTTCGGTTGAGCAATTCTCATTAGCGGTGATGGTGAGTTTCCATTCGCCTGTGTTCTTGCCCTCAATCTTTGCTGGCGGCTTCTTGGGCACAACCTTTACCGGCTCAGATTTCTCTTCTTGCTTCTCTGCGTCCACCACATCAGCCTCAACCAGCTCCATCGCCATGAGCCACAGATAACGGCGCAAGTAGGTATGGGTACTGCCCAGCATCTGGATGGGCTGACCTTTTGCCGCTTCAGCGTAGACGATGGGCGTAGAGAATTCAATCTTGCCCTCAGAATCTGCATCGTAGATTGTGAGTGTTGCAACTTCCCCAAACGTTACCACCCCACACAATCCGGCTGCGTCAAACAGCTTGTGGATTGTGGGAATGAAGTCGCCTAGCTCGTAATAGAACCAGCCGCCATAAGAGTTGTGTCCTGTTTTTTTGAGGTTGGCTTTTGAAAGCTCATGCCTCGCGCCCTGTAGTTTTTTATAGACTGACATTTTTTTCCTTGTATGTTTGATACTGACTACAAAATCCGCTGACCTGACAGTAGGATTCACATCGTGTGCGCGATCCGGGGCGGTGTTCAATGAAGTATCCCTTTGGGGGCATTGCTACTTCCGCCTCGTCCCTACTGTCATGCAACGACTTTGCTCTTACGCCGCCTTCTTTCTTGACGGCAAATTTCTCTGGTTTCTCCCACATCTCTTCTGGTGTGCATTGGGCTATTTCTCCATCTGTCTCGCTGTCAAAATAAGCTGCACTGTGCAGGTGGATGCGCTCGTTGATGTACGCCTCTCTCTGCTCCATAGACCACAGAGGGATGTCTATCGTGGCAATCGGTGAAGATGGATAGCCTTCTTTGGCTGTATCCCTTGCTGACCAATCACGCACGATGGCAATGATCTGAAGCTTCTTGACCGGCTGCTGCTTTACCTTCTCAACCAGCCATCCATAGATGTTTAGTTGGTTGTGCCAGTCTTGTTTCTCATTCATCACAGACCATGCGCCTGTTACCTTGTAGTCAGAGATAATGATGCCATCGCCTTCAACTTCTTGTAAGTCAATTGCGCCGCTGAGTTTCCATCCTTCATGCTCGGTGAAGATGCGCTCCTCCACAATGTGGTGGTCATCTTTACCATGCTCAAGAATGTTGTGAACGGCAGAGCCGAACAGCGCCCAAACCATCTCACTGGCATCAGTCTCAATCTCATCCCAATGCTTGCGCTTGAGTTGCACAATGCGAGGGCTGTTGAGTAACTCTGTTACAGAGATGTTGGCCTTACCCTTGGTGTAGGTCGGCCTTTGAATGACATTAACAAATGTCTGCGGTAGTCCAAATTTGTTTGTGAGCTTCATTTTGTTTTCCGTTCTAGGTAATCGATAAAGTCAATCAATGACCATCCGCTTACCATTTTTTTCATCTTTACTGGTTGCCAAGACTTCTTTCCTTCGACTTCAAAGGTGCAAAGGTTTCCAGCCTCAACGTGTTTTTCCATTTCTCCTTTCGTCATGTTTATCATTAGCCTAACTTCGTCCAGTTGATACGCTATGCGGTAATCAACGTATCTGGTTACAAGCTTTGCACTTTCCTCAAGCACCCTTCGGGTTTCAGCAAAAAGTACTTTTTCCTCTTTTGCAATCTCTGCCAGAGTCTTCTTCATAGCTATATTGAATTGAGGATTCTCCATCTTGATGGCTTTTCTCTCCGCAGCCATTGCCTCTTCGCGTGTCTCAAAGTGTTCAATCTCTACTGTCATCACCTGCTCAAACCAAGGGGAATGATCCTTGTGTTGGCTAAGTCTGGCAAATGTGCTTAAAGAAATGCCCACATAGAGCAGCTTCTTTTCGGCATCAAAATGCCTGTACAGCTGGGTCTTCATTCCAACAAACCAGTGTCTTTGAGAAATCTAGTTGTCTCGTCATAGAACATGCCGCAGCCTGCAAGATATATTTCCTTGCTCTTATCGTTCATCTGTGCGTAGATTGAACTTGCAATAGCAAAAGCTGAAAAAATAACGGCAGGATCTTCTCCGTCCATTTCAAAAGTTTTTATGGTCGATAAAGCTAATTCAAGTGCGCGGTCAGCGTTTTCCTGATCTGGGTCACTCATTTAATTTTCCTCCTGTGTGGTGATTGGCATTGTAATATACCTGATGAATTGTGTGGTGTCAAGCGGTATGTTATAACTGGTACATTAAAAACTTTGGAAACGTTACCATTATGCGCAGAGCCAATCGTGTGGATGCCAATCAGGATCAGATTGTTGAGACTTTACGGGCTTGCGGTGCGTATGTACGGGTGGTAACGATGGGTGATGGAGTGCCGGATTTGCTGGTTGGGTACAGGGGATATACCTTGCTGCTTGAGGTGAAGGATGGCAAGAAGCCTCTATCTGCTCGGGAGTTAACGCCAGCGGAGAAGAAGTTCTTTGATGAGTGGACAGGCGGAATGTTGGCTGTGGTGAACAGCGTTGAGGAAGCTTTGGACATTTTAAAAAAATGTGTATGATTGCGTCGTGGTAAGCAGTTGCCACATTTGTGTTGGTACTCTTTTGTGGGGTCGTAATTGGCCCCACTTTTTTCATCAAGACGCATGGGGATTGTGACCTTGGTCAAAACGAAGTGAAGCGCGTTTAGTCCCCAGCCGTGTTGGTGGAAACGGTTTAGCTCCGTTGGGTTTCTTTCGTTGTTGAATTGCGCCCAGACCCTGCTTCATGGGAGCCACCAACAACCAAATACGACACGATGTCGTTTTTGACATGTTTATAAAACGGCAATAAGTAGACATGAGACTTGACTCATGTATAAAAAATTCAAATAAATATACATGACCCCTGTTGACACAGGTTAAAAAGTTGTGATAGAGTCCGTTCCAGCTAGGCTTGGAACCCGATGCTAAAGAAACAAAGGCTGTTTAGCCTGATCCCGACCCCGCATGGGGTGGCCTGTCGCCAAAAACGATGGGCGGTTCCAACGGGGTCAGACTAAACAGCCTTTTTTATTTGCAGTTCCACGCCCAGCCGTACTCCATACGATATTAAGCACCTGCATGGGTGGCGTGGAAGAGAACACCGATCCCCCAAGGACGAAGATCCGGCGTGATGCACCCGCGCCCCCTAGTAGCGAAAGCGAACAGGATATACAGACTCCCATTAAAAAGGGAAAAAGCCAGTTGATTCAGCAGTGGTAACGATTCCACT
>Ga0181347_1000780_pt1 | contig 10618 bp, 13 predicted proteins | sample Su13VDMM110SN_FD_130102 | JGI IMG/M metagenome (GOLD analysis project Ga0181347, IMG submission 130102) | Freshwater viral communities from Lake Michigan, USA - Su13.VD.MM110.S.N | ecosystem: Environmental > Aquatic > Freshwater > Lake | place: USA: Michigan | collected 2013-07-16
ACGGGGCCAAGTACGGCAAGGTTGAAAAATTTTTGACCAAACTGGGTTATAATAAATGTGGTGAAAACTACAGGAAGTGGGTGTTGTAATGGGCGGAATTGGAGACATCATTGAAAAGGTGGTTGGCGGGATAGGTGAACTCATAGGCGGAGTGGTCAAGGGCATCACCAGTATTTTTGCATCACCGTTTGGCCCCAAGGTAAATCAGCCGCAATTTAGCGATGTTGACAGGGGTGAGATCCAGGGAGTTCTCGTCAACAAGGACAGCGCCATATCCAACATACCAGTGGTATACGGCACCAGGATGGTGGGTGGCTGCAGGGTTTTTGTCAGCACTAATGGTACCAGCAACCAATACATGTATCTGGCCCTTGTGCTGGCTGAGGGGCAGTGCGACAGCTACACCAGCCTCTTGATAGATGACACCACCGTCACATTGGATTCTTATGCCCACGGGGTAGTGGCCACACCGCCATCAGGCACATACAAAGACAAATTACAGGTGCAATTTTTTGATGGCAGGGATGACCAAGTGGCATCTTCAATATTGACTGGCGGCGCAGTGAACTGGACGTCAGATCACAAGTTGAGCGGACTGTGCTACATGGCATTTAGATTTGAATGGCTGCCACCAAAACCCACGCAGGAGCAGGTGGACAACAATCCATATCGCGGCGGCATACCAGACATCAAGGTGGTGCTCAACGGCAAGAAGATATTCAACGTGCTGACCGCATACAATCCCGCTGACTTTGGATCCTACATCTCCAAGCCTGGTGCTTGGACCGCGGCCACCAATCAAAGTCTAAGTTTTACAAGTTCTGGCACGCCCGCCCAGGGCTACACCATAAGGTTCAGCACCACGGCCGCCAGTTCTGAGGTCAGGGTGCGACATGCTCTCACCACTGAGTTGGTCAGTGAGGGTGGTTTGGACGTGGAAACTTCAGTGACCATACTGGACGACTCCAGCACCACGCTGGCCACTTTTACCAGAACCAAAAGCAAACGAAACACCAACATACGTAAACAAGTAATTGGTCTTGAGGACCCAGAAGTGTACGCAAAGACACCAGTCACTCTCAACATAGACGAGGTGGTGTCGTTGCCCACGGGCACCTATAACGCCGTGTTTGGCACCAACATCACCGCTGATGGAAATCTAATCACCAGCTGGGCCATGAATCTAGACATCAAGCCACCCACCGCTGACCGCTCCACTCTGTATGCCAATGAGACCACAGTTTTCACCAACAACCCAGTCAACGTATTGATAGATTACCTGAGGAACCCTCGCTTTGGCAAGGCACTGGACAATTCAGACATCAACTGGCTGTCTTTCAGGACCGCCGCGGCCCTGTGCGAACAGACGGTGAACTACACTGACAGCACCACGGGCAAGGCATTCACCTGCGACGCTGTGCTGGACACTGGCGAATCATTGATGAACAACGTGAGGAAAATATTGCAGGGATTCCGTGGCATGATGCCTTTCACCCAGGGCAAATATCTATTGAAGATAGAGCACGGCGGTGACGACAATGACATAACCGCCACACCATCTGATCCTGGCATCGTGCTGACCTTGCACGAAAACAACATAATTGGTGGTCTGCAATTACAGGGTGAGACCAAGGAGACCAAGATCAACAGGTGCAGGGTGACCTATGTGGATCCAGCGTCTGACTATCAGCCCAATGAGGTCATATGGCCAGAGGACGGCTCCAGCGATGACGTGCAGTTCTTGGCAGAGGACCTTGTGAGATTGGAGAAGCAAGTGGTCTTGGACACGGTCACAGTAAGGGAACAGGCCATACAGTATGCGGAGGTGTTCGTCAAGAGGACGAGACAGGCCCTGCTGATCACCGTCAACACTGACATATCAGCCGCCAACCTAACGGTGGGAGATCTGTTCAGGGTGCTCAACACCAACCTGGGACTGGACCAAGTGTTTAGATTGGTGCAGATCAGGATACAGCCCACTGGAGACATCACGCTGTCAGGGTTCCAGCACGTGCCGTCAACATATAATTTCATACCCAAGGACAACGACATAGTGAGGCCAGCGATCAACTTGCCCAATCCCCTGCTGGTGTCACCGCCCACTTCGCTGTCAGTGAGCTCAGGTGCCGTGCATAATCTACAGCTCAACACCGCTGCCTACATTGAGACCAACAACACCAATAGGAGGTTGGCCGTGAACTGGTTGGCCCCAAGCGATCCGTTCGTGAGCCGCTACGTGGTGCAGTATCGCCTCAGTGCGGATTCAGACTTTGAAACTTGGACCACGACGTCAGCCACCAGCACCTTCATAGATTTCGTGGTGCTTGGCAGCAATTATGACGTGAGGGTGGCAGCCATCAATTCCCTGGATCGCAGAAGCGAGTTCACCACGGTGTCAGCACACACAGTGGTGGCCTAGATGTTGAAGGAAAAATTCCTCAGTAGGCTCAGCAAATTGGGCACCTATTCCTGCCGCAGGCACAGGAGGAAGGGCAAACAAGCCAAGCAACATTCAGATGCCAGCTGGCATTCACGCTATGGCACCTGCCTGGACGGTGAGCATCATTTTTGTAATTTCATCATAGAACCACCCACGCTGTACCATCTGGTGTTGTTCAGCCGCAGGGGCGAGGTCAACGGCCAATCCGTGCGTCTGGGCAGTATATCGCACAGGCCTGGCAGGCCACGTGGGGTCAGGGGGTGTCATAGTGCGCCAAAAAATCAGTGACGCTGACCACTGGCAGCCTGAAGGGCTCCTGGCGGTCGCTCACTATCTGCACGCCCCGCTTGGTCATCCACTCCTCCATCTGCCTCAGTGCCCCGTTGGTGAATTTCCTGCGACCTGGAGCCCGCGGCAGCGCCTTGTCCCCGTGATAGATGTCATCATAGATGCTGATGGTGGTTGAGCCCCAGTCACAGCCCAGCACCCATATGCGTTGGAACCTCAGATGTATGGCCAGCCGCACTGCCATCATGCCTGAGTTCTGCACTGACTCGTGGCTGCTCCACACCACCTCGCCCCATCCGCCGCCCCTGTGCCCGTTCCTGCAGTAGTAAATGGCGGGAGGCGTCACGCTGACCTGTGTCTTCATCTGGTGATCAAAACAGCACACGTGGTCCACGGCCCTGTGCCTCTGTATGAAGTTGCAACCTATCTCAGTGAATCTCTTGGGCAGTTGGTGGAACTGGGTCACTGATGGTCCATTGAAGAACACGAGGCATTGATTCATTATGATTTATTTAATGTTGCGGGGGTGTGGACATACGAAAAGACGCAGTCTTTGAGTTGATCAACGCAAGTTGATCATTAGAGGCACACACAAGATGAACTGCGTTCATCTACTCAATCACTACGTGATTTCGTGTTTGCTTCGCTTTACTTTATGTAGATTGCTTTGCTCAGAATCCACCTGTGCAAAGATGGAGTCTGACTTTATGTGAGTTGCCTCACTCGTCATCCAGAAGCAAGACCAATTTGTGCGGGATCATACCAACCCTGTGTGCTTCGCTTTCTTTACACCAGGCAGTGTGGGCCTGGACAGCACAAATTTTTAGTCTGTTGCGATAACAACCTAATCGCTGATCAGTTATTTTTCAACCCTGATCGTGATATGATTACTATTTTCCTTCATCATTTCAAAGCCTGGTAATTGGGGGCCACCCTTGAGATTGTTTAAATTTTGCCTTTGATAAATCTGCCTAATGTTCTGCCATGCCTTCTGTCTTTGCTTGAGCCTTTATTGGGATTGATCTGGGTCGTCCAAGTGATAATTTTATCTAATTGATAAGGTTTTAATTTGGAAAAATCAGTGGTGCCATAATATTTTTGAGATACTTGAGCCATACGCATTCTTAATGAATAATGCTTAGGACTGGATTGTATTGTGGATGATATAGTTTTAGACCAATTGTTGTAGTTTGCCATAATCACAAGTATATATGTCATCAACAAAATACACAACATCTTTTTGAGTTTACCAAACGATAAGTAAATTTGGAAATTGCTCAAAGCCATTTGACAATTTCTCCTTTGCGAAATGGGTTGGAGATTCCAATAGGCATATCCTCTCTCGCCCATTTCCTTATGTATTTTTCACAATTTATATAAATATCTTGAACGTTCCCTTTTGCAAGTTTAACGTTCACTTTAAGGTATGGGGCATCAGTTCTGACATTTGCCATGCAAACACGATGCCCCCTTTAATCTATGGCAGACAAGAACAACATCACGAATTTGGACAGCTATCGCAGGGATCGCAAGAGCCAACAGCTTCGCCTTGGGAGATCCAAGATGCATTCTGGATTCAACTTCGCGGAGCAGGCCCTCGTGATCCTCATAGAAGAGGCGCAGCGATCAGGCCACAACGACATACAAGCGGTGTGGTACACCATGGCCAGGCAATCACTTGAGGCCCTGAGGCATTGGGGCTGGACCACGGAAGAGCTCATCAAGCTGGCCAAGGACACCAAATGACGGACGCACTGACACAAAGCCTGCTGAGGAAATTGCAAGAGGACCTCAAGATGCGACAGGTGGAGTTCAAGAACGACCACGTGATCCGCACAGCCATCCAGATGGCGATACAAGAGATTGACCAGAGGCTCAAGGAGCAGGATGACTAGGAGACACAAACAATGACAGCATTAGAAAATTATAAAAAAATGTTCCCCACGGACCACGAATATTTTAAAGAGTGGCTCAAACCAGAACACGTGGCACAGAAAGCAGAATATTTCAAGATATTGGATCAGCATTGTGAACCCACACCCCACAGCATATTGGACATAGGTTGCGGGCTGGCCTTTGAGAGCAGAGCATTCAATAAGAAATACGGCACGGAATTGTATCTATTAGATGGAGATTTCAACTCCAACACCACAGGCAATCTGAGGAGGAAAGACTTTGGACCCAAGGGCAACATGATGTATTACACGGGGCTAGACAGCCTGCGTAAGTTCTTTGACTCACAGGGCACAACAAATTATACCATGGTGGATGCACACAACATCAACATCCCCCTAGACAAGAAGTTTGATCTCATCTGCAGTTGGTTGAGTTGTGGCTTCCATTATGCCGTGGATGACTATCGCGACCTGATCTTGCGACACAGCCACCCACGCACACGCATCATTGTGGACATAAGAAAATACACTGTCAACACTGCATTAAAAACTATTGACATCGTAAAAATTCTTGCTGAAAAATCCAGCAGCCTCAAGGCAGAGATACGATTCAAATGATCGCGGAGGACCTGGCATAGTGATTAAAAAAATTGATCGCAAAGGATTTTATTGTGCCAGCGATAGTGTGTATTTCCGTCTGCACAGCCAAGCATTGTTCAACAGCATAAGGACACACGCTCCGTGGGCACACTGCCACGCCCACATATGGGATTGCGAACCGCAGGACAGGATTTGGTGTGAGCAAATGGGTGTGAGTTTAACGGAGTCACAGACACCGCGAGAACACAAGACACAGGAACAACGCCGCGGATATTGGGTGTGTGCCAGGTTTGACCTGATACCAGAGCTGTATCAGGATGACGTGCCAGTGATCGCACTGGACGCAGACAGCATAGTCCGCAAAGACATCACAGAAGTACAGTATGATCTTGACATGAAACACAGTTGGTCAGCCAACAAGGAGTACATGAACCTGCCATTCAAGGCACAGGGATCATCTGTGGGCATGGCGGCCCACCATCCAGCCAGGCATCAGTTGCGACAAAAACTGCAGGATCACCAGCCGTGGAGGTGGCAGTTGGATCAAGAACTGCTGGATCAAATGGTGGCACAGGGACTGATGTCCACAATGACCATGCGTTATGGAGACTACAAGATGCGACAGGAAAATCCCGTTTGGTCTGGCAAGGGCGGCAGGAAAGAACAGCCCTGGTTCAAGCAGTTGCAGGAACACTATCGCAACATCACGTCATGACAGTGACCTGTGAGATACACAATCAAGATTGCCGCGTGGGTTTGAAAACGATCGCTGACAACAGCGTGGATCTCATATTCACTGATCCGCCCTATGGCATCAACGGGGCCAATCTTGATCAACACTACAACAGGGATGAATCCACCGTGGTGCCAGGCTACATAGACATAGACAGGGCCAACTACGCTGAATTCAGCCGCAGCTGGATAACGGAATGCAGTAGGGTGTTGAGGCCACAGGGCAGTGTGTATATCGTCAGCGGATACACCAACCTGCATCACATCTTGAACGCTCTGCACCGCACTGACCTGAGAGAGATAAATCACCTCGTTGCGGAATACAGTTTTGGTGTGTATACCAAAAACAAATGGGTCAGCAGCCATTATCATGTGCTGTATTGGGGCAAGGGCAAACAGACCTATTTCAATGGCCAGGCCAGGTTCCAGGACAGCCAACTCAGTTATCGCGACAGGATCAGTGTGCAGAAATTGCACAGGCGATACCAGCCAGGAGCAATAAAAAACAAGAACCAACTGCCACAGGATTTCATAGAGAAGTTCATTGAATATAGCACCCAGCCTGGAGACACAGTGCTGGACCCATTTGCTGGCAGTTTTTCCACGGGTCACGCCGCCGTCAAGTTGAAAAGGAATTTCATAGGTTTTGAACAGAACACCAGTGCCTATGAAGCATTTGGCAAGGCATTGGAGAACAGGCTGTGATCTGTCCCAAATGCAGTTTACCAAACACCACTCTACAATGGCACGAATCCAAGAATCAGTGGGTGTGTTTGCCCTGTGCCGTAAATAGGAGACAGGAACAGACAAGGATAGAACAACAATGGCAGAGGACGCATAAAAATTATGACATTGATCAAGGACACCATCATCAAGCAGTCAGTCACGGAGGCTGATCTCGTGGACAAGGTCGCCATGGCCAGGGAAGACATGTTGCAGGACGTGAGGATCCTGTCACAGATAGTCAACAGCTTCGTCAACATGAAATTCCTTGAGGACCTCAACAGGCTACGCAAGGCCCTGGTGACCAACGACCCCAAGCTCAATGACGTCATTGGTGACACATTCTATAGCTGTAATGTCACCCAGACCAAGATCAACAATTTCAACAGGATCAAGCACAGTTTCGCGAACAGCTCACAACGCTATGAGGAGTTGCTGAAGAAACCCCAGCAGGAATAGATCACGGTGACCTATCAACTCTATCAACAGGACTGCCTGGAGTGGATGCGATCACAACCAGGAGACAGCATTGACACCATACTCTTCTCACCGCCCTACAACAAGAAGGGCCTGCGGGGTGGCGTCAAGACCTGTGAGAACATCTGGAGTGGCAGCAACATCAAATATGAGACCTATGCGGACAACATGCCAGAAGCGGAGTATCAGGCCTGGCAGATCCGCATTGTGAATCAATGCCACAGGCTGATACGGCCCACGGGATCCATATTCTATCAGCACAAGATACGCAACTGGGCTCGCAGGGGCAGCCATCCCTGGCAGTGGTTGAGCAAGACTGAGGCCCAGTTCTACCAAGAGATAGTGTGGCATCGCAAATCAACCATGGCCATGGATGAGCACTATGTGTTCAACACCACGGAACGCATCTATTGGTTGTGCAAACAAAAACCCAAGGTCTATAAACATCAGCTCCAGGAGCAGTACCGCACAGATGTCTGGGCCATGCCGCCTGAGCGACAACAGGGACATCCAGCACCATTCCCAGAACAACTGGCAGAGAACTGCATACTATTGACCACCAAGGCAGGTGATCGTGTGTATGATCCCTTCGCGGGTTCAGGCACCACACTGGTAGTGGCAGAGCGTCTGGGCAGGCACAGCCAAGGCACAGAAATAGATCCCGTGTATTGTGACTTGGCACAGAATAGATTATCACGGCCCGTGAACAGGTTGTTTGAATAAAACCCGCTGAATCACACCGCATTTGCCAGGTTGACACCAATACAAGCCGTGTTATAATAACAGTAGCATAGAAACAATGATTTTAACGGTCATTATTTCATTGTTTCCTTAAGAAGAGTTGGGGCCTAACTCTGCTACATAGGCCCATTTAAAGGTTGACACTAATACAGATGTGTTATAATGAGTGTATGAGCAACACAGGATTACGACCAAGAAACAGCAATGAACGTGAGATCATGCATCTATGCACACAGGCACATGATTGGTTGGCGAATCATCTAAAAATCCACAGCAAGATGCAATTTGGCAGAACTGCCTACTGGGGAGACAACGCATTCCATGCAGGCCTATGGATCAATCGCACTCATGAAAGTGTGTTGAACTTTAGGAACCTCTACGGGGCACCCCTATCGCGACTGCTGAGGATCATAGCACACGAAGCAAGACACGCAGTACAATTTCAACAGGGCTGGTTAAAACAAACCAACAGAAGTCGCAGGCAACTGGGTGGATGGGAAACAGGAGAATGGAAGGGTGTGTATTACTCAGGTGCCTATCTGGATGCACCATGGGAACAGGATGCCAGGGCACACGAAAAGCCCTATGCAGACATGATCATTCACAGCGGTGTCATTGACAGGGATCAGTTAAAAAAGGTATTGAGTGGCAGCCAAACACAGGTGGTGTATCTCAAAAATGAAACCATGGAAATAATCAAAAGCCAACATGGCTCAGTGCACCTATACAAGGCCAGCACCCACACACAACAGCAACAGCACAAGAGAGATCAAGACTTTGTGAAGAGAGTCCTAGCAGAAGGATGGTATAAAAACGATAAAAATGGCAAATGGTATCACAGCGACATCACGAATTACAAAGCAAAATTAAAAACCTTTAAAAAAATACACAAAGCGACACGCACACAATACTGTGATCACAGTGTGGCATTCTTGACTGAAACACAATATAAGAACACTGTGCCAAAGGCAAGATTCTGGTCAGCACAGCAAAACAGAACATTTTACAAGAGCAGACCCATGCAAGACTCAGATCTTGTGTATTAGAAACAGAGTTAGGACCGTGTTTTGGCAGTGTTTGCCCTTTGTTTACGGTTTGTTTGTGTAGCCCTAGAACGGTAAGAGAGCAGTCGTCAGGGTCTAGACATCAATCATAATCTACTTGGGTTCACAAGTGTTCAACGCCTCGTGTCCAAACCACTGTAAAGGCGTTTATAACCGTTTAAACCACCGTTTACACACGGTATTATCCACCGTTGTGCCACCGTTTGCCACCCACATCGCACGGTTCTCACACGGAGATCCACTGCATTCCACCGCTAAGTCATTGATTGTGCTGGCTTTTAAATGATTGACACATTTACCAAAGGTGCTATACTGGATGTATAACAACGGGGAGCACATATGACAAAGATGACACAGGAAAAAATGCAAACACTGGCCTGGGCCAGTCATGACAATTACGATAGAGGCTTAAAGAATTACCAACCTGCTGTCACACACACCCTGCAACAACACCAATTGACCTACAGCAATTACCCTGTCACGGTGGTGTGCTATGACAGCCTACCACAGCAGTACATAGACAAATTACAGGCACAACTGCTAGAGGCTGAATCGCGAGGCTACAAGAGCCGCCAACCCATGGTGTTGTTCTTGCACGAATTTACCTGTGATGACAACATAGGTGGGGGCATGACTCCCATGGGAGAGATGTTGGATGGAGGGGGCTTGGTGGCCACCATGGGATTGAACACCAATTCAACCATGTCAGGTGTGAGAAATCCACAGGGAGAACAGGCCACGCTGGAGCACGAGTTTTGGCATTTGATAGACTATGCAGGTGATCATACCAACACGTGGTCGCAACCAATAGATCTCGCAGATCATGATCCAGATACCAGCGATGCTGTGCTGGACAACCTCAGAGAAGAAATGGGCCGCGGTGCCCTGTCAGTGGGCATGATCGTGAGGACATTAAAAAATGTAGAGCTTGAGACCTTTAGAGAGTACAGTGATCAACCACACGAGCTATGGGTGCATCACAGGATGTGTGAGACAGCGGGACTCGCACCAAGGAGCATAGAAGGCTACCATCTTTCGCACAACATACTGTTCAACGTGATGGGCTATCTCAATAGCCTGCCGCAGGTGGGAGTGAGTCGTTCCGCGTGTCGCAAAGCGGCCCAGCAGTTCTCCCTAGAGATTTCCAATAGAAAACGTTTCCTAGAAGAGATGCGAATATGTGGCTACGGTTGGTTGTTTAGCTAGACAGCACTGATGTATCAAGCCCCCTGTGGTAAAGGGGTGGAGGATGGTGGTGAATATTATTTTAATTTGATTGAAGCGTCCCCTGACATTTGGTAATCGCTGTGGTCTATAGCACTTGTAAAATTTTTTATATCTTTGGTGGGTCTAAATACACCACACAGTTTTATATAAAATCACCACCCCAAACCACCGCATTTACTTTACCAAACCAGTTGACAGCCTGTGCCGCCGTGCTATAATTGTATTAAAAAAGGAGACACCATGCCCATAATGCCAAGCCCATACGGAGACATCTACATTCACGCAGGACCCAGCACGGCTGACAAGCCCAGAAGCAAGAGGATCCCAGAATTGACTCAGGATCCCGTTCAGACCCAGTTCACTGTCAGCGACATACCCCTGGCACACATTGACGCAGTGTATCAGACCCTGGATCAACTGAGACAGCAGTA
>Ga0181347_1000781_pt1 | contig 10617 bp, 11 predicted proteins | sample Su13VDMM110SN_FD_130102 | JGI IMG/M metagenome (GOLD analysis project Ga0181347, IMG submission 130102) | Freshwater viral communities from Lake Michigan, USA - Su13.VD.MM110.S.N | ecosystem: Environmental > Aquatic > Freshwater > Lake | place: USA: Michigan | collected 2013-07-16
CGCAAAATCTCTAACCATCAACAAAGGCGTGGACAATGTTCTCTTGTTTGAGTTCATTAACCAAGACCAAAAACCTGTAAACATCACAGGTAGCACGTTTGTTTTCCGTGTGATCAACCAGGCAGGCGATGAGCTGTTGGTACAAAAGGATTGCGAAGTGTTGAGTGCTACCACAGGACGTGTGAAAGTGGTACTAGACACCACTGACACCATTAACATACAAGCACAGCCTGCTAGCTACAGCATCACACGCACAGCTGGTAACTATGCACAAGCTGTGTATGTGGACGCCAACAGCCAAGCTCGTGCAGACTGCAATATTGTGGACTCTGTGCTGCCACAATTTCAGCCCAGTCAGCCAGTCACGGTGCCTGACATCTACGGCAAGAATCAATTTGTGAGTGCAGCACCCACATCTTATCCAGACTGGGCCTTGAACCCGCAACCAATCAACAGCATACAACAAACTGAATTTTATAGTAGTCATATTGAAACCACAGGTGCTGCATTTACCACAGTGAAATTTGATCTGGTTCACTACACTGGAACAGTCAAGATTCAAGCTGCGCAAAACTATGAGTCAATTTGGTATGATGTCAGCGAAGCTCGTGAATACTTTGATGACACAGTCAGCGACTATTTTAACATTGTGGGCTATCATCCGCTGTTGCGTCTAGCACTAAACAACTCAATTGGTTACGGAGCCAGCGGTACAGTCACAGTGGTCAACGGTGTGGTCACAGCAGTGGCTCTGACCAATACGGGTATTGGCTATGTTGCTGCACCTTATGTTCAGATTCTGGGCAACGGTGCAGGCGCCATAGTAGAAGCAGTGTATGGGGGTAACGGAACAGTCAGTCAAGTCAATGTTATTGCTGGAGGTTCTGGATACTTGCCAATTCAATTTCTGGGCAGTCCATCTGCTACTGCGGTTTTTAGCAACGGCAAGATTGAAAACGTTCAATATCGTTGATATTGTGTGAAAACTCTGCTATACTAAGCAGATGCTGGATATCTTAGATTACTTACCCGCCAAGCGAAAAGTCAGTCCCAGCGGCTGGATCAGCTTTAATGCGGTGTGCTGTGATCACAATGGAGACAGTCCAGATCGACGCAGCCGCGGCGGTATCAAAACAAACGATCAGGGCTGGAGCTACCATTGCTTCAACTGTGGATACACTGCTAGCTTTATCCTTGGCCGTACCGTAAGTTACAAAGCCCGCAAGCTGTTGACATGGTTAGGTGTTCCAGATCGCGAAATAGAATTGGCCAATCTTGAAAGTCTAAGGCATCGAAGCATACACGGACTGCTAGAAGATCGACAAGCAGCCGACGCATTGGTTCAGGGAATTGAATTTGAAGAATGGGAATTACCTCCAGGCGCAGAGTTTTTGACAGCAGAATTTGCAGTGCAGTGGGAGTACTTACAAAGTAGATGTGTGCCATCTGACTTTCCGTTCATGGTGCAGGCTCAGTCCAAGCGACCGGGTGTGATAGTTCCGTTCACATACAACAACAAAATTGTTGGCAGCACTGTTCGATTCTTGGACAATTACAATCCTCGATATCTAAACAACATGCAACCAGGTTATGTGTTTGGCACAGACTTGTTGCACAACAACTGGACTCATGTGATAGTGACAGAAGGTATCTTTGACGCACTGTCAATTGGAGGCCTAGCACTCATGCACAACACAGTGAGTGATGCTCAAGCAAAATTGATACGACGACTGGGCAAGGAAGTTACTGTGGTACCTGACCAGGATTCTGCAGGTGTAGAATTAATAGATCGTGCTGTGGAACTAAACTGGGCAGTGAGCATACCTGCCTGGCCTGCAGACGTCAAAGATGTCAACGATGCTGTGAAGAAATATGGTAGGCTAGGCGCACTGATAACTATCATGCAAGCTAGAGAAACATCCAAGATCAAAATTGAATTACGAAAGAAACAACTTGTTAAAAGACTACGGAACTGATGTACAACGACTGTTCCTGGAGATGATACTTCAGGATGCAGAAAGTTATGTTCGTGTGCAGAACATCTACAATCCAGAAAACTTTGATCGTAGCGTAAGACCTGCGGCCGAGTTTATCAAGTCACACAGCGTGGATCATGGCACCTTGCCCACTGCTGCGCAGATTGCTGCGACCACAGGAATCAAGTTACAGAGTCTGGATGAATTCAATGAAGGACATCATGCCTGGTTCATGGAGGAGTTTGAAAACTTTACCAAGCGGCAGGAACTGGAACGTGCCATTCTAAAAGCAGCAGACTTGCTGGAAAAGGGTGACTATGATCCTGTGGAGAAACTGATCAAGGATGCTGTGCAGATCAGTCTAACAAAAGACATGGGCACAGACTATTTTGATGATCCTGCCGCTCGTATCAACCGGTACTTCAACGCTGGCGGACAAGTTTCAACAGGTTGGCCACAAATGGATCGACTGTTGTATGGCGGATTCAGTCGCGGAGAACTGAACATCTTTGCAGGCGGTTCGGGTTCGGGTAAAAGTCTTGTAATGATGAACATTGCGCTAAACTGGTTGCAGCAGGGTCTGAGTGGTGTGTATATTACACTAGAGCTTTCGGAAGAGCTAACCAGTTTACGAAGTGATGCCATGCTGACCAGCATGAGCACCAAAGAGATCCGCAAGGACATTGAGACCACAGCACTCAAGGTCAAAATGATTCAAAAGAAGTCTGGACAGTATCGTGTGAAAGGCCTGCCGGCACAAAGCAATGTGAATGACATTCGTGCTTACTTGAAAGAAGTGCAGATACAAACAGGTATCCGGGTGGACTTTATCATGGTAGACTATCTAGACTTGGTCATGCCAGTTAGTGCCAAGGTCAGTCCCAACGACTTGTTTGTGAAAGACAAGTATGTGAGTGAAGAACTGCGTAACTTGGCCAAAGAACTAGGTATCCTGATGGTAACTGCCAGTCAGTTGAATCGAAGTGCTGTGGAAGAAATTGAATTTGATCACAGTCACATTTCGGGCGGTATTTCAAAGATTAACACAGCAGACAATGTGTTTGGTATCTTTACAAGTCGTGCCATGAAAGAGCGTGGCAAGTATCAGATACAGTGTATGAAATCTCGAAGCTCGACCGGCGTTGGTCAAAAAATTGATTTGGAGTATAACATTGAAACCATGCGTATTACTGACGAAGGCGGGGACGAAAACGGTTATAACAAACCACAAAGTTCAATCATGGATAGTATCAAGGCCAAGAGCCAGGTTGTTGCAGGCTCCGACGCTGCTTGGGCTGCTCCCACAGGAGGCACACATGTCTGGGACAAGCCCATGGTCAAACAAGGAGATGTTGCCAAGGTCAGCGGAGACGTTCAAAGTGCCAAGCTGAAACAAATGCTGGGCAAGATCAAAGCAGGATAATTATGAAATTTTTCAAACATATCCAGGGGTTAATTGTCGATGCAGGTCAGATGCCCAATGTGCCCCCGGCGCTCTCGGCGCTCATTGCAGCAGCTGACCGTTACTACAGTTCAGATGATGTTTGTGTGTTCTTTGAAGATTTTGAAATTACGGATCAAATGATATCAACGGCGATTGCCCAGATTGGTACACCGGCGTTCATAGTAAATACTTTTTACGCCAAAATTGATTCAGCATATCTGGTGCAGTGTATGCCGCTATCTTTGTACAGTTCTAGTAGACCAGTTGTGCTCAGCACGCAGTTTGACCAAACCGATCAGTTGACCACTTCTTATTGCAGTAATTTTACATTGAACAGAAAACGTATCAATAGATTTATACTGATCAAGCTGGTAGAATGGTTTCGTTTGACCTCCATTGACTATACCTACAGTGGTGTAGATAAAAATTATGATATGAACTATATCATTGATGAAATGAAGTCAGTGTCTAGTCCTGCTTGGCCCAAGAATTTTGAAAGTTTTATTTTAGCACCAACTGTATTGCCTAAAAAGTGGATTGCAGTCGAAGGTGATGTGTTGAAAGAAAAAACACAGATTAAGCCGTCCAGCAACAAAAAAGTTTGGCAAGCAGGACTCGATAAATTATTTTATCATAGTGCAGTTAGCTTGATTACTGAAAGTATAGATTACCAAGCAGGGATAGGATATACTGAAAAAACTGGGTTTGCGTTGTTGGGAAAAACTTTCCCAATCTGGGTTGGAGGGAAATATCAAGCTGAAGAATTTTCTAAACTTGGTTACGACATATTTGACGATGTGATCGATCACTCTTATCAGAATAAAGATACATTGATAGAAAGATGCTATCATGCTGTAGCAGACAATATTGACATCCTGACAGATTTAGAATTTGCTAGACACACAAGAGAACTCATGAAACAACGATTGATCAACAATCAATCGTTGTTTATAAATGATTGTAATTCAACGCAGATAATAGAAAGCAAGGTACTGTCATATGTAAAAGAGGGACCTTTCAAGCAATTTATGGCAGAAAGACTTAGACTGGTGCCGCTTTAACTAGTTACACCTTTGATCACAACAAAGTTCAACACAATGGCTTCACTGAGTGAACCTGTGCTTCTGTTGCCCACGCTGATTCTGCATGAACCAGCAGCAGTAGCATCGCACTGAACACTGTAAGCACCTGCTGTGGCACCTGATGCAATGCTGACCATGACCACATCAGTGGCAGCAACAGCACTGTTGGTCAGTGTAAAACTGACTTCTGCGGCCGCTGCCAGGGCTGCTCCATTCATGGTAATCTGACCTGACACTTTGTCTAAGGTAACTCCGGTGCTTTTGCTTGTGGCCTGTGTTACTGTGCCACCAGCACCGGTGCCATATCCTATGCCAGCAGTGGCGCTGGTAGATTTGATAGATGATGCTGAAGTGATCGACGAAGCTGACGTAATTGCATTGGTAAAAACGCTCAGGGGACGGTTGAGATCAAATATGGTAATTGTGGTTCCGGAATCAACTGTGGAGAAATCAAATTGATAAGTCCCAGTTGCTGCAAAAGTAATCACATTTGCAGAGTATCCTTGAATGCCGGTGGTGCCTAGACTCACAGCAGCTGGCAGTGTCAGGGTGTATGCTGTGTTGGTAATATTCACAATGACTCGCAGCACACCTGATGTTCCGCTGGCTGGAAAATTGTTGAAATTCAAACTAACAGAGCCTGTTGTGGAAATAAATTGATATTGTCCAGCGCTGTAGTCCAGTGTGATAGACCCTGACGTTGCTGTGTTTGGAACATATGTATAACTGACATCTTGTAGTTTAACAGCGTACATCAAGTTGTCTGCCATGTTGTTGTTGAGCGTGGTGCCTGTCAGTGCAGCCTTCAACACAACCTTGCTTTGTAAGTCGTCTATTTCGCTTTCTGCATATTGAAAATTGGTTTTGATATTGGTAAAGTTGTCTCTAAAGCCCTGAGTGTTGTTGGGCACGCCGGCCACTGGATAGTTACCGTCGACATTGTTTGGGTTGATTTGGCTGGTCATTTCGTAGTCCTTGTATTAGATATTTATTCAGACCCAGAAATAGCTAAATAATCCAAAGGTCCGGAGCAATGCAGAAAAAAACTCGAAGTATTCTAGAAGAATTGGAATCACTGTATGTAGAACGTGATCAGCGCTTGCTGATTGAAAATCGTGCTACAAACGTGATTGCCAATGCCATACGACTAGTAGAACAGATTGAAGCTGAGTATGACGCTGAGGCAGCAGAAAATCTCACAAGAAAATTACTCAATGCCATTCGCACCAAAGACGCAGGCAAGTTCTCGCGTTCAGTAAGGAGAACCCATGCAGATTCATGAATTAACACGCAAACGTCCCATCAAAGAAGCATCAGTTGGCGGAGCACTTGGTGGAGCAGCCAGCGTAATAGGTGGTATAGCTTCGCAGTTGGTCAACAAAGCTGCCACTTCACAAGGCTTGAATCCAGTGTTTGGCGGTCAACAAAAAGCCACTATATCCGGAGCTCAATCTGCCGCAACAGCAGCCAATAATCCGCTGGTCAAAGGTCTAGCAACTGCTGCACAAAAAGAATGGAAACAAACTGTCAGTGAACTGATGCAAAAAATGAAAACTCCGGCTGGTTTGATGGCAACTCGTCCAAGTGAACTGCCACCGGCCCAATTACAAAAGGCACTGGGAGACCTGGTGTCAAGATTGATTGGCGAGCCTTATGAATCTTTGGAAAATAGCATAAGTGCAGAGGCACGCAACGGAAAAGGCAAACAATACGCAGCTGAGTTGAAAGATACCATTGACGAACAAATTGCTGCTATCATAGCACAAGAACAAACAGCTGACAAACCCGATCCCAACAAAGAGTCAGCATTGTGGACCACACTGGCCCAGGCAATTACAGGTGCCAAAAGCGAAATAGAGTTTAGTGCTAGCGGTGCTAGCGGCAGACAAGGTGTTGCTGCTCGTCCAGGACTGCTGCCGCCAGAGGCAGAGCAACTAGCAGATGAAATGAAAATGTCTGACCAAACTGTGGCTCTCTTGCAAAATTATATCAAACTTAACGGCAACAAAATAACTCCTGCCCTGGCAGCACTACTGGGCGGGGTCAAATGAATCTGATCGAAGGCGGCAACGTATTCAAAGACAAGATGGGTCTGCCACTGACACAGCGCATTGAACAAGGTGATATATCCGGCACTGTGCAGTGGTTAGAAACTGTGACAGGTCTAGACTTGACCAGCACAGAAGATCCTGGCACAGGTTATCCTGTGAAATGGCTGGGCAGCACCGGCAAAAAACCGTCATCAGGAGACCTGGATTTGGCAGTTGATACCAACGAGATATCCAAGGCTGAACTAAAAGTCAAACTAGATCAATTTGCTACAAGTCAGGGACAGGATCCAAGAGATTTTGTGCGTATGAGTGGTGAAGCTGTGCATTTTAAAACACCCATACTTGGCAATGCTGACAATGGTTTTGTGCAAACAGATTTCATGTTCATGCCCAATGTTGAATGGGGAGCATTCTTTTTGTCCGGCGGTGTTGATTCTGAATACAAAGGCTTGTACCGCAACATACTCATGAGTTCAATTGCCAAGAGTCTGGGTCTCAAAGCATCTGCCAAAGGTGTGTCTAGTAGAGTAACAGATCAGTTGATACAGGGCGGACTAGATCCTGACTACGCTGCGGAAATTCTACTGGGCAAAGGTAACACTCGAGACAACCTAAAAAATGTTGAAGCTATTTACGCTGCTCTAGCTCGTGATCCCAAACGTGATGCGAAACTGGAAGACTTCCGTCAATATCTTGCTAGAGACAACCTCAAAGAACCGTCAGCATCAGTTGCTGAAGATGATGTAGGATTTCTGGGACGCCTGCGTGACCGCATTGTGAATCGTGGCTATGTTGCTCTAGTAGAAAACAACATGATTGCAGAAGCTGCTGCACCAGGCGTGGGCGGTCGTGCCAAAGGCATTGAACACCTGGAAGATTATGTTTTTAGAGAAGGTGTAGCTGGCATTATCAAAGCTCTGGAGATAGCCCAACATGCTGCAGAATCTCCAACAACTACTACCACTGCCAAGTGGGACGGCAAACCTGCTGTGATATTTGGCCGCAAACCTGCCACAGGTGAGTTTGTGCTCACAGACGGTTCAGGATTTGAAGCCAAGGGCTACGATGGTCTTGCCACAAGCCCACAAATGATGGCAGATATACAAAGCAACAGATCTGGAGACAGAACTGACTTGATCAACATCTATGCAACACTGTTTCCAGTGCTAGAAGCTGCCTTGCCCTCCAACTTCCGCGGTTATGTCAAAGGAGACTTGCTGTATATGCAACGTCCTCCTGTGGTAGCTGGCAACTATGTGTTTGAGCCCAACACCATTGAATATCGTATCCCTGTCAAAAGCTCCATGGGTCAGCGCATTGGCAACAGCGACATAGGTGTTGCTGTTCATAGCATGTATGCTGATGTTGGCGACTCACGCCAGCCACTCAGCGGTGTAAAATTCAATGAAGTCCCAGGACTGTTATTGGAACGTCCAGCTACTCCCAACACACTAGAACTAGACGATGGGATTGTAAAACAACTCAATCAAATTGTTCGCACTTACGGATCTAGCATGAAAACTCTGTTTAATCCAGCTGAGCTTCGTACTGCACAAATCACAGATTTGTTCAAGCTGGCAGTGGATTTTATCAACACCAAAGTGGGTGCGCCCTTGCAGCCTGCCAATCAGTTGGTAATAGAATTTGGCAACTGGTTAAAAACCAAAGTAACTCCGCGCAAGTTCAACAACATTGTGGAATATTTGAACAGTCCCAGTAGCAACATTGAGGCCCTGGGCGCAGCGTTTTATGCATTTGAACTGCTGCATGCACTCAAGATGCATCTAAAGAATCAAGCAGACGTTGCCAATCCTGGCGGCGAAGGTTGGGTCATGGCCACGCCTGCCGGCTACAGCAAACTGGTTTCTAGGTTTGAACCCACTGCATTTGCTGCTCAAAATCGAGCTAGAAATAACCCGCAACAGGCGTGATTTTTCCAAACTGACTAAATAAAAGCAGGGATCATGTGTCCCACTAACTTAAAGGAAATTTATCATGGCAGTATTAACAAAAACAAACGGTACCACACAACCGTCATTTGCAATCGACGTAGCAAACGGTTCTATCGCAGGAACAGCTAACGTAGCAGCTCAAGGTCCAGTTCAGATCCAAGGTCCAAAACTTGACTTCTTCACTTTGACAGCTAACGCCGCGTTGACAAACGCTGGTAACGTTAACGGTTACTTGAACAACGTGTTGACTTCGATTCAACAACTTGGTACAATCGCAATTTACCAAGCAGGTGCTACAGCTGGTACAATCAGCTTGGCTATCTATCCAAGTGGTGCTTACACCACAGCTACTCTGGTTGCTGCTGCTCAAACAGCCAACGCCACAGGCGGCCTGAACATTGGTATTCCAACTGGCAACGTTTCTGGCACAGCTAGCTTCACTAACCTGTAATCAGTTTAGACCCACAGCAACCCTGGACGTAAAAAATCCAGGGTTTCTTTTTGGCCTTAAATATCTGTCTAATGAGAATACAGTGCCGAACACTTTTTGATTGCAGCTACACAGGCGTTACAGGCAGCTTCCGCACTAGCATGATTCCGTTTGAAGACAAGTCAGGACAACAGATACTAGATCTTGCCGACTGGAATCGCAGCAGAAATCAACAGCGCAACTGGGAAACTTTGTTGCAAATACTAGGACTCAAAGCACAACCCATAGACCTGGTGTTGCCTGTTCATCGATCGGGCACATGGGAATTTGAATTTGCCATAGAATCAGAAGGCGTTTACTTGGTGGGCAACAATCCTGATCCGCTGGCTGGCCTACTACAAGACTGTGACGGGGTGCCAATGCTGACAGGACTCACTGAAACAGCACAAGTTGAACGCAGTATTTCTACTCACGGTTCCAATCAAAACATTTGGTTTGTGCTACTAAATAATACACTGGAACAACAAAATGGCTGATACCACCGACATTGAAAAGAAAAGTCTTGAAGCACATGTGGAATTGTGTGCAGAGCGATACAAAGCACTGGAACTGCAATTTACAGACGTCAGGTCAGATATCAATGATCTCAAAATCATGGCCGAGAACACTCATAGATTAGTGCATAAGATGTCAGAAAATCGCAACAGTCAAGTGATCAACTGGGGTATAGGTATCATTGGAACCTTGCTTGCAGTATGCGGTTGGTTGATAACGCAGTATGTCAAAACTCTATGACTAGAGAACAAAAGCTAGAACGTTTTGCCGAACGTGAATTCAAGAGAAATCTTGACAACATGATTGTGAAAGATCATGATGGTAGCTATATTGTGTTTGGCAAGTATCGTGTGGCACAACACCTCTACGGATACATGGTCAGCACTTGGTCAGATGACATACACTGCTTTGACAGCAAGCGCAATGCTGTGAGCTGGTGTGTGGCAGACAAATTTAATCAACTGACATTGGCCAACACTATTTTGAATCTAGACCGTAGAAAACAAACATTAACAGCTGATATCCATTGCCGTCAAGGCATAGCTAGACGTAGTCAGTCAACTCACTCTTATGAAATCATAAACATGAAAGTACAGCCCAAACAAATTCTGTTAAATTCAGTATCATCTGAATTGGAGAAATGTGTAAACTCGGCTAAATATATGCAAATTAGAGGATTCTCAAATGAAACTGCAAGAACTAGCGGCCCCTCAGCCAAGTAAACAGATCGCCAAAGTATTCGAAAGCTACTTTGGTTCACGCATCAGCTTTGACCAACTTAGTCGTCGTCAAACTGCTGGCATGCTTGATCGTGTGCGTGGCCTACTGGGTGAACACCAGAACACCACAGCTCGCCATCACAGTGAAAAGAACCCCAGTTATCTCAAACTGGTAATGATGGAACAGGCTCTTCGTGGACGTCTCAAAGAGATGGATGCACCTGGTGCCAACGGACAAGTTGATCCGGCTGCTGCTGTGGCCAAGGTCAAGGATCCCAAGCTGGCTGCTGCTCTCAAGAAAAGCACCGCTGGGCAAACCCTCAATCCCGACGAACAAAAGCTGGTGGCTGGCGCTGCACTGATGCAGGCCGAAAGCTATCGTCGTCGTCAACTGGGACGTAGACTAAC
>Ga0181347_1000783_pt1 | contig 10604 bp, 20 predicted proteins | sample Su13VDMM110SN_FD_130102 | JGI IMG/M metagenome (GOLD analysis project Ga0181347, IMG submission 130102) | Freshwater viral communities from Lake Michigan, USA - Su13.VD.MM110.S.N | ecosystem: Environmental > Aquatic > Freshwater > Lake | place: USA: Michigan | collected 2013-07-16
AAAAAGGCTCGGGGTGGATGCTTCCCCCAAAAAATTGGGTTTTGGCGTTTCGTTTTGCGGTTGTTTTGGCGGGCCGTTTAGTGCTTGGTTGCGTGCTGCTTGGCGTTGTGCTGTTTTGTTGTTCACATAGATGGCTCCGCGCTTTGAGTTGCACGTTCTGCATGAGGGTACAAGGTTGGCTGTTGAGTCGTCTCCGCCAGCGTCATGCTCTATGAGGTGGTCAGCTTGTGTGGCTTTGTTGCCACATCCCCAGTAGCAGTCTGGGTTGCCTTCTAGGAGTGCTGCTCTGTTTTGTCGGTATTGCTGGGTTGTTTTCCTGTTGCCTGCCATGAGGCTGATGCTACTACCGCCCTTGCTTCGCTGCGGTTGCTTTCGTGTGTGTGCTGGTCTCGGGTGTTTGTGCCCCCCACATTTCACAGCTGTTCGCTGTTGGCTGCCGGACTGTTTAGGGTGGAACACCATTCGCCTTTTGTGTCGTTAGGGAACGCTGCACTGGCGACTTACCCCAACAACCTTTCACGTAAGTCATCTTGGGTGGTTGGGCGCGCCAGCTCTACCCACGTCACCGTGTGTTCCGCCTGCACAGTGCAATCCCGTACGAGGCCATGGCCGTATTTAGTTGTAGGTGCCTAGGGGCCTTTCGTGTTATGTTTCGCACCCCTAGGCAAATGACAGGTTAGTTCTTGCGTATGCCTTGAAGGCAAGCAATGCCCAGCGACAATAGCAGTAGGTACCAAGCCACAATCACCATTGAGCTAACCGTTGCGCTATGAAGTCAAGGTCACTGGGTCGCCATAGATAGCACTCAGCGTGGCGTTCTACTGAACTGCGCCAGTAATCCTGTGCCATTGTTGTTTTACCTTTTTCTGTTTTTAACTCAGCAAATATGAGCCCTCTGTCTTGATGGGCCATTACTAAATCGAAGAATCCAACGCTGCCCATAGTCATGTACCTACCTGTACGCGTCATGGAAGGCTGGCTATGATGCACTACCCAGCCGTATTGGTATGCCAGTGCTTTGACCTGTGCGAGGAATGACGCTTCACTGATGGGAATCATTTGTCTTTGCCTAGCATGAAGCCGCACATGAACAGTGAGATGCACATAATGAGCAGGGTTAGCACGTCAGCCATTAGAAAGTCCTTTCCAAATTACCAACAAAAGTGGGCTAACCAAAATTGCAATAATTACAACTGTCGCTGTGTTGTTATTCATTGTTAAACACCTGTTCGTTGTCTTGACAAGTACCACAACCACATTCAGAGCAGTAGGGCAATGCTCTCCAATACATAACATCTGCCCGTAGGCGTTCAATCTCATCGGCTGCTTTGTGCAGTTCTTCAATCACATGGTCGCCCTCTGTCACTGATGCCCAAAGCCGTAGTCGGGTCACAATGTCATCAGTCATTAGAAAGGCTCCTCAGGACTGTCATAGGTCGGCGCTGGCTGTTCGCCATTCTTGAGGCTGTCAATGTAGGCGCTTGCCTCGCGCTTAGTCATGGCTTGCAAGTTGTGTGGTGGTACTTTGCCCATTGACTTACACACGGCCCTAATCATGTTCTGTTGCTTTTCGCTAGCAAGGTTGCTTGATTCTGTGATTGTGCCATTGCCTGATTCTGTCATGCGCTGCACTTTGCCCATTTCCTCACGGCTTGGGCGCTTAGTAAAGTCAGAACCACTTAGACCGGCATTAGCAAGTGCTCGACCTACCGCGCCTGTCTCACAATTCTCTAGGTGACTGGTTTTGTTCACGTTGCCTTGGCCACGGATTTCTTCTGCCCAGCCCGTAGCAATGATTTCGTCATTAAGCCACAGCTCGCATTTGAACACGGCCACATCAGACAGGTAATGCACTAGATCAGTAATTACCCTGGCATCAGGGTGTGCCTTTAGGAAACGGTCTAGACGGCTGGCTACTGGCTCGTAATCGTCAAGGTTAAAGGCCACGGCTGTACTCATTGTTGATGCGGTTCAACTCTGCCTCAATGCGTAGCAACGCTTCTTTTAACAGTTTAATTTCTTGCTCTTTGGCATAAATCATGTCTGCCACGTCATCGTTGTGGGTGTACTCACTCATGATTTGTTTTCCCTTAAACGGTTGTTAGTTTCTAAAGTCCATATGTTGCTTTTAAGCAAGGCTATTTCAAGATTTAAGCCTGTGATTTCTTTAGTTATTTCACAATCAAAACACAGTTCATCATCTACGCAATCACAATTGCCTAACAATCGCTTAATAATGTCATCACTCATCGTCAGCCAACTTTACGCTTGAGAGGTAGTTCAACCCTTTTGACGGCCCACTGCTGTTAGTAGATGGGTGCCACTGGTGCCTAATGGTTTCAGCAATGTTCGGCAACGCGTGTAATGCGCCTACGGCTTCAAGTACAAGGCTTGACTCTTTGAACCTAAGTTCTAGAGCAAGGTTGTGGCTCAAGTTGGTTAGTTTGGCGATTAGTTCGCCAATGCTGTTTTCCATTGTTTCCTTTGTTGTTTGTGCCATTCGGCGTGTGCTTGTTTGCAATCTTTGCATGGTGTTTCACCATGTCTTAAATGTCTTTTATACGCTGAGCGTGTGCCACATTGTGCAGTGATTGGTTTATTGGGCATTTTTTATCATTGCGTTGAAAGCGTTTGGCTTTTCGATGCTTGCTATAGCGGCCAAAGCGTTTTTCTTTGTGCGGTATTGGCGTACATAACCACGCTCGTTATCTGTAACTTCCCAAACCATTCTGCCGTTGTCGTTGATGCGGTTGGTTGTCATTGTGAAGCGTGTGTTTGTTTCCATGTAATAAGTATAACCACATATAACCACACAATGCAAGTCAATTAGCAATTTCTTTTCCACCTAGCAACTAAAGGATTTCGAGACTGGCAGATGAAAGCTTGTAGGTGTTTTTGCCCTTTTAGACAGCCCCAGCCCCACGGCCCTACGCGCCACACTTTGCGGCCTGACCGTTCCACGTGGCTCTTAAATGCAATGGCATCAGCCACCTTGACTTGCTGTGCCGGGGTTAGTCCTTTGGCTGAGTTGTAGTTAGACCATGTGCGGAAAGTCTGGCGATGGATGCCAAGCCCCCCTGTGTAGGACTTTGTGGAATGTTGCCAGTTGCCACCAGTTTCGCATTGGGCTAACTGATCGTAATAAGCGTCAGGCAGTACGCCTTTGTATTTGGCGTGTGAATTAGCAGCTGCACTTGCGTGGGCTGGGGTGGATAGGGCGAGGATAAGCGTTAGTGCCATGAGTTTCTTAATCAACTCTCTCAACTTCTGTAGGCGGCCCCCATGAGTGCCAAGATTCTGCACGTTGGCAGACTTGGGTGTACACAATCAGGCCTGTGGTGATGTCTGTAAAGACCTGCACCATGGTTTTCTTATCTTTAGACCTTAGAGCCACATAGCCCCATGTCGGTATCATGGGCGGTTCTGCATCATTTTGAGCCATAGCCAGCACGACACCCATCCCATAATGAAACTGTAGATAAATTGCGTATCGGTCATGCCCAGCCCCTAGCCATGTCTAGCCCTGCCTGTGTGATAGCACACACAATCGCCTGAGACCCACTTGAGACGGCTCTACGGATGCCTAAGTCCTGTATTAGACCCATTGTGCGTAAATCGCTACAGCGCTTCCAATAGCCCTTTATTTCATGACCGGCAAGCGCGGCTCGAGCGCCTGCTTCTTCATCGGTCAGGCCAAGAGTTGCGTAATAGTACTGCTCAAGCAGAATGGCGCGGTGAGTGCCCACTCTGATGGGGTTTACTTGCCGTGACGTTTCGGGGTCGGTTGCCCTGAATAGTGGTAGGTCTGTGTATGTCATGTTTCCTCTGACTTTCTGCTATTTGAGTAGCGGTGGTTACTTTACACAATTTAGAAAGTCGGTGGTGGATACCCAATGGAAACAAAGTACCCACCACCTAGCCCCAGCACTGCTCAAACAGTGTCTGGGAATCCTATTTAAGTGCCCTGAATTGAGCCTCAAAGTGTTCAGAAGTTTGCTTGGCCAGTTCAATATGCAGCCAATTAGGTGAGCCTTGATACGAGCCTGCGTTGTCTGTGGCTGTAAAGATTTTGACACCAGCTTTGCCTTCGCCTCGACTACAGCGATAGCCAGCGCCGTACTCGCCGTAGGCGTACCAGTGCATTTCGCACAGCCCTAGGGCTTTGCTGTTGGCTAGGAACCAGTCCCAGATAATACGTGCCTGGGCTTCGTCTTTGTATTGGATGTCAGCTGCGTATCCGGTGGCATGGACAGACAGTCCTGCATTGTTGCGCATTGGTCGGTTGGCGTATGTGCCTAGCGATTTGGTTCCCCAACGCTTTCCGCATAGTTCAACAAGTTTTGCCGTGACGGGTTGTGTCCCTTTTCCGTCCCATGATGGGTAGTACGGGTAGACGCGATTAGTCATCTCTCTTGTCCTTGTCGTTCTGATTTCCCTTCAGGCCGTTAGAGGCAAGGAGACCGGCAAGAACGCCAGACATGGTCAAAGTTAGCGGACTCAGGATCTTCCAGGCTTCAGCATCGTTGGGTGCTTGCTCAAGAGGCTGAACAACGAAGAGAAGTCCGTAAAGAAGTACGAATACGGTGCCGACGAATGCAATGGAGATTGCTAGTCCGACAATCAGGATGAGTCGTCCTTTGATTTCTTCGTTTGAGAGTCTTGCTTTGAATTTCATGCGCAACGTCCTGTTCCTTGTTCGTTTGGTGCGATTGTTGCTGCCGATAATGCTTTGTTTTTGACGCGCTCGCAGTTGACTCGGGTGCGATCAGAACAAGCGGTGAGGGTGATGAGGGTGGCGCTAATCAACAGTAAGCGTTTCATTGTCTTGCGTTTCTAAATACTTGGCGTATTCCTCATCGGTCATTTCTCTAATTTCATCGTCTATTTGAATTAGTGGGTTGGTCATTGCTACGCCTTTCGGTATCCGTACACCGTAATAGTGCCACCTGTAAGGGTTCCTGCTGTTGGAATTAGCGTGAACGCTGTGTAGGAAGTTGCGTTGTCTAAAAACCCATTATAAGAACCTGCTACTGCGCCAGTACTTGTAGAAGCAATATTTGGGGCATTGACAATTGTTCTTGTTGCTGTAAATGGATTTAGAAGTTCAAAATTGGCGTAAGCCCCTGTACTTGAACCTGTACCTACAAAGCCCCATGAGGCGCTGTTATTGTTTAATCCGTAATTTAATGTGTTAGAAGTGTAAAAAACAGCAAGACGGGCACCGTAATAGCCGGTAGTTGTGGAACCTAATTGCATCCCAATGTCTTGTGCAGCCGAGTGAGTACCACCAGTATAAAGAATTTTGTAATTGTCAAAATCTGTAGAGAATGCACTAGAAACGGCAACACTAGACACGCCACTACCTACGGTTTGTGACTTGATGTAAACCAGCCCTGAGTTGGCTAGATAAGTGTTCGTATCAGCAGCCGTCAGCACCTCGCCCGTAGTAAAAGTCTTTATAGCCATAGTTAAAATCCTAACTTGTTGTTATTTTGTGGTGAGGTCATACGTACCAGTTTCCAAGACGGTTCTGGTCTAAAACACCATAGACAGCGCTATCCAGCAAGAAATCTGCGTAAACATCCATAGGCGACAAATACAAAGTAAACACCGTCTGATCTGGTGTGCCACTGTAACCAATGCCCTCTATAGAACATATCTTTGTTGTAGTTGTGCCAGAACCCGGCACGACAAACTCAAGATAAATGATGGAACCACTACCGTAATTGGCTAATAAGTTAAGCACACCTGTGTTGTCTTGCATGACGTCAGTAAAGGTGACCTCATATCGCAAGTCGTTGGGGTTGCTTTGACTGTTAGCAAGCCATTGAGCCCTGTTTTGCGCTTGGCTAATCGTGATGCTGGCCGTGGCAACACTGTTAAATCGTGCACCATAAGTAGTGACGCTGCTCGAGTTGGTTGCGGTCTGTGCAGCAACTACTGGCGGTTGCACAGTGACTGTGTTAATAAAGTTTTGCCCAGCAGAGATACGCCTAAAATCTTGGTAAATGACGTATTTGTTACCTGTAGAAGCACCTTTAGCTGGTTTTAACGTTATTGCGTTTGTGACTGGTGAGCCCGATACTTGGGCTTTGCGTAATTCTAGGTATTGGTTAGACAAATACAGCTGGCCGCCAGTGGCTTCTGTTTTTAGGTTTGTATTTATGCGTGCAGCTAATGTGCCTGTGTATGTTGCTGCCGTGGCACTAAAAAAGCCAGTATTAAAAGGTTGTATGGCCATGTCTGCGGGCAAAGCACCTGACGCAACAGTAAATTGGTTCCATATCTGCTTAAAGCAAAAGTCTTGTGTCAGCGTGAAGTTAGTAACTTGTATGCGCCCTGCTCTGGTCATCCAATCATCTAAATAGATTGTTGCTGTTGAGTTTTTGCCAGTGCCAGCAGTTGTGTTTGTGCCTACTTGATCGTTGAACTGTATTTCAGATACCCAAAAGTATTGAGCATCTACGCCACTACTTGTGGAAGTTGTGACAGCGGTGCCAATACTAAAGTTTGCTACTTGGTTGTTGTCGTTTTTTATAGTTAAAACAAGTTGCTGTCCAGAGTAGTCATCTAGATAGTTTTGCTTGCCTCTAAATCGCGTAAAGCTTTTAACCATAGATGTGACCTCAGTAAAACTGGGTACCAAATAGAACTTAAACTCTAAACGTGCCATTACATTGCCCGGGTGTTTATTGGTACTGGGCCGTTGCTGCGTACATAGTTTTGCAGGGCAAGTACAACAGCGTTAGGGTCGCCGCCGTTTACGTTTACTGTTATGTTGTTGCCCATACTGCCCATTTTTGACAAAGGAATTACGGCCTCTGGGCCTGCTTCACCAATCAGAGCAAATGTAGGGCTTGTGACTATGCCGCCTGTGGCCATGGCTTTGTAGTCCAGTCCTGCAGGGTTAGCACCACCAGCTGTACCACTGTCGCCACCAAGACGGCCAAGACTGATCTGACCAAGCGAGCCAATATCTTTGCCGGGCTTAATTAAGTTAATGCCTTTGATAACTACGTTAATCATGGTGATAAAAGCGTTAGCCATAAACTCAAAGTTTCGTGCTACTTGATTGACAACTGCATTAACGACAGCGCGAAAAGTATCAAACTTCTTGTAAGCCATGACAAGGGCAACACCTAAAGCAACAATGCCAGCCGTAATCAGCACTGCAGGGTTTAACGCCATCGCCGCATTCACTAAAACAATGCTGGCCGCTAAAGCACCAAAAGCAACAGCAACAGCCGTAATCAGTGTCGGGTTCTCTTGTGCCCACGTGGCAAACGATTGAAGCACTGGCAGAGCCTTTTCAAGGATTGGTAACAGTGCAGCGCCTACACCTTCTTTGGCTTCACCAAGGGCAACGCCTAAACGCTTCATTGAGCCTGCAGCAGTGTTGGCAGAGTCAGTAGCGGCACCGCCAAAAGTGACAGCCATCTCGGCCATGACTTCTTCCATGCTTGCGCCGTCTTTAATCATTTGGCGTAGTTCTGGGGACAGTTTTGCTAGGGCGGTCATGTTGCCGCCATATGCCTTTTCCATGGCTTTAGTGACTGTTTCAAGGCTGATGCCTTTAGCAGCTGCAATGTCCATAGAAAGGTTGGCAGCCTTTTGTGCTTCGTCAATGTCCATGGTGGCGCGTACCAGCCCAGCCAGTGCCGGGCGTAACTCATCATCTGTAACGCCTTTAAGTTTGCCTTGCTGGGTTATGTAGGACTCAACACCTTTGATCTGTGCATCAGTGGCAGCAGTGGTTTTTTGTAGCTGACGCGCCAGCATTGCCTGTGCTTGCTCATCTTCCATAGCGCCTTTAACAGCGTCACCAAGGCCAGCAACTAAACCACCAAGAGCAACGGCAGCGTACTTATTGGCTTTGCCTAGCGCATACTTGGCTTTGGCTTGTGCGCCTTCTAAATCCTTAAAGCCCTTCTCGGCTTCCTTCAATCCCTTGTTATTGAATTGGGTAACGATTGGTAGATATACAGCCATTAGGCAGCCATCCTTTGTTCTAGTGCTCGATTGGCATCAGCTATGACTTCATCTACAGCCTTCATAATGTCGGCTGTGCCTTGCTCTTCAATGAACGCACGTGAGCGCCACAAGCCACGCTGAGGCCTGCCAAAAACATTGTGCAGTAGTTTGCTGAATCGACCAGTGCCGCCAGCGTTGCCAGCCATTGAAAACAACTGACCAGCTGCATCTTTCTGCACCAAAGTAACTAACGGCGTCACACCCGGGCGCGCTCTACCACCAATAACAATCTGCACCCCTTTGTCCACCTTGGATTTGTCGTAAGCAAGTCTGCCCTTTGTGCCTTTTTTGCTTGGTGCCCAGCCATGTATCATCGTTACGCCAATATCGGCAGGAAACTGTGCACGCACATTCTCGAGCATTGCAGGGCTACTAGCTTTAATCTTTGCCGCTGCCTTAAAGCGTGCCGACTTGTCCATCTTGGATAGTTCAGTCATCGCTTGCTTGAGACCTGTAATTTCTACACTGGTGGCAAGGCTCATGGCTTTCGGCTTTCGTTTAATAGCTTAATCGTGGTGTTTAAATCAGCTATGTCAAACTCTACAGCAGGTGGCCACCAGCCTGTGGCTACTAGGAGACTTGCTAGGGAATGGCGGTAGGTTCCGCTTGGGTAGGGTTTGCGGGATCATTGTCCACCACTTCTAAAGTCACCAAGCGTTTAATGAAATCGTCTAGTACTACAGGCACTGTGATGCCAGCAACTTTGGATGACTCATACGCCATAAAAGCCAAGTCCTCAATGCTGATGCCTTGCTCGCCAATGGTGCTTGACTTGCGTTTGTATTTGCGTTCCCATTGCACAATGACGTACAGGCTGGTTGTGACTTCGTACGGGCCTTCGCCCGAGTCCACCTTGAGAGTTAATTTCATGTCGGGTTCCTTTGGTTACGGCGCTGTGATGTCTCGCACGTATGTGCCGCCAATGAATGACGCGGTAATCATTGAGAGTTCGCCTACAGCACCAGTGATTGGGGTGTAGTCCACAAGTTGCATATTAGTGATTGTGAACTCAGGGTTAGATGCTGACTCTGTGACACCTGATGGTGAGATGGTTAGCTCAGTGGTTCCTGTGCCAAGGTTGGCAAACAATGTGGCTTCAACTTCGCCAGCACCATAAGAAAGGAACATTTCTAGCTCGACCGACACGGTCATTAAGCCCGGGACAAAGCGGTGGCCTGTATCTCCGAACGCGGTGCTTTCGAGACTGTCCACGCCCAAAGTCACGGTCGCACTCCGACATTGGTCAGTCAAATCGACCTTCGCACCACCAGTGGTAGGCGCAAGGTTTACGGTTGGGTTAGTGAGGTAAGTGCTTGTGGCCACGTTGGTTCTCCTGTGTCAAACGGTGCCGGGTGCCGTATCTGTTTATAGTTCTAGCAGATAATACTACTGCAGTTGTGTATGTCATGAGGTTTGTGCCTGCATAGCCATTTGTAAATCGTAGGCAGGGAACATCTGACCGCCAATATCAAGCATGGATGGTTGCCCTGCCATGATCACAATGCTCGAGCCAAGGACAGTAGCCACAATGCTGAGGATGTTTTGCAGGACTGGTAGCCCAGCTGGGCCGCTGCCAATAACACGTACTGGGACTGTTACGCGGATGATGTTGCCACCACCTGCAATGGTCTCAAAACTTGGCGCGTCTAGATAGACACAGTTAGGCACAATTTTTGTGGGGTCGTTAATTACCCGTAAGCCTGTGACTGCTGTGAGTGTGGCCTTGAGGTCATCCATAGCCTCGTTGAGAAGCCCTGTGGCAGGCATTAGGCCACCTGTGGGCGGTCTATGCCCAACAGCTGTTTAATCATCGGTGTCATGGCACTCACGGGCGCTGCACCCATACCATCAAATGTGGCAAAAGTGTCCTGCACAGAGCCACGAGCACGCCACAAAGCCGCTGCGTACATTGCTGTGCCGAGCGAAACGTCATGACCGGGACTGGTACTTAAATTATCAAAATACCCGGACTCTGATCTGCGTCTAAATGCAAAATCGTTGGCCGCATTAGTGGCCTGTGTAGCAAGCGTGTAGTCATCACTTGGGTTAGTGATATCTACGCCAAGGTATGTAATTAGTGACGCTGTTGTAATCCACGTGCAGTTTTGCGTGTAAGTAATCGTGCCAGTAGCTGACGCTGTGCGCTGAACATCACTGCCAGTGCAAGCAAACAGCACTTGATTAGGAATACTGACATTGCTATTAAACAGCAGATCACCTTCGGTATCTATGCCTATGTATTCATACTTGGGCATGGCATAGACAACGAATGTGCCGTTAAAGGGTGCAGCAACGCTGGCAACAGTGATGGATTGCCCCACCTCTATTTCAGTGTCGGTCAGTGTTTGTAGCACTGCGTAGTTGTCTAGCAGTTGCTTGAAAGTGACTGTGTATGTAGCCATCGGCGGTAGCCGCCTTTCTGACTAGGCGATTACGATGCCTTGGATGAAGCTTGACTTAGCAACGAATGTTGAGAAGTAGCCGTAGTAGCTAAACGTGCGGCTCAATGTGCTTGGGTTAGCAATGCTGAGAACGCCTTGCTGTGCTTCGTAAATCTCAAAGCCCGGTGCGTA
>Ga0181347_1000785_pt1 | contig 10594 bp, 14 predicted proteins | sample Su13VDMM110SN_FD_130102 | JGI IMG/M metagenome (GOLD analysis project Ga0181347, IMG submission 130102) | Freshwater viral communities from Lake Michigan, USA - Su13.VD.MM110.S.N | ecosystem: Environmental > Aquatic > Freshwater > Lake | place: USA: Michigan | collected 2013-07-16
ACTCTCCCGCAACTTGCTGAAGCTATTCGTCGAATTTTAGCTGCCCACCCAAAAGAGAAAGGTATCATCCACTGCAATTCATATAAGATTTCAAATTACATTATGAAGAGCATCAAGAGCAACCGTCTCTTGACACACAAATCTGAAAATCGTGAGGACGTTCTAAACCAGCATATCTCCAGCAAGGAGCCTACAGTACTTGTCACGCCATCAATGACAGAAGGCATTGATCTTAAAGGAGATTTAAGCAGGTTTCAGATTCTTTGCAAAGTCCCATATCCTTATCTTGGAGATAAGCTTGTTCAAAAAAGAATGAGAAAGTGGAGCTGGTGGTACCCTCTTCAGACTGCAAAGACAATCATCCAGTCGCTTGGTCGATCAATTCGATCTGCAGATGATTACGCTGTTTCCTATATTTTAGACTCAGATTGGGATAGATTTTATGGTCAGCAGCGTGATATGTTTCCGGAATCGTTTCGTGACTCTATCCACAAGACTTAAGAGAGCATAATGTCAAATATTTTCAATTCAGTTTATGATCTTAAAACTCACTCAGAAATTTATAATGAGAAGCTAATTGTGACGTCAGGTGGATTTGATCCAATGCATGTTGGTCATCTTCGTTGTCTTTTAGAATCTGCAATATTTGCTAAAAAGGTTGGATCAAAAACAAAGCTTGCTGTTATTGTTAACGGTGATGGATTTCTACTTCGAAAGAAAGGATACTCTTTTATGCCAGAAAATGAAAGAATGGAAATTATTGCTGGCATCGCTGGTGTAGATTACGTTATTCCGTGGGACGACGGAAGTCAAACTGTTATTGGCGCACTTGAGATTCTTAGCCCGTTTGCTTTCACAAAGGGTGGAGATCGTAATGCTGAGGAGAACGTTCCAGAGTTTGATCTTTGCAAAAAGATGGGAACGCGCGTTGTCTTTGGCGTTGGAGGTGGAAAGATACAATCTTCTTCTACTCTTGTTGACGCAATGAGGTCTAGATCAGAATAATTATCGTTTATGAAACGAACGCAACTCCTTAAGTCCTTGATGTCGAATCTGCAAAATGGATCCGATGGCAAGGACTTTTCTCGTATTTCAATAAAAATCTCAAAAGAGCTAAACATCTCTAATGAAGATAAAAAACTTATCAAGAATTTTTGTGATCTATGTTCTGACATGCTTGAAATGAAAGGCGATTATGAGTGTTTTCTGGCTGCAGATCGTAAAAAAGCTAAAATTGTAACCACCGCAATCTGTTCATTTAGCGAAAATAGTATAAAGATATACTGTCATGATCGAGCTCTTGCTGATATTTTAAGATCAATTGCTCACGAAATGTTTCATCTCAGGCAGCATGAACTGGACTTGATTCCAAAAGAGATGAATAAACCTCACCACCTTAATCCAGTTGAGTGGCACGCCAACGCTGCTAGTGGTTCTTTTTTGAGTTACTTTGCCCAGAAAGTTGGTAAAGATAAGATTTATAGATAGCTCGCGCAAGCTATAATTCTTTATGAGAACAATTCAAAAGCCTTGGGGAAAAGAAGAGATCTGGGCTGAAGCGGATGCGTACGCTGGAAAGTACCTTTACATAAACAAGGGATGCAGACTTTCTAGACAGTACCACGAGAAGAAAGAAGAAACAATTCGAGTTATCAGCGGTGTTCTTTTGCTTGAGCTTGGTGCAAGCGCAGATTTGACGCTGTTGATGCTTGAAGCTGGAGATACATTTCACATCCTGCCTAACACAATTCATCGATTTTGTGCAAGTATACATGATGATGTTATTCTAGTTGAAGTTTCTACGAATGAGCTTAATGATGTTATTAGACTAGAGGATGATTACTCAAGATAGCAGTATACTTACTATAAGCCATGAAAAGAAAAGAAAAAGAAAAATCTGCTGGATTTGTTGTCGTTAGACAACGTGGTTCTTCATGGGAAGTTCTTGGTCTAAGAGTGTGGGGCAAAATAGATATTCCAAAAGGTCATCTTGACGCTGGCGAAAGCAATCTTGAGGCTGCAATCAGAGAATGTTATGAGGAAGCTAGAATAGCTATTGATCCTTCAAAAGATATGAAATGGGGGACAACATCATATGTTTGTGAGCGGCCTCATAAAGATGTAACAATCTTTATTGCAATGACAGATCAGGAACCAGAGATTGGAATGAACCCTGAGACTAAAAAGTTCGAACATGATGGATATCACTGGCTCACATGGGACGAGATGAAGCGCAGATGTTACCCGTATCTTGCCAGCGCAATTTCATGGTCACAGCATGTAGTAGAGGGAGGGTCATAAATATGTCCATATTCAAACAACATGAATCTTCTGCTGATCGATCTGCATCTGATAGATCAAGACACAAGCAAAAGATAGAAAAAGCAATTCGTGAAGGTATCCACAATATTGTTTCAGAAGAATCCATTATTGGTCAAGATGGAAAGAAAAAGATAAAGATTCCTGTCAGAGGCATAAAAGAGTGGCAGTTTGTTTATGGATCTAATAAAGATAACAAACAGACTGGTGCAGCTCCAGGCACTGACATACAGCAAGGACAAGTCGTAAAAAAAGGTCAAAAGCCAGAACAAGGACAAGGAAATAAAGCTGGAAGCGATAAAGGTGAGGAGTTCTATGAGGTTGAAATAAGCCTTGAAGAATTAGCCATGTACCTATTTGACTCGCTTGGTCTCCCAGAACTTGAGAAGAAAAAGCTTCGTGAGATTAAAGAATTTAAAACGAAGCGTCAAGGAAATCGTCCACACGGTATACTTCCACGCCTTGACAAACGCGACTCTATGGTGAATAGACTCAGAAGAAAATCAGCTGCAAAAAGAGTTGGTGAGATTGAATTAGATCCTGATACAGGTGAAGAAGTTTTTCCATTTCACGAAGATGATCTTTCATTTTATCACATTAAAGAAAAACCAAAAGAATCAACAAGTGCTGTCATATTTTTTATGATGGACGTGTCTGGTTCAATGACAACAAACATAAAGTTTATCGCAAGATCTTTCTTCTTTCTTCTTTATCAATTCATTCGTCACAAGTACGAGTCAATCCAGATTGTATTCATTGGTCATACAACCGAAGCTTTTGAGACTGATGAAGATTCATTTTTCAAGCGTGGTGCATCCGGCGGAACAAAAGTCTCATCTGCTCCAAAGTTAGCACTTGAAATTATTAAGCAAAGATTCCACCCATCATCTTGGAATATCTACGCCTTTCACTGCACAGACGGTGATAACTGGCCTGAAGATAATGCTGCAGCAATGGATGCTTACAGAGAGCTTTCAAATATATCACAAATGACATGCTATTGCGAAGTCTGTCCTGAGTCAGAGATGGCTTGGGAGCAGGAAAATTCTCATTCTCTCTGGAATTCAATTTCCAAAATTGATGACGGAAAAAAATTAAGAGTTGCAATTCTGAAGTCAGCACAAGATATTTGGCCAACGTTTAGTCGACTGTTTGGAGGTAAAGTATGAGCGACTGGAACATTTCTGATCTTGAACCTTGGGATGAAAAGATCTGTCAAATTGCTCGTGGATATGGTCTTGACTGGTATCAGATAGCATATGAAACTTGCGATTATCGTGAGATGATCGGTCACATGTCATATCATGGAATGCCAAGTCACTATGGACACTGGTCATATGGCAAGTCATTTGAGCGCACTCATTTCATGTATAACGCTGGTGCTGAAGGACTACCATATGAGCTGATCATCAACTCAAACCCGTCAATAGCGTACTTGATGAAAGAGAATCCGCTCTACCTCCAGATTCTTATCATGGCTCACTGTGTTGGGCATTCTGATTTTTTCAAGAACAATCTAACTTTTAAAGACACTGATCCTGATCATATCATTCAGCGGCTCCGAAACGCAAAAAAAAGATTTCAATCGTATGTTGAAGATCCTTCTATTGGCGTTGAAAATGTTGAAAGAGTTATCGATGCTTGTCACGTTCTCCAGCATCAAGTTGATAGAAAGCCAAGATTTAAAAGAAATGATGAAGATGTAAGAGATGAAATTCTTAAGCTCAAAAAAGAAGATCCAAAAAAGTATGCATCTGTCAATCCAGATAAACGACCTCTTCAGATAGAGTATGATATTCTTGGATTCATTGTTGACAATTGTCGTGATCTTGAAAATTGGGAACGAGATATTATCTCTGTTATTAGAGACGAAGCAAAGTACTTTTGGCCTCAGATCAAAACAAAAGTTATGAATGAAGGGTGGGCAAGCTTCTGGCACTACAGAATAGTTCATGATCTCCAGCTTGAAGATTCGATGCATATTCCATTTTTGAAGACGCATAATCTTGTTCTTAGACCGTGGCCAGGTCGAATTAATCCGTACCATCTTGGTATGGAAGTATTTAAAAAAATTGAACGTGATAAGGGACTTGAGGAATGCTTCATAGCTAGGGAAGCATGCTCTGATGAAAATTTCTTATGGCAGTATCTTGATAGGGAGCTTGGCGAGGAGTTAAATCTCTTCACTTTCTCTCCAGATAAGGGGAAAAACCCTGACTGGACAATTAAAGATATTGCTGATGATGACGGATGGGATGAGGTCAAAAAAACATTGATCAAAGGAATCGGAGGAAATTCTATTCCAGTGATCTATGTTGATGAAGTTAAAAAAGACACTCTTGTTCTGAGACATGAACACGACGGTCGTGATCTAGAGCTTGATTATGCCGATAATTGCGTAAAGAAAATTAAAGAGCTCTGGAAAGGGCCTGTGCAATTATTTACAATTGTAGAAGATGAATCGTTTGAAGTGTCATAATTTAATACAGGAGAGTTTTTAATGGATTTCCTCAAAATTATCAAGAGTCAGCGAAAGGAATCTACCAAAGAGTCCTGGACTGGTAGCTTTATTGATTACCTAAAGCTTGTTGAGACTGAGCCCACAGTCACAAAGCTTGCAGCCCGTCGTATGGTAGATGCGATTGAGTCTTACGGTGTTGAAGCGCTTGAAGATTCTGATCCACGTTGCAGAAAGCTTTTTGATAGTGACAAGCTACGCACATACAAGTATTTTAAGGATGACTTTTACGGTCATGAGCGCGTAATTGCAAAGATCATGCGATTTCTCAAGTCTGCCTCCCTAAAAGGTGAGGAGAGCCGTCAGGTTCTTCTTCTTATGGGACCTGTTGGATCTGGAAAGAGCGCGCTTGCTGATGGTGTGAAGAAGGCACTTGAGAAAGCCGCAGACCCTATCTATCATCTAGATGGTTGTCCAGTCAGGGAGGAGCCTCTACACCTCCTACCAAGGTCGCTGCGTGGTCAGATTGAGGATCTGTTGGGCGTTCATATTGAAGGTGATCTCTGCCCAGTGTGTCGCTTTCGATTGATGAATGAGTTCAACGGAGAGTATGAGAAGTTTCCTGTTGTTCAATCAACATTCTCGCAAAGAGCTCGTCGAGGAATTGCAGTTGTCCCGCCAATGGATGCTAACTCACAGGATGTGTCTGCTCTGATTGGTTCAGAGGACATATCAAAGCTTGATAAGTTTTCAGAAGATGATCCACGAGTTCTAAATCTCAATGGCGCGTTTAACGTAGGTAACCGCGGCGTAGTAGAATTTGTTGAGATTTTCAAGAATGAAATCGAGTTCCTACACACAATTCTAACTGCAACTCAGGAAAAGCAAGTTCCGACCCCAGGAAAGAACTCAATGCTATACTTTGATGGAGTTATAATCTCGCATTGTAACGAGTCTGAATGGAATCGATTCAAGAGTGAACACACCAACGAAGCTATTCTTGATCGTGTTGTCAAGATTGAAGTTCCATATGTTCTTGAGCTGACTCAAGAGATGAAGATCTATGAAAAAATGCTTCGTCGTTCAGACTTTAAGGCCCACCTTGCACCGCACACTATCAAAGTTGCAGCAATGTTCTCAGTGATGAGTCGTCTTAGACTTTCACAGAAGTGTGATCTTCTTACCAAGATGAAAATTTACGATGGTCAAGAAGTTGTTGAGAAAGGTCGCACCAAGAAAGTTGATATCAAGGATCTTCGTGAGGAAGCTCGCAATGAGGGAATGGATGGAATCTCAACCAGATTCATCACAAAGGCGATAGACTCTGCACTTACAGATTCTGATAAGAGCTTCATTACTCCGATGCGTGTTGTTGATTCTCTCATTAAGCAGGTAAAAGAGCAAGTTGTTGATGAGGAGAAGAAGAAGAGTTATCTTGAAATTCTCCAAAAGACAATTCGTGAGGAGTATCTTAAGATGCTTGAGGGCGAGATTGCAAAGGCATTCGTCACTGCGTATTCGGAGCAGGCGCAGAGTCTCTTTGACAATTACATGGACAACGCTGAAGCTTTCACCACAAAGCAGAAGATGAAAGACCGGATGACATCTGAGGAGCGTGCTCCTGATGAAAGATTCTTGCAGTCGATTGAAGAGCAGATCGGTATCACTGGTTCAGCTCGTGATGGATTCCGCGCTGATGTAACAGCTTTCATGTTTGCAAAAATGCGACGTGGTCAGAAAGTTGACTACAAGTCGTATGAGCCTCTCAAAGAAGCTATTGAAAGTTATCTTATTGCTTCTGTCAAGGACATGGCTCGAATCGTCACAAAGTCAAAGAGTCGTGATAACGAGCAGCAGCAGAAGTATTCTGGTATGGTTGAGACAATGGTGAAAGATTACGGTTACACTCCTGATTCTGCAGAAGAGATCATCACGTTTGCCTCAAACAACCTGTGGAGAGATTCTTGATGATTTAGCTGCCTAATCTCATAGTGCTGCTTAGGTAAGCTGCTGTCAAATATTGAATGCGCTGAACTCTTAATTGAATTCAGCGCATTTTCTATGAACTAACATCATAACTTTTAACTTATATGACGATTAGTGGATACAATTCAATTAATGAAACGCAAGATAGCTGATAAGAGCAAGAAAAGTACAAAAGTATGGAGAAATATTATCTCAAGCTCTTTGTCGGATCTTCAAAATGAAAAAATTTTTATCAACTTTGGAGACTCTTCAGCAGTTCTTTCAAGAAGCGATTGTATCCGCGCAATATCTGAAACTATTCCAGAGTCCGCAATCAGGAATTTGTTGTTAAAGTGTCTTCTTGACGCTGAAAATCAATCTGTTGGAAGTTCATTTGTTATGTTATCGTTGCTGGCAGGGAATGAATCTGAGCAAGACACAGTTGGGAAAAGATTCACAATGGATCAAGTAAGATCAAGTCTTAAATTTCTAACAGACAGTTTATCATCTAGAATCTCGATAGAATCAACAATTATTGCTGGACGTCAAGGAAAAGTAATGCTTGACTCAAATATTTCCCAGCAAACAGAAATAAGCTACGGCTCTCAAAGCTGCAAATGGAAACCTGATGAAAGCTTTTTTTCTGCAATTGGAAGCTCAAAAGTAGCTGTTCAAAATTGCAAAGTTTTATTTATTGATGGAATAATTGAGAGCGTATCGGAAATTCATCATTTATTTCACAGTTCATATGAAGAAAAAATGCCAATTGTCATCTTTGCAAGAGGTTTTGCCGCAGAGGTGATAAAAACTGCTGCAGTGAATATGCAAAGACAAACTGCACAGATTATTCCTATTGTAGTTCCATTTGACGAAATTGGGATTAACGGTATGGCAGATATTGCAGGATGCTTCGGGTCTGAAGTTATATCAGCTGACAAAGGGCAGCTGATATCATCGATTAAATTAAATGAATGTGTCTCTGCTGATAGAATTATTTCTAATCTGTCAAGCACAGAGATAGAGTTCAAAAATAATAGAATAGAGAGTGTTGTTGAAAAGTTGTCTATTAGATTGAGATCTTGCGATGATAATCAAGCTGATTTCATTCGACGTAGAATTGCAGCATTAGGAAATGGGACCGTAACAATAAAAGTTGGGTCTGACAAAAAGTCTCTTGCCGGATTGCAGCGTGATCATATTGATTTTTGTCTTCGATACATAAAGTCATGCATGTCAAGCGGAGTCATCAAGTTTAACGGAATTTACTTTCCATCTAAATCAGTAAAGTCAGGAATTTCATGCGCTAATTCTTTTATGTCAATGCTTCAAAATTGTGGAAATATTCTAGAGGTAGATAATGTGGTTGGATCCTAAAGGAAATCAAAAAAATTTATTAGAGATTATCGACCAAATAGATAGCGAATGCGAAGTTTTTGTTGGATCAGACTCGCAGCTTATATCAAATATGTGGGTTTTTGCTTCAGTTATTTGCCTATATTGGCCTGGCAAAGGTGGAAAATATTTCTTTATGAGAGAAAGACGTGTCAAGTCAACTTTTGCATGTCTTGAAGATCGTCTTCTTTCTGAGGTATACAGCTCAGTTCTTGTAGCAGATGAAATTAGAAAGATAAGACCAGCTCTACAGATAAATGTTCATGCTGACATTGCCTCAAACCCAAAGAACAAGTCTTATCGTATTGCAAAAGTTGCTCAAAATTACATTGCTGGAATGGGATTTTTGTCCGCAGTTAAGCCTGATGCTTGGGCCGCAGCGTCAATAGCAGACAAACTTACAAAATAATTTTTACTTTTCATACATTTTTGTGAAATTTTATTAGGAGACTAAAATGAGTGTTGAATCAGATATCGGAAGAGTTACACGTGATGTGCTTGGAGCAATTACTGACTCAGTGGTTGCAAACCTATCGGTTATTCTCAAGAATGAGATGAATCTTAATGATGATCAAGTGCTTCGTGCAACTTCAATCGTAAAGACAACTATTGAGAACACTGGGTTTAACGGAGTCAATCAGTACGTGTCAATCTTTAAAGAGATTAGCAAAGCAGCAGAGACTCCTGTCAAGGTAAAGACCGGACTTTTTGGATAATTCGTGCAAGGAATTAAACACTTAATTCAATGTCATTGTGTCTTACCACAATTTAAAAATTCTGCAGACCCAGCATTTCATAAATTTGTAGTTTTTTCTGTGATTGATGATTCTGACACAGTACAACCAAAATTTGCGCAATGTAATAACTGCGGTATTGTGCATAAGGTAACAGACGTTTGCAGATCTGAGCTTACATCAAAAGAAGAAGCAAAGTCAATCCCAAATATCAGCGATATCAAGTTTTCAATTACTCAGGATCTTGCAAAAGTTCTTGAGTCTTATCAATGTGATATAGCAACTTGGGAACAAGCTGAGTGGATCTATTTGACAAAAGCTTGGGATCAGTGGATCATCCTCTCAAGAGAGGAAGACGAATTAGGCGACTTACATGGAAAAAGATTAATTTTCGTAGAGAATGAAAGATTTAGAATAGAGGCATTTTGATATGGTTGAAAAAATTGGTCAAACTGAAACTGATGTATGGGCAAATGATATGTTGAAGTGTCGACAGATCACAAGTGAAATAATAAAGTTTGGTGTTAATCAAAAGCAACTATTAAATATCATAAAGCTTTTGGCTATGGAGCTAGAAAATAGATCTTCGTTATTGTTAATAACGTCAGCAGTTGATGAAGCACTCGAAAGTGCGCAAGTTTCTTCAAATATCATAACCCTGGAGTAAAAATGGCAAATGATGCAATCGTAGAATTATGGAATCGTGTTAAGGTTCTTGTTGAGTCAATGGAGATTGATGTTCAAAAGAACGCTGGTGGTAATGTTTCTGCTGGAGTTCGTGCCCGTCGAGGTCTTAGAAATCTCAAGAAAGAAGCTATGCTTCTTACCAAGCTGATGGTTGAAATAGACAAGAGCAGAAAAGTAACCAAGTAATATGGCGTCTTCTCTTTACGGTCTTGCTGGTAAACACCATCACGCTGAGAATCCACCACCTGTTGACCAGCCTCCAACCAAGGACGCTCCAGCGGATGTTCCAGCTGTTTTGGAAGCACCTGTCGTTGAAACCCCAGCTGTTTTGGAAGCACCTGTCGTTGAAGAAACAGTAGCTGTTGAACAGCCAAAAATTGTGCCTCAGGCAACTTCACGAAAGATATCAAAAAGCTAAAAAAGCTCAAATAAAAGTCCTTATTCCACATTCATTTTTTGGAGTGAGGACTTTTCTAGTTGGCAAATTCTCATTCTAGTGATTCCAAAAATGTCACCAATCTGCTGAAGCGTCATGCCTTCATCATTTTGATTTGCTGCAATAACTGCGCAGTTCATATGGCAGCTTGACTTCATCCACTGTCTACATAACTTTTTTTCGCAGAGTATTGATCTTTTTTCATACTCTGCAAAACAGGTTGTATTAGCAACGATATCGCTGTTCTTGTTGTCTACTTCCATATACGTAAGCCTCTTAGATAGATATTCTTACTTCAGAGGTGCGTATTTTCAACCTCTGTAGGAAAAGTTGAGCACTAGAAAGATTTTAGTAGTTGACACCTCGGTTTTGCTTCATGATATGCAAAGCATTCACTCTTTTCCGGGTAACGATGTTGTTCTCCCGCTAATTGTGCTAGAAGAGCTTGATCGTTTTAAGGAGCGTCAAGATCTTGTTGGATCTTCAGCAAGGTACGTCAATCGATATCTTGACCAGCTAAGAAAAGGCGGTCATCTTCATGACGGTGTTGGGGTGCCTGGCGATCAAACGATTAGAATCGAAAATGAGATGAGTCCCTTGGGG
>Ga0181347_1000786_pt1 | contig 10593 bp, 7 predicted proteins | sample Su13VDMM110SN_FD_130102 | JGI IMG/M metagenome (GOLD analysis project Ga0181347, IMG submission 130102) | Freshwater viral communities from Lake Michigan, USA - Su13.VD.MM110.S.N | ecosystem: Environmental > Aquatic > Freshwater > Lake | place: USA: Michigan | collected 2013-07-16
AACTGGAGGTAATCCAAATTATTTCCTTTTAAAGAAAACTCGTAAAGCTATTTCATCTACTATTAATACAACTACTTTTACGTTTAGTGCTCCTCAACAGTTTTCAACAGTTGAAATAAATGCCCCTCAAATCGTAGGTATTTTAGATGTAACAGATACAGACACTAATGAATGGTATGAGGTAGATTATTTAGGCCAAGAAATGGTATATAATTCAATTAAAAATACCAATACAAATGATCCTAATTTATCTCAATATTCTGGTGATACTCCTTACTTATTAAAACTAGAAAAAATTCAACGTAGGTTCGTAACTAGATTCTTAGATTCTGGATCTTTACAATTACAATTTGGATCTGGCACTGCTTTAGATACTGATGAGGAAATTATTCCAAATCCAAATAACGTAGGTATTGGTTTACCTTTTGAAAAATCAAAACTTACAACAGCTTATTCACCCGAAAATTTCTTATTCACTAAAACATATGGTATTGCCCCTTCTCAAACAACACTTACTGTTAGATATTTAACAGGTGGAGGAGTAGCATCAAACGTATCTTCAAATGAATTAACTAATTTAACAGCAAATATCCAGTTCTTAAACTCAAATTTAAATTCAGTTACTGCTCAAACTATATTTGATTCCTTAGCTGTTACTAATCCGATTGCGGCTGATGGAGGAGGAGATGGAGATACTGTAGAGGAAATTAGACAAAACTCATCTGCTAACTTTGCCTCACAATTACGTAACGTAACTCAAGATGATTATTTAGTAAGAACATTATCTATGCCTGCTAAGTATGGAGTTATTTCAAAAGCATATATTGAACCAACTAAAGCTCAATCATTATCAGCAGGTGAGTCTCAATCCGTATTAGACTTGTATGTGTTGTCATATAACGTGAACCAACAGTTAGCCACAGCATCACCCGCTTTAAAACAAAACGTTACTACATACTTATCTCAATATAGAATGGTTAACGATTCTGTTAATATTAAAGACGGATTTATTATTAATATTGGGGTTAATTTTGATATTATAGTACTCCCAGAATATAATAGTAACCAAGTATTAGCTGATTGTATAGTTGCTTTAAAAGACTATTTTGCTATTGATAAATGGCAAATCAATCAACCAATTATTTTAAGAAATATTTATATTCTTTTAGACAAAATTACAGGAGTTCAAACAGTAAAATCAGTAAATATTATTAATTTAGCGGGTGTTAATATAGGATATTCTCCATATGCTTATGACATAAATGCTGCTACTGTTTCTAATGTAGTTTATCCTTCACTAGACCCAAGTATTTTTGAAGTTAAATATCCTAACCAAGATATCCAAGGAAGGGTAGTAAATTTATAACAAAATGGCAGTATTAAAAATATTCCCCGAAAAAGACGCTACATTATATTCTTTATTTCCTAGTATGAATACTGGGTTAGATGAAATAGTTGAAGCTACTCTTACTACCTTTGCATATTCAAATCCTAGCCCACAAGCTAGTAGATTTTTAGTTCAATTTGCTAATGAGGATATAGCAGCAGCTGTTGATTTAATTCCTCAACCTACCTTTGATTCAGGGAGTTGGAATGCAAAACTACAATGTTTTGTATCTACTGTTACTGGATTAGCAGTTACAACATCTATAGATTGCTTTCCAGCAGCCCAGTTTTGGGGAATGGGAACTGGTAGATATTTAGATGAACCTATTTCCACTGATGGTTGTAGCTGGATTTGGTCGGATTATTCAGGTAGTAATATTTGGACAGCACCTCAATATGCTACTGCCTCTTATACATCATCTGTTCCTATTGGTGGTGGTGTTTGGTATACAGGTTCTCAGTATTCTTCATCTGTTACTTTTTCTTATAGAACTGATAAAGATCTTAACTTAAATGTTAAAAATACAGTAAACGCTTGGGTTACTGGTTCTTTACCTAATTACGGATTTTTATTAAAACAACGTTTAGAGTGGGTTAATAATAAAAATTACCAACCAGAATTAAAATATTTTTCTGTTGACACTAATACAATATATCCTCCAGCTTTACAAATTAGTTGGGATGATTTTATTTGGAATACTGGTTCCTCAACACAAAGAGTACTAAATACTCTTCCAGCAACAATTACCTTAGCTCAAAATCCAGGTACATTTTATAGCTCAAGTATAAACCGATTCAGAATAAATGCTCGTCCCGAATATCCTATTCAGTTATGGCAAACAGAATCTGTTTATACAAATAATTTCTATTTACCTTCTGGTTCATCTTATTGGGCTTTAAAAGATTTAGAAACTAATGAATATATAGTTGATTTTGATTCTAATTACACTAAAATTAGTGCTGATGCTACCTCTAGTTATTTTGACTTACATATGTATTTCCTTCAACCTGAAAGATATTACACTATTTTAGTTCAAAGTACTATAGATGGTTCAACAATTGTATTCAACGACCAATACTACTTTAAAGTAATTAACGGATAATGGCTGAAACAATAACATTAATTAAACAAGTTTTTGCTAAATCTCAATATGAAAGAGTTATTGATACCTCTTTTACCCAATTATTACAACCCTCCCCAACAAGCTCAGTAGTTTTACCTACTGTATCTGTTACAGAATTTTTTCAGAATTATCAGCAATTGTTTTTTGTTATACCTAAGTTTGGAGATACAGAATCTCATGAGTACCTTATAAAAACGAGTCAAGAATATGTTGGTAATTTTAATAATGATGATACTATTCAAGCATTAATAGAGGAAATTACTAATTTAAGACAAGAAAATTTAACATTACAACAACAACTTCTTACAGGGAGTTTAACAATATAATAAATGGCCGAAGTAATTAATATACAACCTATTAACCCTCTTACTTTTGAGCTTCAGGAATATTCTTCTGAGGATACTTCTCTTATTACTAATTTAGAAATTCAAACCAGTTTTGATTCTAAAATAGATAAAGTTGAATATTTTGTCTATGATTTAAACAATCAATTATTATATGAGGATTTAAATTTTTCTGGGTATAAATTAATTGATAATATTTTAACTTTATATCCTGGAGAAAATTTAGTATTTCAAGATTTTAACGAAGGACAATATAACACAGTTTATAATTTTGTAAGTCCTAAATTAGCATCATCCCCAGATACACCATATTTTATTTCAGAAATAAGTTCTGATGGAACTGAGATTAGATTAGATACTACATCAATCCCAGATATTTTAGTAATTTCTTCTTCTTTAGAGTTAATAAGTGATATTACAACTACAACAGGAAGTTATTATGATTTTTATTTAGATTTTGGAAATAATAATTTAGTTATTGCTGTTAATGCTTTATTAGATACTTCAAGTGTTAATAATCCTACAGTTTTAATTAAGTTATATGAACCGTTACCTTCCCAATTTGGATTGCAATCTCAAGTATGGGCAGTAACTCAAGTAGCAGAATCTGTTGCTTACAATATTAATATAAATCAAGTATTTGAAAATGTTGATGAAAATATTTACTTAAAAGGTCCTAATACTAATATAAATGTAAAGGATGAAATAAATAATTCAACAGATTATACTAATTATTCTAACCTAAAACAAACATCAGGATCTTATTCTCAAGGAACTGGTAGTTTACAATACCAATTAAATAATCTATTAGCACAAAATAATATTCAGATTAACATTGATTATTCTGATTACTCTAATTTTATTCATTTTTCATCTGCACAAACGAGGGTAGAAAATTTTTATTATAAACTAGAATTATTACAAGATTATAATTACAGTGCTAGTTTATCAAACAATTCATCAAGTGGTTCTTATTATGTTTCCTCTAGTAATATTATTTGGCAAAATAAAATTGATGCCTTAATTACTGGATTTGATAATTACGAATATTATCTTTATTTTAATTCAGGTTCAGCAAGTTGGCCTAAAACTAACTCTACACCTCCCTATAAAAACGTTTTAACAACTTCCCCGGCAGGAATTGCTTGGTTTGCTTCCCAATCAGGGGTAGCAGAATATTATGATTCCGAAAATAACAATGCTTTAACTTTAGCTATCCCTTCATATATTAGAGATGATAGTCAAAACGCTGAGTTTGAGTTGTTTGTGGAAATGATAGGTCAAATCTTTGACTCTGTATTTGTTTACATACAAGATGTTACTGAAAAATATAATGCTGATAACAGATTAACTTACGGTGTTTCTAAAGATTTAGTAGCAGATATTTTAAGGGATTTAGGTGTTAAAATTTATCAAAACAATTTTTCATCTAATGATTTATATCAAGCATTATTAGGTATAACCCCATCAGGTAGTCTATATAATTTACCTTATACTACAACAACATTCCCTGTTCCCACAGGATCTGGTTTAGAGTACATTAGTACTTATGTTACTGCCTCTTCAACATCTTCTTTATTACCTACAAGTGATATAAATAAGTCTACATATAAGCGTATTTTTCATAATATTCCTTATTTACTTAAGAAAAAAGGTAGTGTTGAGGGTTTAAGAGCCTTAATTACAACTTTTGGTATTCCTGATACTATTTTACGTATTAATGAATTTGGAGGTAAAGATAAAAATCCTAATAGCTATGATAACTGGCAGGATGAATATAATTATTCTTTTTACACAAGTGGTTCTGCTTATGTAAGTTCATCTTTTGTGCTAAACTCAACTTGGGGGGCTACAAGTGATAATCCTCAGTCTGTAGAATTTAGATTCCAAACAACAGGTTTACCTCAAAACACATCAAGTGTTTCTTCTCAAAGTTTGTGGGAAACAGATCAAAACGTTAAACTAGTTTTAAAATATACAGGTTCAGGATATACAAGTGGTTCATATTCAGGTTCAACTGTAAATCCTTATTATCAATATTCTAAATTAGATTTTTCTCCTGACCCAGCTGCCCCTAATACATCAGCAAGTGTATATTTACCTTTTTACGAAGGAGGTTGGTGGTCTGTTTTAATAAATAAAAACAGTAACGTTTATACTTTATACGCTAAAAACAAAAACTATGATGGTGAAGACGGGAATGTTATAGGATTTCAAGCTTCCTCATCTGTAACATCTGCTGCTACCTCTTGGAACAATAGTACTAAATCTTATTTTGGTATATCTTCTTCTTTAGCAGGTAAAGTATTTACTGGTTCTTTACAAGAAATCAGATACTATACATTACCTATTTCAGAAAGTAATTTTGATGCTTATGTAATGAATCCTTACTCAATTGAGTCAAGTGAAAACTTAGCATTTAGAGCTACTTTAGGAGGTGAATTATATACTGCTTCTATTTCTGTTCATCCAAAAGTAACAGGATCTTGGGTTACAACCTCTTCATTTGCCTCTAATAGTATTTTTTATACTAGTTCTGGTGGAACATATAGCCCAAATACAGAGGTATTTTACTTTGATCAAGTACCCGCAGGTATTCAAAACGCTATTTCTCAAAAGATAAAACAACAAAATACGGTTTTACCTTATAGTAGTAGTTATTCTAATGTTCCTAACGCTAATGTATTATCTCCATTTATTTCAGTACAACAAGACCCTTCCATAAGTCAAAGTTATACTAGAGACATAGATTATGTTGAGGTAGCATTTTCACCCCAAAACGAAATTAATGAGGATATCAACTCTCAAATAGGATATTTTAATTTAGGAGATGTAATTGGAGATCCTAGATTCCAGTCCTCTTCCTTAGATACTTATCCTGCTTTAGATGCTATTAGAGATGTTTATTTCCAAAAATATAAATCAAACTATCAAGAATTTGATTATATAAGACTAATTGAGTTTTTTGATAACTCATTATTTAAAATGTTAGCCGATTGGGTACCTGCAAGAACATCTTTAGCAGCAGGTATTGTAATTAAAAATACATTATTAGATAGAAACAGATACCGTGTACCTCAAGTTAGTCCCTCAGCCTCTATTGCTAATATAGGTAGTGGTTCTACTAATATACCTTACATAGTTGAAGACCAAACAATTACAGGTTCAATTGATATAGGAACAATAGAGGGATCAAACGGAGGTACAATGCCTGAACTATTTGGACAAACATCCTCAGTTTATACTTATCCTGGAGTTGTTAATATTGATCAAGTATGGTATGGTTCAACACCTTCTTTAAGTGGTTCAGTACCTTTTACATCATCTTATCAAACCGAATTTTTTAATGGAGAATTAAGTGGTTCTAATTTAGTAGTTACAACTGGTGATTTAAGTGATTGTAATGTAGAAATAGTTCAATTATATAATACTGCTTCTTTAGGAAACTTATACGATCCTGCTTTCACTTCCACTACTAATAGTGTAAAATATGATTTTGATTTTGAAAAAACTTACTACATTACCTTCACAGAAAATAATTTAGGGGGAACTGGAGCTGGTGGAGCTAAAATAGTTAATGGTATTGGAAAAGTATATTACAATAATACTACTTTAACTAGTGGTACCTCAAATACAGTAGATAAATTACAGTTAAATGGTATAATAAATCCTTTATATTTCTTTACCCAAAACTTCCCAACATTAACAGCTACAAACATATTTGTATACGAGTCCTATATTGAACCCGATTGTTTAGTATTATCTGGAGATGTTCAAATAGAAAGATTTAGCTCAAAGTATATGGATGTTGATTTTACAACAAACCAAATAACGGCTGTAAATGAACAAGATATATTAAGTGGTAGTGCTACAAGAGCAGCTGTACAAGATTCTAATTATACTACAGCTCGAGTAATTAACCCGAGATACAAAGGTTCTCGTTCTACATCACCAGGATTTAATCAACCGGCTACTACAGGAAGCCCAATAGGTAAAATTCCAAACGTAGAACAATTAGGATCTTTCTTTACATATTTTGATTGGGTTGGTTCTTCAAACCCCGAGTATAAAAACGCTTATAACGTCCATGTAAAGTTTATGGTTGATGAAATAGGAACAGTAATTAATCCTGGAAATGTTTCATCTTCATACTATTATAATCTATTAGATTCTTATCCTGATGAATCAACTCCTACCCTAACTTTATATAATACAGCCGGTAGTGATGGGGGTTCAAGAACATTCCCTGTAATTAAACCAGGAGTAGAAGTATTTCCTATTGTTTATACTGATAGTGGATCTTTAGGGAATGGAGCTTTAACTAGTATTAATTTTAATAATGGAGGAGCTTCATTATCTGTTACTAGTTTCTTTACAACAGGTTCATCCTCTCCTTCAGTATTAACTTCTTCAACAAATTTAGCATCTATAAATCCTAATTCTTTAGCTACAGTATATGAAAATGGTAACCCACCATATGCTTTTGGATTTGAAAGTGCTAGCTTTATCCAAGTACCTGTTACTGGAAGTGGATTTAGTCCCCCATTACCTTTTACTATTCAGTCAGGAGACGAAATAAGATTCTCAGGATCTGAGGATTTAGTTTGGAGAATTAATAGTGCATCTCATGATTATACAGCCGGTGTCTCTACTAATTTATATCTGTTCCTAGATAGTCCTTATACGGGATCTTATCCCCCAGATTATTTCTTAATTAGAAGATTTGTACCAAACCCAAGTTTAGTACTTGTTGAATCTACATCTTCTGTAGTAAATGCTGGTGGTGGAACAGGATTTTTATTACCTCAATATCCCTCTCAAGCATTAACTACTAACTTTAACGATATTGTACAAAACTTAGCACAGAAAAATTTAATTTAACATATTTATAATAAAATACACAAATGGGATATTTAAATAATACCGTAGTAACAGTAGACGCAATATTAACAGATGTTGGGCGTCAATTACTTGCTCAACAAAACAATCAATTTAAAATTACTCAATATGCTTTAGCAGATGATGAAATTGATTATACTTTATATAATCCAAACCACCCATCCGGTTCTGCTTATTATGGTCAAGCTATTGTTAATATGCCTTTGTTAGAGGCATTTCCACAAGCTAACCAAACCATGAAATATAAGTTAGTAACTTTACCTCGTGGAACAGCTAAAATTCCAATTTTGGATATTGGATACTCTTCAATCATTCTAAAACAAGGAGCTTCATTAGCTATTACACCACAAACATTAAACTACCAAGGTGGAAATACTTACGAAACAGCAGGTTATACTGCAACTATTTCAGACATAAGATTATTCTCAACCTTCCAAGGTGTAGGTATTAATACTCCTTCTGTAGAGGCTTTAAATTTAGCAAATCAAACAACTACTATTGGTACATCAGTATCAAGAACTGTAGTAGGTAGTACAATTAATATGACAGCAACCACAGTAAATACATTGTTTGGTTCACAAACCCAATTACAAGCTACATTAACTATTGAAGGTAGAGATAGTGGTGCTCGTTTAACAATTCCTGTAACAGTAACTAAAGTATCTTAATATATAAAAAATGTCATTTAAAAGATTAGAAGCCGATGATTTCTTAGTAAGCTCAGATGCTATTTCAGCAACGGCTTGGACTACCAATTCACCTACATTAACTGCATTTTATACTTCTTCTGTTCAAGCTAATGATAGCTCAGGAGATTATTACCTAAACGTATATAGTACTACAGCAACTTCCTCTATTCAATTTGCCATTGCTTATGGTAATGAAGCAGGTAGTGGTAGTGCTAATTATAATATGCTGTTAATGGTAAATCACCAACTGGTACAATTTTTGGACAATGGCAAGATTTAGTAATTGGAGATGAAAATACAAATTTTATTTTTGGTACTATTACCTCATCACAATTTTTTGCTTTACCTATAGAAAGACAATGTTATAAAGAATCATTATTTTTAGGTTCTTTAACATTAAATTTAACAGGTAGTTCAGGATCTATCCAATTAACAGATAACAGTAATTATGTATCTTCAGTTCAGTTTTGTGAAGCAGGCCGTATATTTCAATTAATTACAGGATCAGCAGGTTCAAGAGCAACCCTTACCTCTAGAAATACTTCACAAGGTTATTCAGCTAATTCTGGTTCTTATGGTTGGTTATTACCTGATATCGGAACTATTATTTTAAATCCTTTAGCATTAGCTGATTTTGCTGTTAGTGGAGGAATTGGATTCCAATACAGTGGTTCTACTACTGCCTCAGCTGCCCCTAACGTATCTCCTAACACTGCATTATATAATTCTATTAGTGGTTCTATAGGATTTACTTTAAATTCTCAAGAAACTATTACTTCAGATTATGTATTTGTAAGACCTAGAAGTTCAGAATTTAATTACTCAGAAAATCCATCATTTATTTCAGGTTCAACAGGGGAAGTATTATATTCTCAATTTATTACTAACCCACAAGTATATATTACTACAATTGGTTTGTATAATGATTCAAATGAATTATTAGCGGTTGCTAAATTGTCAAGACCATTATTAAAAGATTTTACTAAAGAAGCTCTTGTTAGAGTTAAACTTGATTTCTAAAATGAATGGGCGCTTACAAACAATTTTTAGCATCGGACCTAGTAGTTACTCCGCTTGAACTAAACAAATCGTTTAGCTTTCAGGGGGCAGCTGCTTTGACTGGTTCTGATGTTGGAATTGATAGACTTTTAGGTTTAAACTCTAGTTCATTATTTAATCCTCTTTCTGATCCTACAACAGGACAAAATGGTACTCAATACCAAAGATTAGTTTATAGTTCAATTAAACAACTTTATTATTCTAATTACTTAAATTCCTCAAGTTATAATTCTCCTGTAGTAACAGCGAGTATATTTCCTGGAGAAAATACAGCAGGAGATGTTTTAGTAGGTTCAACATCATCTGCCGGTAGATATTATAACTACCCACAAACCGATTTAACATTTGCAAGATATTTCCCTACAGCTTCTTTAGCTTATATAGGAGTAATGTCTATTCCTGTAGGACTATACGGAAACAGTATTCAACCAGGTTCTTTTACTTGGTCTGCTGATTATGGTACTGTTTATGATGATACACAGGGTAATTTAATATTTTCCTCATCACAAACAATATGTGGAAACATATTTTATAGTCATGGATTAGCAGTAATTACTAGTGGCAACCCATCATACACATCTAGTGTTTATGGAACAGCTACTTATGGTACTTCAACTTATGGATTATCAGATAATGCTGTTATTAATAATTTTGTAACATCTTCTAATGTTACATGTTCATTTTCCTCATCTCTTACAATTTATGAAACACAATATAAGTGTACAATAAGAGAAAATGAATTTACTTTTAGTCAAAATCCTTCTATACTATCAGGCTCAAGTGATGAAATACTTTATGGTTATGCTACTAGTTCTTACTTTAGTCCTTATGTAACAACAATAGGGCTTTATAATGAGGCCCAACAACTATTAGCGATAGGAAAGTTATCACAACCATTACCTACTTCACCTACAACAGATACTACAATACTTATAAACATAGATAGATAATATGTGGTTATACAATGAACAAGTTATAGAAAAAATTGAGGATATGCCTCAAGGAACATTCGGTTTTATATACATGACAACTCACAAACCAAGTGGGGTATCGTATATTGGAAAAAAATCGTTATATCACAATGTTAAACGT
>Ga0181347_1000791_pt1 | contig 10548 bp, 10 predicted proteins | sample Su13VDMM110SN_FD_130102 | JGI IMG/M metagenome (GOLD analysis project Ga0181347, IMG submission 130102) | Freshwater viral communities from Lake Michigan, USA - Su13.VD.MM110.S.N | ecosystem: Environmental > Aquatic > Freshwater > Lake | place: USA: Michigan | collected 2013-07-16
GGAATCTTACCGGACGAGTGAACGGTGCGGACCAGACCATTGCGGCCCAGGTCTACACAGGAACCACCAGACTCAGTGGCACAGGAGGCACACAAACCACTCTGGCCACCACAACAGGCTGGTACAACCTTACCGGTTCAGCCACTACCATATTCCAACTGAATGACACAGTGTCGCCTTATTCAACCAATTTCATCCGAACCCAGGCCACAGCCACCAGTTCCACAGTGTTGACCTTGAGCACTGTCTGGAGTGATGACGGCACATCAGGTGCAGGCACCACTGCCAATATCACAGGCGGTACAGCAACTGCCAGCCCATCAACCACAATCTCGGGCACAGCACCCACAACCTTGGTCACATATCTTCCTCCGAGCACTGCATCTCTATCCAATACTTGGGGTACACCCACTATTGCAGCCAGCGTAGCCTAATCGGTCAAACTCCCGCACAAGAGGTAGACTTCTACCTCTTTTTCTTGTATAATAAATCTATGGAAACTGAAAAACTTGTGGCTCATGCACGGGCTCGATTCGATCACGCCACCGCCAGGCGCACCCTAAAAGAAAAGTACGAGGCCCGAATGCTGTTTGCTCACGCAGGTGGCATGTGGCGTGCCGGTCCGGAACTGCAATGTGTGTTGTTGGCCTGTGCTCAAGACACGGATGTTGTGCTGTTAGACTTGTACGAAACTCCTGTGCGTGTGAACGTTCCTGAACTGTTTGCTCAAGCACATGGTCATTGGCAAGAACAAATGAACGCTTGGCGTGTGGAATACGAAAATTTAAACAAGAACCGATGACAACAGGCGCACTGATATTTGCTTTCAACAATGAATCAACCGACTACGTTGCTATGGCTTCATGGAGTGCTAGAAATATTCGTAGGTGGCTCAACATACCTACCGCCGTGGTCACTGATGCCCCACCCGAGGATCCGCGACTTCGAGGCTTTGATCAAATCATCAGCGCCGCCCCTGCTGCAGGAGGAACACGTTGGTTTGAGGATTATCAAGCGACTGTTACATGGCACAACGCAGGTAGAACTGATGCCTACGCTCTTTCCCCATGGGATCAAACCCTAGTACTAGATGCTGACTATGTGGTGGCCAGTGATCAACTAAAGGCACTATTAAACAGCGACCAAGAGTTTCTAGCACATGCCAGTGCATATGATATTACCGGCGTGGACAACTTTGTGGGACTCAATGAGTATGGAGGGTATCACATGCCCATGTCATGGGCCACAGTAATGATGTTTCGTCGAAGTAAACACGCTGAGTTAATATTTGATTGTATGCGAATGATCAAATCAAATTGGAGGCACTATAAAGATTTGTATCAGATTGTGAGTTCTACCTATCGCAATGACCATGCACTAAGCATAGCCTTAAATATTGTAAATGGACAAACGCTAGAATACACCAGCATACCCTGGGCTCTGGCCAGCGTCACACCTGAACACACAGTGACTAGAACCAGCAAGGATTGTTATAGGATAGATTACATGGACCAAGAAAAACGGTCACGTTGGACCACCCTACGCAATCAAGACTTTCATGCCATGGGCAAACAACATCTGGAGAAAATAATTGAAACCTGTTGAGGAACAAGGCTATCTAATAGTAGCGACTAACACTGCCAACACAGACTATGTGAATTGTAGTGAAACCTTGGCCAAGACCATCAAGTATTGGCATCCTGACGCACGGATCTGTTTGCTAACCGACCAAGACCGTGAGCCAGATCCGTTGTTTGATCATGTGCGTGAGTTTCCGTTCCCAATTGACACAGTGAATCCCTATGCCAATGACTGGCAAGTGTTTCACGCTACGCCATTTCGTGAAACAATCAAACTAGAAGCAGACATGTTGATCACCAGTCCTATTGATCACTGGTGGACCCTGTTGAGGCACCGTGATGTTGTGGTATCAACTGGCTGTAGAGACTGGAAAGATCAGCGAGCCAAGTCCAGACACTATCGGCAGGTGTTTGATGCCAACAACCTGCCGGACGTGTACAATGCCATAACCTATTGGCGACTGAGTGACACAGCCAAGGAGTTCTTTATGACAGTACGCAACATATTTGAAAACTGGTCGCAGTATCGTGCCATGTTAAAATTTCCCGAAGCGGCGCCGTCAACAGATGTGGTGTATGCCATTGCGGCCACTATCATGGATCCAGAAACATGTACCATGCCATTTGCCAGTTATCCCACTATCATACACATGAAGCGTCACATTATCGCTGCCAAGCGAGATCCCTGGGTGGACGAATTGATATGTGAGTATCGTGACTATGAACTGCGAATTAATACTGTGATACAACGTGGTGCATTTCATTACAATGTAAAGAATTGGCATCATGAACACTGAAGAATTCTGGGCCATCTTGCATGCCATGCCCGAACCACAACCAGTGTCGTGGCGCTTGTACTACAATGCGTCAGGTGAACCAATAACCTACAGCATGGAACACATGCCTGGTACATACATTGAGGTTGATGCTGAAACTTATGCTCGGGCACCCATGAATGTTCGAGTACAAGAAGAGCGTTTGATAGAACTGAAATCAGCTGTGCGCAAACTAGCACCCGCAGACTCCGGCACACCTTGCCATCCCAACAACGTGGCCATAGTGATGCTTGACACACAACCCCACCAACGATGGATTATGAAAACTCATGAAACAAATTGACATAGCAGACTTAGACTGCATTTACCTATCATATGATGAACCGCAACAAGAAGAATTTTGGATCAAGATCAAGAATATGGTGCCTTGGGCCAAGCGGATCAGCAATATACACGGAAGCGATGCGGCACACAAGGCCGCGGCCCTGGCTTCTGACACAGAACGATTCGTCCTTGTGGATGGAGACAATATCCCCGATCCAGCGTTTTTTAATCAAACGCTTGATTTCCCCACACCTGAACATGAGCAGGCTGTGTTCCGCTGGAGAGCTCGTAATCATGTGAACGGATTGATGTACGGCAACGGTGGGATTTCATCATGGACTCGAGAGCATGTGATGAACATGCGGACTCACGAGAATACCGACGGACGTGATGAGACTGTGGTGGAGTTTTGTTTTGATCCGCTATACTGGCCCATGCACGATTGTTATTCTACTACCTATCCCAATCAATCACCATTTCATGCCTGGCGTGCCGGGTTTCGTGAAGGTGTTAAAATGTGTTTACAGCGCGGTCGTAGACCCACTCTGGATGAATTTAAAAAACAGGTACTACGCAATCTTGACCATTTGACCATATGGCATAATGTGGGCGCAGATGCAGAACATGGAGAGTGGTGCATTGCCGGCGCACGTCAGGGCACATACATGACCATGCTCACTGCCTGGGACTACACACTGGTTCAAGATTTTTCAGCTCTGGCAGAATTATGGTCAACAGTGAAAGATTCACAACCCAGACTTTTAAGCAACCAATTGGGACCTGAATTGGGCACCCAATTAGACTTGCCCATGGCAATACTAGAGGCCGAACAAAGTAGTTTTTTTAAATATCACTATCGTTCAAACTGGCACAATCGTGGCGTTATGACACGTGAGATAGATGTCATACGTCAACAAGAAGGTTGGTAATTTTTTTGCTAATTCTAAATGAGTTCTTGGACCATAATGGAATCCGTCACGTGCAAAGTCCAATTGAGTCATTGGTGAAATTAGATCTTTACCTAAATCTGCATAGTCAACAGGTTGATTGTGCCAGTTAGATATAAAACTATGCACCAATTTGGTATCACCGGCCAGAGCCTGTATCGTTTGGAAGTTTGCAAACCAATTTTGATAATTCTCTTGTGAAGAATATAACGGTTCGCACTCAGTGCGTTCATCATCGTGCCAGTCTGGTCGAGGTCGCTCTCTACGATGACTGAATGTATACCGCCAACAAAATCACAATATATATTGACACATTGTATGAATAGTCAAAAAATACAAGAGACATTTCCTGGGCATCATGTTGTGTTTATCAAAAGCAATCTGCAAGCAAGTTTACAAAGAGAATGGGTATTGCACGGACATCAAAGATATTTAGATCAAACACCAAAGCATTCAGTGTCAAGACTTGAACATTATTGGGCGTTCAGAGCACCCTGTTGGCCCGATATTGACTACGAATACCAAATTGATCAATTGTCCGAGAACATCAAACAAGAACTCGAACTTGATTATGCCAAAGTAGTCAATGGACCAGTGGATGCAGTGCCTGGCATGCTGGTACAATTAACACAGAACATAATAAACAAGATTAATTCAGCATATGAAATTATTCAATGGCATCTTGATTACTATGATCAATACCCTGTGGACTTTTCCTGTGCCCAACAAGTAGTCAATATTGACTGTGATTGTAATGAGTTTGGTGCGTTAATGCAAGTAGAACTCAATCGATATCAAAGCGAAATATTCAACCAAGTATGGGACACTGTTCATGAGCAATAAAAGTGTATTCATGGACTCAGCAGAGCAAATGAAACAACAGTTGGGTCCTGCGCTGTGCCTGGCCAAATGGAAGCAGGTCAGTCTACACTTGCCCACAGGACTAAACAACTCCTGTTACCATCCACCCTTGCATGCTATTGACCCAGTGGAAATACAGTTCAGCCCCGGTGCCCTGCACAATACTGCACACAAAAAAGCACAACGACAGTTGATGTTGACGGGGCAACGTCCCTCAGAATGCTCCTACTGCTGGAACATGGAAGATGCGGGCAAACTCAGCGACAGACACTATCGTTCAGGTGAACCCTGGGCCGCAGTGGACTTTGAACGGATAAAGAACAGCACAGGAGCCGAAGATGATGTTATCCCTAGTTATGTTGAAGTTAATTTTAATCACGCTTGCAATCTTAAGTGTAGTTATTGTAGTCCTCAATTTAGTAGCAGTTGGCACGATGAAGCCCAGAGAATGGGTCCTTATCCTACCAGTACTTCGCACAACAGCCTGGATCATTTTACCGGGAATAGGCGCATTATTCCTGCCCGAGAGCATAACCCTTACGTAGAAGCATTTTGGGCATGGTGGCCCACGCTATACCCTGAGATCAAACATTTTAGAATGACAGGTGGGGAACCACTAATGGACCGCAACACCTACAGAGTGTTTGACTATGTGTTAGAGAACCCCAAATCTGACCTGCACCTGAATGTTACTAGTAACTTTTCAGTAGAAGACCAGTTGTTTGAAAAGTACATATCCTATGTAAAGCGTCTTTGTAATGCCAACATAGAACACTTCATGCAGTATGTGAGTTTAGATGGCTGGGGCACTCAAGCAGAATACATACGACACGGTATGGACTTTGATCTAGTATGGTCACGTGTGGATCAATACTTGACTCAAGTGCCCTCCTACAACAGTCTAACGTTTATTATAACCATGAACAATCTCAGTGTGAGCAGTTTGCAGCAATTGTTAGAGGGCATACTAGAACTACGGCGTAAGCACAGTACCACGTACCAACGTGTGTGGTTTGATACACCTGTACTACGTGAACCTGCGTGGCAAAGTCTACAGATCTTGCCCGAGTCATATGTGCAACGATTGGAAAGCGTTCGAGACTGGATGAGCCAACACTTGGTCACAGATGCCAATCCTTACAACGGATTCAAGGACTACGAAGTAGCACGACTAGATAGAGACATTGCCTGGATGCGTAGTGCTCAAGCCCAAGATCATACTCTGGCTCGTGCAGACTTCTATAGATTCTTTGCGGAACATGATCGCCGCAGAGGCACAGACTTTTTAAAGACCTTTCCAGAAATGAGATCCTGGTGGACAGAATGTGAGTATCATGCTAGGTAATCGTAAACTAATACTGGACATATTTTGTGAAGTATATGACTTACTTGAACCATGGATGGACGGAGATTTTTTTGATTTCAGCAAACATGAAATAATTCCGGGTGCGGTGTATTTAATTGGTCGAGCACAGATGAATCATAATAAAGAATTAATACGTCGACTGATTGAATCTAACACCATACGTGTAGTACTAAGCAATCCTGCTGAAGGATCAGAAACTTTAAGATATCACTGTGAATATGTACACAAATGCGGCGATCTAGTCCGTGACCACCGAATGTTGTTGATCGGCGGCGGTGACATGGATGCAGAGTGGCCTTGTTTGCAATATGACAGTTTTTTACCTAAGGTTTTAGACTATGATGAAAATCAGCTGGCCGCAGGTAAGTCATCACGCATATACGATATTAAGAACAAGCCATACAAATTTTTATTTTTAAATGGGCGTAGTCGTGCCCATAGAAAATACCTGTTGGAAAGATTAAGATTAAATGGCTTGTTAGATAAATCCTTGTGGACCAATTTGGAAAATCGTGTTGGTTCGATGGGACAATTAACACTTTGGCATCAAGGACAGGATCTCATGCTCATGCCCACTGAGATCAATACCTTGCCAGCAAAATACGAGGTAGAGAGATATCGTCAACAGATCAACAAAACTTTTGATTCTAAATTTATAAAATATGATTTGTTTAACCAAGAGTGGGGGGAAATCTACATTGAACCTGCACCTTACATAGACACTTATTTTAGCTTAGTCACAGAAACAGTATTTGATTATCCTTACAGTTTTAGAACCGAAAAAATATGGAAGCCCATAGCAATGGCTCATCCTTGGATAGCTGTTGCCAATGCTGGATACTACAGAGATATTAAGAATTTGGGATTCCAGACATTTGGTAACATCGTGGACGAAAGTTTTGACAGGATAGAAGATTCACAAAAACGTATAGAGCGTATTGCTGAAGTGACACAGGATTTATGTCAACAAGATCTTGCCGCTTTTCTTAAAGAATGCTATAGTATATGTAAATACAATCAGCAACATCTTGCCGAAATGCGCATTCAAATCAGGCAAGAATTTCCACAACGTTTTTTTCAATTTATTGCCGATTATAGATTTGATGAATAATTTAGAATTTCGACAGCAGGTGTTAGACCCCATTAGTTCTAGTTTTTGTGCGGCAAAATGGTACAACGCTACCATTTGGTTAGGAAGTGGGCAGACCACAAGTTGCCATCACCCGCCGGCCCATTTGGTGGACATTGATCGAGTTCGCGCCAACCCTAAACTGTTGCACAACACTGATCAAAAGAAAGAGGACCGACGCCGAATGATCCAGGGGGAGCGTCCTCCAGGCTGTGAGTATTGTTGGAAAATAGAAGACATGGGCTCTGACGCTATATCGGATCGTGTGTACAAAAGCAAGATATATCCTATAGAGGCCTTGAATGAAGCATTTGTTACTGCACCCGACGCCGACGTCAATCTCCGTACCTTGGAAATTGCTTTTGACCGCACTTGTCAATTTGCTTGCTCTTACTGCAACCCTGCTTTTAGCACAACTTGGGTTAATGATATTCGACGAAACGGACCATATCAAAATCTTGTTAGTGACGGGCGCAATCACTTTACCCACACCCATGATAGTGCTCAACAGTTTAAGATCACAGAGGCTAATCCCTACATTGATGCATTTTTTGCATGGTGGGAAACGGATCTACATCATACCCTCCAGGAACTTAGAATTACCGGAGGAGAGCCGCTCATGTCCCACCACACCTGGCGGCTCATTGACTGGTTTCGAGACAACCGGGGACGTAGTAGCACACGCCTTGCTATCAATAGTAACTTGGGAACCGAAGTTGACATTGACCGATTGCTTGCCAGCACAGAGGGAATGGCAATCGACTTATACACAAGCAACGAAGCTGTCTCCGTTCAAGCCGAGTACATCCGTGATGGGCTTATATGGGACGACTGGGCCAACAATGTAGAACGATTATTAGATTCAGGCCAGTTCCGCGGAATACATGTTATGGCAACCATTAATGCATTGTGTTTAAGCACACTAGATCAATTGCTGGAATGCATAATGAATTGGAAATTGGAATATGGAAAGGATGCTGTGTCATTTACATTAAATATCTTGCGCTTTCCAAGTTTTCAAAGCCCTTTAGTGCTACCTGATGCTCAGCGCACAGTGTATAGACAACGTCTAGTCACATGGCTGGAACACTGGGCGGACTCGGAATTCATACACGAGCATGAAGTAAATCATACACAGCGATTAATAGATTACTTGGATGTGGTCAAGACCCCGCACTCTGAAGCATTTGATCGGCCCAAGTTATTGAACGATTTTCGACAGTTCTACACACAGTATGATCAACGTAGATCAAAAGACTTCGGCGCCGCATTTCCCGAACTAAAAGAATGGTATAACTTATTATGAACATAGAACAACATCTTACACAATTACAATTGAAATTTGAAGTACTGGCAGTAGTCCACCTGGACGAGTGGACTGATGATTTCGATTTAGGTCGTAACTGGTTGGAAAATAAATGTAAAGAACTACATAGAGATGCATATGAAATTGGACAACGCTTGATTTTTGTTCAACGTCATGATTTCTACACCGATAAACCAGTTGGTGTTATCTTGACAAATTTACAAGAAATTCTGAATTTTGTGGATATATCAAACTTTTTTGTTACACTTGTTACTACTAATTCAAATATCCAAAATGAACTTGCAGAAATTTCCAAAATTAACAAAGATGAAAATCCTATAAATGTTTTATTGGCCGAGGGAGCATTTACCACCAATTCAATTGAGGAATATTCGTTTGAAAAATCACAATATCGTTATGGTTCTACTGATCCAATGAAGATAGATCTTAAATCATTAAGTAAACGCGAAAGATTTTTATTAACAGAGTCCAAAACATTTTGCATGTATCCTTGGATACATTTACACGCTTATCCCACAGGCGAAGCATATCCTTGTTGTCATGCTGAAATGAAACCCGGTGTAATGGGTAACTGTAGAACCAATACACTGGCAGAAATATGGCGTGACGAACCCATGAAGCGACTACGTGCAGACATGCTGACGGAAACCCCACACGCAGCTTGTGTACGCTGCTATGAACAAGAAGAGTCTGGATTCTTTAGTGGTCGTAAATCGGCCAATAAACATCACGGGCATCATGTAAAGAAACTGGATGCCAATCCATTTGAAATGACCTACTGGGATATTCGTTTTAGTAATCTTTGTAATTTAAAGTGTCGCTCGTGTGGACATATCTTTTCAAGCCAATGGTATCAGGATCAAGTGAAACTGGCAGGCTCAGAATGGAAAGAGCGCAATAGTGTATTAAACTATGCAGGTCGCACAGAAACAGACATGTGGACGCAGTTGGAGCCCCATTTAGACTATGTAGAACAAATCTACTTTGCCGGAGGTGAGCCATTACTAATGGAAGAACATTATCGCATATTAGAAGAATTAGTAAAGCGTGAACGTTTTGACGTGCGACTGATATACAACACAAACTTCACACACACAGACTTAAAAGGCCGCTCGGTATTTGAGTATTGGAAGCAGTTTAAAAGTGTAGCAGTGGGTGCCAGTTTAGATGGAATGGGACACCCTGCAGAATACATACGCAAAGGTACTCGATGGTCGGACATTGTACAGAACCGTCACCGAATGATTGTAACATGTCCTGACGTGGACTTTTATATTAGTCCTACACTGAGCATAATGAATGCTTGGCACCTGCCTGATTTTCATAGAGAATGGACAGCCGCTGGATTGATTCGCGCACAGGATCTGAATGTAAACATCCTGCAAAATCCCGCACACTATCGCATAGACATTGCTCCTGCAGAATATAAACAACGATTAGAAGCCAAGTACCTGAAGCATCTGGATTGGATGAGCGACCGTGATCCTTTACAACGTGCCACACAAGGGTTCCGTAGTGCCATTACCTTTATGAACGCAACAGATAATACACAACTAATAGATACATTCTGGCGAAAAACACATGAATTAGATAGTATTCGAAATGAAAACATCCTAGATGTACTTCCAGAATTGGCTGTATTAAAATGAACTTACCACAAGACAAATTTTGCGTGTTACCCTGGATCAGCTTAGAAGCCAGTCCCATCGGGACTGTGCGTCCGTGTTGCTTGGCCGATGACGAAATTGTAGATAATGAGGGCAATAAGTTTGATTTAAATACCGCCAATTTCCAAGACATACAAAACAGTACACACATGCGAGGACTACGCCAACAATTTCTGGACAGCCAACAACCGCAAACATGTCGCAAGTGCTGGTCAGAGGAACGGGCGGGACGCACTTCAAAACGCATGCACACTCTGGACAGATTAAAGCACATGGGTATTTCGAATGAATGGACAGCAGATGCCAAGCCACTAATTTTCCTGGATCTCAAACTAGGCAATATCTGCAACCTTAAATGTCGTATATGCGGATCCTGGTCATCAAGTCAATTTGCCGCAGAAGATATTGCGCAACTACCCCGTGACGAGCAGAAAAAGTCACACGCTTACACAATGCTACGGTCCGGTGCCTGGCCCAGAGAAAATCAGCAATTCTGGAGCGAAATAGATCATCATTTGACGGACATACGCTATATAGAATTCACAGGCGGTGAGCCTTTTATGATCGCGGA
>Ga0181347_1000796_pt1 | contig 10532 bp, 12 predicted proteins | sample Su13VDMM110SN_FD_130102 | JGI IMG/M metagenome (GOLD analysis project Ga0181347, IMG submission 130102) | Freshwater viral communities from Lake Michigan, USA - Su13.VD.MM110.S.N | ecosystem: Environmental > Aquatic > Freshwater > Lake | place: USA: Michigan | collected 2013-07-16
AAATAATTAATAATTTGTCCAATCTGACAAATTCTAAAAATACTTTTTTATATCATATCCAACAAATCTAATTTTTGTTATGAAATTTTTATTAATTTCTTCTACCACTTTATATGTGGTTAAACTACCGGCAAATATATCTAATACTAATGGAGAATATTCTTGGTCCTTTAGATGAGGATAAACACAGGTTTGAAGTATAGGTAAATAAACAATCTCTTTTGGAAACATTGCAGGATGTTCTATACCATTATTTTGATGTTGATTAACAACGGATGTTTTTACAATATCATCATCCCAAAAATCAGACATTTTTTTTCCATTTTTATTTGGAATATATGGGGTAATACTTGTAGTTTTATTATTACTATTAACTCCCCTATGTCTTGGTGGATGTGAAGGTTTTGTTGTTTCTGATAATGGAACTAAAGTATGCTCATAATCATAATCTAAACTTTTCACCAAGTGAAAAATAAATTCATAAGAAGGGTTTAAGTTGTTTTTAGATGAACTTGGTTTTGGATTAGTTTTTTTCCAAATGATTGTATTTCTCAAAATCCAACCTTTCTCTTGTAGATTAATTACAACTTTATGTGGTAAATTTTGTAAATTACCATTCAAATATGAATCTCCTAAATTTAGGAAAAAACTTCCCTTATGATTCAATACACGATAACATTCTCCAAGATGATTAACAAGGTTCTCTACATATTCAATTGTGGAATTTTCTCCTCCTAATTCTTCTCCTTCATTAGTATATTTTCTTTTAAACGCATATGGAGGACTTGTAAAAATAAGATTTACATCTCCATCACCAATCTCTTCAAGAACCCGTGAGGATTTTTGATAAAATTTAAAACTATCATCTTTTGTAAAATTTATTTTTTGAGACACAAACTCTCTTGACTTTATCTCATTTGTCTCTCTTTGAGTTTGTATATATGATTGGTTAATTGTTAAAATTCCTTTATTTAAAAGGTCTATATGTTCAGGATTATGTTTTCTAATAAATAACAATCTTGCTAGTTGACCATAACTCACATTCATCTTATCGGCTACAACATCTCTAACACTATTAATGGTGTCATCAACTTTGATTCTTTCTTTATAAAAACTTTTTAAATTATCGTATTCAGCAAGTAATTCTGAAGGTATTTTTACTCGTTGTTTGTTGAAGTGAATGAGGTAAAGTATGTCTTCGTTTTCATTTATTTGTATTTTATTAACCTCTACTTCTTTCCATCCCAATTTTTTAATTGCTTCAAATCTTCTGTTTCCGGAGATTATTAAATTATTTTGATTAATTGTGAGTGGTTGTAATAATCCTACTGAATTTATACTATCAACCAAATCATCAATGGACGATAAATTATAAATACTTTTATTTAATGGGTGATGGTCTATATGATGAATACTAATTTTCAATATAAATTAATTATAGTTATTCAAAATTAATTCAAAAATAATTATAACCAAAATTATACTTCAATTGGAATTTTATAAAATAAAAAAAACTATCAAGATGAAAATACCATTTTTAATTTACTATAAAACAACAAAAATTCATAACTTGCAGAAAAAATTAAAAATGAAATTTTGATGACAAAAATCATAAATGAAGAAGCTATAGAAAACCGAAATATTTGGGTTAATAAAATTGAAAAATTACAAGGTGTTTTTTCAACAAATTCAGGTCTTATAGAGGATGAACTAAATATAGAATTAGAAAATAAAGGATTAAATTATTTACTAAACCATTTAAGATTGTGTGGAAATATTCCTGAATCCTATGGACACGATACAAGTGAAGAGAAGCAATATTCAAAATATACTGATGCAATTCTTTGTTTTGCATATAAATCAATGGGATTAAAGAGTTTAATAATTTCTGAAAGAGCAGACGTTGCTGATGTAGAAGGTTTTGGGAAAGATTTTAGTTTTGTGGCTGATGCAAAAGCTTTTAGATTAAGTAGAAGTGCTAAAAATCAAAAAGATTTTAAAGTTCAAGCAATGGACAGATGGAAACACGGAAAAGAATACGCAATGGTTGTTTGTCCCATCTACCAACTTCCAACTAAAAGTAGTCAAATTTACGAACAAGCTATTACAAGAAATGTATGTGTTTTTACATATTCTCATTTATCACTTTTAGTAAGATATGCAAATGAATTTAGTCAAGATAAGTCAGAAAGTTTACTATTTGATATATTCAAAACAATTCCTGCACTGAATCCAACAAAAAGTTCAGTTGACTACTGGTTAGCCGTTAATAAAACAATTTTAGGACATTCTAAATCAATATCAGAATTATGGAGAGATGAAAAGTTAGCGGCTTCCGAATCAATTGAAATTGCGAAAATTGAAGCATTGAATTATTTATCATCAGAAAGAGAGAAAATTATGAGAATGACTCACGAAGAAGCAATAAAAGAATTAGTTAAAATGAGTAAAATTGAAAGTAAAATTAAAATAATTAAAAATATTACAGACAATGGTTTGTTTGGTATCAAATAATAAATTATGAACAAATATATTAATAGAATAATTAACGGAAATTGTGTTGAAGTTATGAAAAACTTTGACGAGAATTCTATTGACCTAACATTAACATCCCCACCTTATGATAACTTAAGAACTTATAAAGGTTTTACATTTCCTTTTGAAGATATATCCAAAGAACTTTATAGAATAACAAAAAATGGAGGTATTGTAGTTTGGGTTGTAAATGATGCGACAATTAATGGAAGTGAAACAGGTACAAGTTTTAAACAAGCTTTAAAATTTATTGAAGTTGGATTTAATCTTCACGATACAATGATATTCCAAAAAACAAATCCAATTCCACAGATTTACAGAAAAAGATATAATGGAATTTTTGAATATATGTTTGTTTTTAGTAAAGGAGTGGTGAAAACTCATAATCCAATTAAAATTGATTGTTTACACGCTGGTTTAGAACTAAATGGAACTACGTATAAAAACTTTTCAAAAGGAGAACAAAAGAGAGAAAAAATGGCTTTACCTGTTAAAAGTCAAAAAATAAAAGGTAATATTTGGGAATATGTTGTAGGAAAAAAATCAGAAGACCAAGAGGCAAAAGGACATCCAGCTCCTTTTCCCTGTGCTCTAGCAAGAGACCATATAAACTCTTGGACAAATGAAGGAGATATTGTTTTTGACCCAATGAATGGAAGTGGTACAACTTGCATTTCCGCACTAAAACTTGGTAGAAATTACATTGGTGTGGACATTAGTGATGAATATTGTGAAATTGCGAGAAAAAGAATTCAAAATTATGAACTACAAACACAGAATATTAATGACGAAATAACGTCTTTAAATAAAGAATTTGTAATAGTTGAAAATTAAGTTTTATTAATTAACATTTTCTAAATAAATAATACGATAAACCTCCTCTTGGAGGTTTTTTTTATTTTATCTATATACTTATCAAAAAGACAAACTATTATATTGAGAAGGAATAATAACCGGACAAAAATAATTATTAATTATCTAATCAAATTTAATTAATATACTATCAACGTCAATTTTGATATAAATAAACATAAAAAAATCACATAGATAAGTTATGCTTAATAAAGAAGTAAAAATATGGTATTCTAAAAAAGATATTGAATCTGAATATCCAATATCTGAAAGAGAAATTAGAAGAAGATTATCAAAATCAAATATCCCAAGTGATAAAGTAAAACAGGAAAAATCATTACGAGGATTACCTACAAAATATTATCACTATACTATTCTTGATGATTTATTCAGAAAAAGAAGACAACTTTCAAATAGAGAAAAAGATGAAGAAACTACTATAAAATGGGTAAACAATTATTATTGGAAATATATTGGAAATTTAGTTCCAAAGAATGGTGATATTAAGTTAAATAAAGAAATCATAAAATTGATTTTTGAAGATTTAAAATTACTTGCAACAAAAAAAACTAATCTAAAACTCTTTTATTCACTTGAATTTAATCCAAATGATAATAATTACCATACTCACTATTTGATTGATTGTGATGTATCTAAAATCAGTCGTAAGGACATATTAAACATAATTGAATTATATATTGATAAAAACACAACAAAAGAAAGAAGAATTGACCTAAAAAAGTATAATTATTCATTTGGAAAACGAGGAAATGAATACACAACCAAATGTAAAATTATAGATTTTGAATTGATGATAAATTAGAATGGCAATTCATCCGATGAACAATTACAATCAGAAATGATTAAAGAAATATTATTATTTATTTTCATCCCCATTCCTTTATTATGATAGTTGTGGAAACCATCAACAAATTCATTATTATCTACAAGTTCAAGAATTTTACCTAAAACCTCAATAATCTCATTTTTTGACTTAAAGTCCGGAATATCTATTCGGAACACTAAATTTGAATTCTTCTTCATATTATAATTTCTATATTAATAAATATAATTAATTACATAATAAAAACAAGACATTATTAAGACATTATATAATTTTGTTAAATACAAATATATGATTATCAATAATTTATAATTTAATTTTAGTTCCCTTTGACGACACGAATATGTATTATTTATTTTTGTTAATTAATACAAAATCAAATAATTATATTTTTTTATTATCTTATTATTTAATACTTTTGTTTCTAAATTAAGACACAAATAAGACATTAATGAATAAAATAAAAATAATATGGAAATCAAATAATTCGGATAAAAAAATTGGTTATCTACGAATTAGTGAAAGATTGTCTGATTTAGGAAAAACTAAAATTATATCTTTAAAACTACCTCCTATACATAAAAGGCATTGGGATGAAAAAAACCAAAGAGTTAAACATACTCATCCCGATTATTTATTCTATAATAATGAAATAGAAAATTATGTAAATAAATATAAAATTGAAAAAACATCAGATTTTATTTCTAATGAGAAAAAATCATTAGTTTATTATGTAAAAAACAATCTAATTCCTAATTGTAATAGCATTGGAACTAAACAGAAATATGAAAATATTTTATTTCTGGTCAAAACATTTAATAAATTCAAATACAATAAAGAAGATGTCCTTTTTAAAGATATTGATGAAGATTTTATTAATGATTGGAGGTTGTGGCTAAAGAATGAAAGAGGAATCGTTGATAATAGTATATCATACAAAACAAAAACATTCAAATCTTTTATTTCTAAATCTATTAACCAAAGATATTATGTATTTAATCCTAATCCTTTTAATAATATTAAAACTTCAGTTAAAAGGATAGATGTTGATTTTTTGGATGAAGAACAAATAAATACAATTATATATTCTGAATTATTTGATGTAATTAAAGGTGGTGTAAATAAAGGAAAAAAGAGAGAACCGGATAGCAGATACACACAACTTTTATCTATTAATGACGTAAGAAATTTTTTCTTGTTCCAATTCTTTTCACACGGATTGAGAGTTAGTGATTTAATGACTTTGAGATGGAACAATCTTACAATAAATGGTGATGAAATAAGAATAAAAAAAACTATGTTAAAAACCAAACATCCAATTAACATCTTAATATATTATAAACCTCTTTTAATCATATTCAATTATATACCGGAAAAATTTATATCAAATAAAATTAAAGAAATATATAGTTTTATTAAAGAAATAAATTACAAATACGGAGTATTTTTTATTGAAAAAAACAAAAAAATTGATTACAATTTTATTAAACAAAATTTAAAAATACGAGTAAGTAATATTGATAGTGGTATCGCAAAGTATTTTAATAAAAGTAATGATATTTCATTGATATCGTTGGGGGAATGTGATGATATAATTAGTTCATATATATTAAAAAAAACAAACATATTAAACCTATCATATATGACAAACCCATTTAGAAGTATTGAATCTAATAATGATGAGGTTAATAAAACTTTATACATTCAAAAAATGTTAACAGAAGATAGAGATTTAAACTATTTAAAAAATTTAAGAACAATAATTGAGGAAAAATCAGTTTTAAAACTTGAAAAGTATATAAAAAAAATAAATGATTTATATCTCAACTTATATGTTGAAATGATTGATATAATAAAACAAATATTAATGGACGATGATTATAATAATAATTTCATTTTTCCTTTATTAGAAAATAAAGATTTTTCAAATATTACAAATGAAAAAATGTTTGAAAGAATGAATGAAACACAATATAATAAATTATCAGGAAGAAGAAGTTATTATAATCAATTATTAAAGATTATGGGGAGACAAATTGGAATTCCTAACCTAACCTCTCATAAATCGCGACATAGTTATACTTCTATATTAATTAAAAAAAATAAAGATATTAATCTATATGATTTATCTGTCTCACTTGGTCATCAACATATATCTACCACACAATCATATATTCAAAGTTTTATTAATACAAGAATAGACAATATGGGGAAAGGACTTTCAGATAGTTTTGGTAATTTAGACAAATCTTAACCCTCCCCCCCTCACCTCTCTCCCTTTGAGTATCCCCCTTCCCTAAACTCTAAATTATGACTCAATATTTACTTGATAATCCCCTTTAAAAAGGGGGTTATTACTTTATCATAATTTTTATATTGAAATATCAATTTAAAAATTTTCAATTTTTTTTTTCAAAAAAACAACTTTTAAAAAAATGACTCATAATTATAGTTATAGAAATTTGAATAATTATGAAAAAAATTAAAGGTTATAAACTTGTAAAAAAAGATTCCGAATATTACATCAGCGAATTTCCTCCATTCCCAAATAAAAGCAAAAAATCAAAATATTTCTTTCAATCTTTGGAAAGAACAATATTAAAAGAAAGGTTTATATGGTATCCATTAAAATTTAATATTGTTGAAAGAGTAGTTTATTTATCGTATGAAAATAAAGAAAGTTTTTCTTTTTTAGGTATAAAAAAACTAATTGATGGAGATAAAAACTTATTTATTAATACCGATACTTTCTTTAAAATAAAAATCAGTTTTCCCGATAACAAAGCAGAATTAAAAATTATATACTACACAATTGATAACAATAAAGGAATGATTGATTGCAAATCGTCAGATATGTTGTTAGATATAATCTTTATTAATTATAAACTAACACAATTTACTCCTAAAAGAATTGAATCTCTTACTAATGATTATAATTTGGATATGAAAGAAATTAGACAAATTCCAATCATACCTGTTCAATGGTTAAACTTTGATGAAAATAATAATTTATTAGAGTTTCCAAACATTAAATTATAGGTAAAAATGATATAAAACAATATCTTTTTTAAACCATAACTAAACTAATTTGCGGGGCACTTTTATAAGTAGTTTAACAAATATGTGTGTTTTTACCCAATAAACAATAAAAAAGGTTAATCCCCTCTTTAAAACTCACAACCAAATTATGAAAATTTTAGAAAAAAGAATAAAAAGAATACTTGAAGAATTAAATAGTGAAAATAGAATTAAACCTTCTACGAAGAAAAAAAGAGATTTTTGTGTAATCAAAATCACTATTCCCTTAAATAAATTTTATAAAAATGTTAAATCAGTAGGTGATTTTTTGAAGAAACTCCGTAATAATCTTCCTTATAATCGTTCTTTTTTTAACCGAATATCAAATAACGGAATTTACAACTATACAATAGATGAGGAAAAAGTTGAGTTGAATATTTTTATTGAATTAAATGAATTATTTGAAAAATCGGAATTAACCTCAAAAATTTTAAAGATAGTTGAACCCTCAAAAATAGTAATAAGTTTTAACGACAATGAACTATATAAAAAAACATTTAATCGTGAATTTTTTGTCAGCGACTGGGGTGTATGGGGGTCGTTCCGGAACGAACCGGTTGAGAGATTTTAATTTTCACATTTGATATCACCCTGTAATCTCCACCCTCAACAAATGGTACTATTGAGTTTAAACAAACTTTTAAATCATTTATCAATTTATCTTTTTGATATTCATTTATTGGACTTTTTATGTTAATTGAAACTATCTCTTGAATTTTAAAATGAGTTCCAAACTCTCTGTTATTAAGATATTGAATTGGGTTAAGAAAAAAAACATAGTCATAATAAAAAAAATTCTTTTTCATTTCCCGATTCAATAACTTATTTATCATCCTACAATATAATTCGTATTGATTCATTTTTGAATAGTTAATTATTAAATTGAACTTATCATTTGTTTTTTTACTCTTTGAACTAATGAAGGTGCTACACTACATAATTTAGCAGTCCTACGAATACTAATGCCATTATTAAGTTCCTTTACAACATTTTTATATTTAATTAATAAATTCTCATTACTACCTATTGGTCTACCCAATACAACACCTTTAATTCTTGCGTTTTTTAATCCATTCTTTATTTGAGATATTTTGGTTGAATTTTCCATTTCATAAACGCTCATTAACATCGTAAAAACCATACGTGCCATATCGTTTTCGGTTTTATCAACATTTAAACTATGTAATCCAGTTTCGGTAAATACTAATGAAACTCCAATACTATGTAGTTTGTCTTTTAATTCTAAACCCACTTTAACGTTTCTTGAAAATCGTGAAATATCTTGAGCTATAAAAAATTCGGCTTTAGATTTTTTAACTTCATCAATTATGTGTTCTCTTGCCTTTATTGATTTAGTTGCAGAGATTTCTTCTTCTAATACTCCTACAATTTCAAACTCATTATTTAAACAATACCTTTTTAAATCGTTTATTTGTCTTTCCGTTTCTTGTTTATCTGTAGAAACTCTACAATAAATAAATGCTTTTCTCATATATCTATAAATTAAAATATGTACCCAAATAATCATTTGATTACAAAGGTACATAAAATATAATTTAATTGACTTGTGTTTATTAATGAAAATTAATAAAAAAATAGAAAAGTTTTTTTAGGTACACTTATTAATGAAATTATTAATCCGGATGATACTTCATTGGATAATCTGGTTCTTCTTCAGATGAACAACCACATTTTTCAGAAAGAGTCCCAATAATTACAATAATAATCAATACCATAAGAGTTCCTGTAAATTTTTGCATAAAATTAGAATCACTTTTGGTCTTACTTCCAATAGAGAAAATAACTCTTATTATTGTAATAATTAATGATATTATTACCGCACCAAATATTCCAAATATAAAATCCATAGATATAATGTTTGTTTCTAATTACTATAAGTAATTTCTCTTTCTTCTATAAAGTTAGGTTTTCCATTGATAAAAAATAATCTTACAATCCAATTACCTTTGTTATCAAATTTATATTCATAAGTTTCTTCTCCTATAAGAACCTCTTTTATAGAATATTCTTTTACTTTTAAGATATTTCCATTATCATCATATGTATATTTCTTTTTTGATGTTCTTAAAAAATCAGAAGTTTCTTCAATTATAAGTCCTTTTTCATCATATTTATATGTTTCAGTATATTCTTTTCTTCCAAGATTGTCGTAATGAACACTCTCTATTTCATTGCCATTTTTATCATATTTACTTTTAAACATAAATTTCAATACTTCCTTTCCGTCAAAATCATATTTATAACATTTTGATTGAATATTATTATTATTTTCATCGTAATCATAAATAATTTTTTCAAATAAAACCCCATCAGATAGATATGTATTCTTTTCAATTAAATTATTATTTACATCATAAATAAATTTTTTCTTTGAGGAGAAAGAAGGTGTTTTTAATTCATTATAATTATCCTGTTCAATTAATTTTCCAATTGAATCGTATTTATATATATTTCTAATCCCAGAGTCCAACCAATTTTCACTAACTATATTTCCATTTTCATCAAAATCAGATAATAACTTGTATTGCAAACTATCTTTTTGAATCTCTCCAAATTTAATTACAGGTTTATAACCTAATTCGGTTAATATTCTTATATCACCTTTTAAATTCTTTTCAGTTAGAGAGTTCTTTATTTCTCGGGAACAACTAAAAAGACAAAATGAGAAAAAAAAGATTAAAATATATTTCATATGAGTTTATTTAAAAATTAAAAATAATTAATAATTTGTCCAATCTGACAAATTCTAAAAATACTTTTTTATATCATATCCAACAAATCTAATTTTTGTTTTAAAATTTTTATTTATTTCTTCTACCACTTTATATGTGGTTAAACTACCGGCAAATATATCTAATACTAATGGAGAATATTCGTGGTTGTTAAGATGAGGATAGACACAGGTCTGAAGGATTGGTAAATAAACAATCTCTTTTGGAAACATTGCAGGATGTTCAATTCCATTATTTTGATGTTGATTGACTACTGATGTCTTAACAATATCATCATCCCAAAAATCAGACATTTTTTTTCCATTCTTGTTTGGAATGTATGGAGTAATACTTGAAGTTTTATTATTACTATTAACTCCCCTATGTCTTGGTGGATGTGAAAGTATTAATGTTTATGATAATGGAAATAAAGTATGCTCATAATAATAATCTAAACTTTTCAACAAGTGAAAAAAATAATAATAGGAAGG
>Ga0181347_1000800_pt1 | contig 10499 bp, 23 predicted proteins | sample Su13VDMM110SN_FD_130102 | JGI IMG/M metagenome (GOLD analysis project Ga0181347, IMG submission 130102) | Freshwater viral communities from Lake Michigan, USA - Su13.VD.MM110.S.N | ecosystem: Environmental > Aquatic > Freshwater > Lake | place: USA: Michigan | collected 2013-07-16
AGCCGCAGCCAGAACCCCAGCCGTCGCCGGTGAACGGGTCCGAGCCAAAGCCGTAGCCGTAGCCGATGCCAAAGCCGCCGGTGTACCCATCGCTGTAGCCGTACCCGCCGCCGCCGTAGCCGTCAGGTTGTCCGCCACCATCAACGAAGTGCCCGTTAAATGCCTCGATGATCAAGAGGGCATGCTCATTGCTGAGGGGCTTAATTGGGATGAGGGTGATCATTCCACTCTCCACTCTTCTGGGGGCTTGCCGCTGTAGCCCCAGCCGCTGCCGTCGCCGTAGCCGCTGCCGTCGCCGTAGCCGGCGCCGTTGCCCCAGCCGTCCTGTTTGCCGCCCCTGTTGATGAAGAGCTCGTTGAAAGCGGAGATGATCTTGTCGTGATGAAGGTCGTTCAGGGGCTCGATTGGAATAACGATGATCATGCGCTTATCCTTTGTCTGTCATTCAACGACGTCTGTGTGTATTGTGAGAACCTCACTGTCATAGTAGTCCATGCTACCATTACTCCACAGAATTTGCCACCGCCCATATCCCCGCGCGACCGGCGAAGGATCAGGAGGTTTGATTATAAGCAGTGTCATTTTCGGAATATTATTCCAAATGCGCAATTGTCCGACAACAGGCGGTATTCTAGCGTTCATTGATGAACTTTCCAAGGTGGGAATCTATGATAGGATCAAAGGTAAATTGACACATGATTTTACCCTCAATCATTGCATCCCATTCAAACCGATCAATAATCCACCGGGTCTGCGTCCCCACCGCGGCGGGATGTCTGGCCCCTGTGGTGATATCAAGGTAGCGTACAGCCACCACCAGACCAATTTTGTCAGCGACGACTGATGTCCAATAGGGAAGCCCGGAGAATTGGATGAGATCACCGACTTGTAACGGAGGTGTTCGTTGTCCGGTGTGAGGCTGCATCACCTGATTCATCACAGCAATTCCACATGCTTTTCAGTTGCACGAACCCATCTAGATTGTCCATCAACAAGCAGCAAGATGGCAACAGCATCAGCATAGACACTCGTTGAGACCGGAATAGGTGTAGTAATGGCATCCAACTTTGGGATCCCAGCTTCTACAGCATCTAATAGCAGATAGATCCGCCCCGGCTCGTGATCATATCCTCGATCATACCAGAATAACTTTGCATTTATGCGGATGAGACCGCCCAAATGTGTCTGAAGAGTTTGTAACAGGTTCATGGTTCTTATTTACTATGATTTTGTTGTGTTGCACGGGTCACGTTATCGAACCACAATTTCCTTTGACCTGTCGTATAATGTCCAATAGTCCCAACCTTCCACGACTGCATCGTTGATAAAGATGTTGACGAAATACTTTTCTTCAATGCCCACGACAATGAAGAACTTGTCATTATAAGACGTCAACGCGGTGTTAGTAAAAGCATCTCGATGGAATCGACAGAGATCACCTTGTTTCATGACTTTTCCTGTCTTACAAGATTATACTATAGGCGCATCTAGCGCACGAGATGTGTTAGATGAATTCCACGTCTTCTTCAACTAACCAGATCAATTGTGGGACCTCCTCGATCAGAAGACAGGCGCCGGCGGTAGCCCTGCGGTCGGCGCTGAGCAGTCGTCCTCGGGCGGTGGAGGTTCGGGCGGCGTCACCCTGATGGGTGGGTACATCGAGGATCAGACAGATCCGTCCTGGATTCTTGTCGTAACCTCGACCTCCATACCAGAAGAGCTGCGTCTTCAGGCGGATGAGACCGCCCTTGTGAGACTGGAGGTGTTGGAAGAATGTCATAGGAGCTCCACTGCAGCTTCAGACAACCAGATCCATTGTGGGCTTCCGTCGATCAAGAGACAGGCAGTGTAGGTAACTAAATTGTCATCTTTGATGTTGCGTGTGGTGGCAACTACATCGGAGTCATAGTCATCGCAGTCGTCGGTATCCAGGAGTATACATACACGTCCTGGGTTGCCGTCCCATCCATCGAGGTTGTACCAGCCGAGTTCTGTCTTCAGGCGGATGAGACCGCCCTTGTGAGACTGAAGGTGTTGGAAGAATGTCATAGGATCTCCACATCAGTTGGATCTAACCGGATCAGATAAGGTGTGCCCACGATCATGAGACGGGCGGCGTGGGATGATCTGCCTATTGCGTTCCAGCTCTGGGCATCGGTGAAGACTTCAAGGGTTAGATCGTTCCAGACCTCAAGGACAAGGGCAAGACACCCTACACCGTCGGTGCGGTTTCGATCGGTGCGCCAGAAGAGTTGTCTCTTTATCCTGATCAGGTCACCGGGTTTCATTGAGGATCTCCACGTCTTGTTCATCCATCAAAACCCAGCAGGCGAGACCGTCAATCAAGAGATGGGAGACAGCCGCGCGGGTGGTCGTGGCGTTGGCGGTGCAGGCCTTCCAGCAGGCAGGCCTGCCGTAATCACGAGCATCGAGCAAGAGGCAGGTCCGGAATAGGGTCCCGTCCCACTCGGTATTGTTATACCAGAAGAGTTCCGTCTTCAGCCGGATGAGACTGCCCCTGTGTGATCGGAGGCTTTCAACGAATGTCATTTGCATTATGCCTCTTGAGTTGATAGGTCCATCACACCGTGACTGGGGTCGGGTTGCACAGGTTAGGGCGACCGTCGATTGAGTCGCTTGGTTATACTCTCCAGACTAGGAATCCAGAGTTGTTCGCCGCAAATCAGGCAGGGCGTCCAACTGTTCTGCTTCTCATATTCCCAGTACTCAGGATCGTCCTTATAACCGGTGCTGGTGTCTAACTTCGATAGTGCAATGACAATCCCACAAGTACCGTCAGGAATCACCACTTGTGACCAAAGACGAAAACTGCCGTCTGGGTCTGGAGTGGGCTTGAATGCGATGCCTGACTTTAAGAACTTGAACAGGTCACCCGGTTGGTGACGCTTGGCAGCCCGTGATCCCATACCGTACTCCTTTATTATGCATAAGCATATTACAACTATGCGATAGTCAGCGCACGGGATAACATCACAACCACACAAATGTGGGGGTGTTGCATTGCAACACCCCCATGTCAATCAGCGCTTGATGATCGTCTCAGAGCTTGATGATCGTCAATTCGAAGCCGTCGATGACTTGCGTCATCGCAATAACACCTGCATCATTGATTGCTTCAACGAGACGCTGAGTCATGTCTTTCAGCGACGCCTGCGCAGGCTGCTGCACACTGACTTCTTTCACAACATCGTTGGATGCAATGGGCCCCTGTGCTTCTTGCGTAATCATAGGACCGTTCAGCAAGCGTGCGATACGACCAAAGCGCTCAGGATCAGCGACCGTTTTGATCCGACCACCATTCGAGCACTCAATTCCGAGAGTACGGCGTGCTGCACGAAGGACCTTTGATGCACTGGTGCTAGAAGTTCCCAATGCCTTTGCCAGCTTGTCACCCGTGATGTTGACATTATTTGCAACAACTGGAAGTGCGTTGTTGTAGTGATTCAATTCAGACTCACGGAATTCATTTACAATGGGATCGTGGACGATGATATTATTCATGAGAGGCTGCCTTGATGTTGGATTGTTGTTAGCCACTTTATGTGGTAGGTCGATTATATCTTTCGAGGGTTTTGTCGCACGGGAAACTTTGGAGATGTATTTCCAGTCTTGCTGGTCATATATGTCAAGTGTGAATCCTGAATCGAGTCTACCTTGCTCATCAATCAGACTATAACCTGCCCATTCAGGCAAGCCACCACATCCTAAACGAACATCTCCTACAATAAAGATCTTTCCTTTGTAGGCAGATAACCAGTCTTTACCTGTCAATTTTATCACATCGCCCACTACGGGATATTGCTTAACTGCATATGACATCTGAATCCTCCGCGAGTGTCATGTCTGAGTAGGTAGCCTGCCGCTCATCAGAATATCTGATAACATATAGTGGCTGTTGCACTTTGTCGGACCAGCTTGCATTGTAAAATTCTTCAATGATTAGAAAGATGTGTCTTGATCCGTCTTTCCACTGTCTGACTTGCCCAACAGCAGGCAGAGACAGATTTGGTGACTTATATTTTATCATCACGATTCTTCTTCATCAGTAAAATGTTCTTCTCTGCATAGCGGCTTGAGTTCATCAATGAGCCTAGACAAGCGCCACACAACAGTCCGTGTGTGCCCACCTTCCTGAAGGAACTGTGTAACAAGATCATTTAACTGCTTCTTGAATGTGTCATCTAGCATTTTCTATCCTTGTCGTGTCGTGTATTCGGTGGCTGATCAATCAGACAGCAATGTCTTCAATGCAGATCTTGCCCGGGTGATACGTTTTCTAGCATTGTCTGGGCTGATCTTAAGCATTGACGCAATCTCATTGTGATCAAAGCCTTCACAGGGTCCCATAATGAATGATTCTTTGAGCTTCGTAGGAAGAGAGCTGATTGCTTCGTCTAGCATGACAGCAAGATCGGCTGTTCCTGGCACAGATAGTTTTTCCAAGAAAGATTGATGATCCAGCTCAAATGGTCTTTGTGACTTCTTTCTCCAATGAGCAATTACAGCATTTTGCGTAATCTTCAGAATCCAAGTCTTGAAACTACCCATGTCTTGTTGCCATGTGTCACGATGCTTATGAACAGACAACCATACATCTTGACTAATATCTGCTGATAGCAGCCTACAATTAGTCTTGTTATAGACTTTTGAGATGACTAGCACGCTGTACCTTGCATGAAGAAGATTGAATGCTGTTTGATCACCGGATTTGACACGTGTCATTAACACGTCATCAGTAAAGCTGCCATTGTTGCGATCAGATCTCACTTTCTAGTCCTTCATAAGCACTGTATAGTGTGAGATGTCGATTTACATCAATTGTAATCTGTAATGCTCTGCGCAAGAGTGATATGAGAAATCTCGCTGATGCGATCAATTACTTCAGGATAGTCATGAAGAAACATCATTTGAACCGCTGAACCGATTTGACAGGTCAGGCTCGTGGGTAGCGTCTTTTGTCCTGCCCAATATTCACCAATAAACTTGTATGAGACATCATGTAACCATTCCCAAAGCGGGTCTTGACCGTGATCAACAACATCATTCATCAGCGTTGAATTGACTGAGTGTGTCTTGACAAATGTCATGTATGACTTGCTTGGTGGAAGCGTGATTATTCCGATGAATGACGAGATTGTGATAATGCCTCTGGGTTGCAGTGACATGACAAAAGTGACAGGAACTTCTTCTTGATCGTTGCTTGAGGCTATCACCTTTCTAGCAATATCCTTTAGCTCTCTTTCATCTGAAGCATTGATACGTCTAGTATGCATATTTGTCATTGGCGCGTCCTTGCGTTATTCTGGTGCTTCTTGAACAGACTTATCTCCGCATCTCTAATCTGATATACACGCACCCATTGCTGCGGACATCGCCAGATTCTTTGCAGCCTCGTGAATGCGCACCGCGAATTCCTCATCTTTGTCAGCTTCATAGTATCGAATGACATCTGAGATCTGAAGGAAGATCAGACCCGGCATCTCCAAATCCTGCGCAACTGCTGAGGTGCAAATCCATGCTGAGGCGTTTCGCAGCCACTCCCAGATCGCCTCCTGACCCCTTGCCACAGCATCCTGCGCCACTTCAAGTGCCATGGGAACAGTGAACTGGTAGGAGTTCGGATTCAATTCCGTGGCATGTGCGAAGCTGAATGATGCTGCCAACCTTTCATCTTGTTTCCAGAGCGTGACATTCACCGGCACTGGGACAGGCCAACTCTCATTCAGCTCTTGGGCAATGAGCTCCTTCATTAGTGCTTGGATGATTTGAGACTGCTCTTTCGTGAGAGAAGGCATGTTCCCAGTGCCTGACTCGGTGGGCTTGATCTTCTTCTTCTTTGCCATGATGACCTCTTGTGTGTGTGGGTGCAGGTTTGATGTCTTGTCATTCTGCTGATATTACTTGAACTTCGCCGTCGATTCTAGCAGTGATCTCTTCCATCTGACCGTCAGACCAGTGTGTCACGATCAGATGAACGTCACTTCCTATGTGGAGACTTGCAGCTTCATCCCAAAGCTTTGTAACAAGCTCTGTATTATCACCTCCACCGTGTAACTCTTGATCTGCTAACGCGATGATCTCCCACGCTATTCTATGCGCGGCACTATTTGACATGTTTGCACCTCTATAACAGTTATAGACGAGTTGTTTGATCTATAATCCAGATCTTTGACACATAGGCGAGACCATTTGAAGGTGTCATTATCACCGCATTTTCTGTGTCTAGACTTTCAATAATGAAGATAAATGGAAGTGTGATATTGAAGATTTCATTTTTCTGTCCGAATACGGACAAGTAGTGCGCATAGCCTTTTTCAGCTCGCGCAAGACGCAACTCACCTATCTCAATATCTTCCACGGTTTACCGCTTGGGTTTAGTTGCGGGATTCAGCAGGGTATGATAACCCACTGGGTAATAATGCAGCTGCTTTTCGCCCTTTATTTGAACTGCATAATGCTGTGCATTTGGCATCTTTGCGTTCAATTTCCGTGCCGGGATTCCAACCCCATGATAGGTTCCCTCACAGCAAACATTTCCGTTTTGGTCAACAACAAGAACTTCACTACCAACTTCGATATTCATTTGACTTCTTCCTCAATTCTTTCAATAAGCGATATTGATTGGCAAGGCAACCGAGCAGTTCCTCCGCTCGATATGATCTCAACAGTGCTTCCTTGTGCTGTGATCACTGTGCCATATCTTACTTTTCCCATGTAGTCACGAAACTTTACAAGGTCACCGACATGGAAGTTCCATGAGACTGACTTCTGTTGCTGTGTGAAGTCACTCACGATTTCTCTTCTGGGCGAGGTCGCGCCGGCGCCGATGGGGTCACCCATCTTTGCAGCAATCCGTGCCGCTGCCCTGACCGACTTGGGTACATTGAGCTTTGCCATGGATCTATCCTACAATGATATATGTCTAGCGCACGTGACATGTCGTCTCTATAGACAATACACGGTGTGCTTCGGGTGTAAACACCCAAAGTCTCTCTCCTGAAGCAGACTAGCAACCAACCAACGAACTGCTCGACAGAAGAGAGACCGAGGCCTAAAGGGTGATCTACTTCTTGATCGAAGTCGCGGCGGTGATGTTCTTGATCAACTCCGGTCCGATATGCTTGTGAAGATTCCTGATATTCTCCAGCTGATTCGTCTCCATCAGCTTGTTGAAGAATGAGACGGTCATCTCAGCCGAGACAGACTTGACAAAGGCGGCAATATTGGAGACCTGTGTGGGTGACCAGGTTGCCTTCTTCGCCGTGATGAGGATCTTATCCATCAGGCCGTTCTGCTTGTCAGCGGTCAGCTTCTTGATCTTGTCCTTGACCGACTTGTCAGTCCAACGATCCAGGACGTCCTCAGCAGAGAGGATGGATTCGTAGTTCTTTACGAAGTCGCGGAACGTGATGGCACCTTCCAGACCAACGAAGCCCAGCGAGATTGGGTAGAGAAGATCAGGGGCAGTTCCAGCCGCCTCAGTAAGATCAATACCGACTTTCTTCAGGCTCTGATCCAAGCGATCCCACGAACGTTGGGAAGGATAGACTTTACCGGGTTCGATCTGGCCGCTGTGACGGAGATGACCGGGGTTCTGCCGGATGAAGTCAACCATCACAGGATCGATGCCAGCGCCCGTTGCCCAGTTGATCCAGTCCTCGACCGTAGGCTCCAGATCGATCGTCCAGAACCGGTCAAGGAGGGCGGGATCCATCTCATTCACGGTGTATTCGGGGGACGCATTGACCGCCGCATAGACACGAGTCTCAGGATGGAGCTTCCAACCATTCAACTCATGGTCCAGGACGATCTGGAATCCGCACTGCATCACCTCGGGAGTTGCACGGTTGAACTCATCGAGGAGGACGATCTTGGGCTTGAGACACGCAGACATGTACCAGTCGGGCGGAGCGAAACGAGTCACCCCGTCGGTGAGTTCGGGCAGACCGAGAAGATCACCTTCAGTCATCTGTGAGAGACGCCGATCGATGAAGTCTTCCTTCGAGAAGCCCAGGCCTTCGGCGATCTGCCGGAAGAGCTGCGACTTACCGATGCCGTGAGGTCCACGGACCAGAAGGGCAATGTCAGGTGGAAGGGCGGGAGCCACTTTGAGGAAGGTCTTGATGTCCATGGAAACACTCCAGTCAGGTTGGTTGAGACACCTTGTTAGGTGGTAGGTCGATTATAACATTGTTCGTGGGTCCCGCACGGGACACCTTTAGATTCGCTCGATCTGCTCTGCATATTGTGGTACACACTTGAGAATGCCGCTGTCATTTGACATTTTGAAGTGGACGATTGATTTCGGTGAGATCTTGACAGTCTGCACAGACTTCATAAGGTCACTGACTGAGGATCCTGTCGTGAGCACCACCCCTTCTTCATTGACAAGATCAAGGCCGATGAACATTGCATTTTGTTCGCCTTCCCATGACTTCACTCTGACCAATTCACCTGCCTCGAGATTAGAGGGCAGCGATTTAGTCAGACGCTTGATATCTTGAATCACAACAGGTAACAATTCCTGATCAGCTCCGAACACCAGCGCAGTGAACTCATTGGGATAGCAACTGAAGACTTTCACCTTTCGTCGTTCCCAGAGCTTCGTTGCTGGGCTCCTGCCATTCCATGGGTTACCTGGAGATGTGATCCAGCAGGCATGAGCATCATTGAGCCTTGATTTCTCCAGAGCAGCATTCAAGACAGAAGTCTGTGATGCTCCAGGATGCTGCATAATGAACTCGCAGGCAGCTCTGACTGCTATGCCGGCATAACCTTTTGGGATTCGATACTCATTGACGACTTCACCTACTTTTATCATGTGATCCTCTTTTTACAATATCATTATAAATAGCTTATTTTGTCACACACGTTGTACATTTAGCAACCGTGAGTTATATTTACATCATCAAGGAGGTCAAATGTCCAAGAAGCAAAAACTCATCGCAGCTATTATAGCTGCAGTTGTTGCCGCAGTTGCAGCTTTCTATGCCAATTTCGGCAATGACGCGGTTGCAGCATCAGCTGAAGATGCAACCCCTGCTGTGGTCGAGCCGGTCGTAGAGCCTGCTCCGTCTGTGACTGCCCCTGCAGCTGATGTGGCTCCTGCCGCTCCAGCTACAGACGCAGTTCCAGCTGCACCCAGCACGACCTGATAATAACTCAGGTCGACCCTAAGGCTCAGGCAGACATTAAGCTGCCTGAGCCTTTTTGTTTTCCTTGTCCATGGTGACGACGATGTCTCCTTGAGTAGGAGGAAACAAGAGTTTCGTTCCAGGGATAAGAACCCATGCCCGACGAATCGGTGATGGACCCGGATTCTCTGCCTCACCGTCAGTGCAGATAATCACCCCGTCGAATTCCCCTCGGTGCTTCTTGACGAAGTCGTTGACCGCGATGAAGGATGTTCCACCGGAACGGTACCGGACAGACGGCCTCTTCTGACCTTTCTTCCATTCGAAAGCGTCTTTCTCGTCGACGGTGTAGTCAAACGGAAAGAACTTGAATGTGACTTGCTTTGCCAGCCCGCCAAGAACCGCATAGATCCGTTCGAGGTCAGCATCACCAACAGAACCCGACATGTCAACGAAGACTGCGACGGTTGCGGTATGGGACCGATGGACACCAGGATGGATGTATGGGTACTTCCTGTTGATCTTGCGGAGAGTCGACGACTTGTTGAGGCGTTGACTTGTTCCAACGAAGTTCTGCAGGATCTTCTTCCAGTCGACGGTGTCATCGACCATCTTGCGGAGTTGTTCCCTCATCTCTGATGAGACTGTGCCCCACTGGCCGTTTCGGTCGCATTTCTTCACGGCGTCTTTGAGGGCGGCCTTGATTCGAGCATCAGCGACTGCACGTTCCTCATCAGTCATCTCGCCCCAGGCATCATGGTCATCCATGCTTCCAACACCGGAGCCACCGGGCATGCCATCACCGCCGGGCATGCCTTCACCGGTGATGGTGCCCTTGATGTCTTCGTCTTCCATCAACCGAGCAAAGTACCATTCCATGGACTCATTGAGGGGGAATGTCTCAATCTTCTTGGAGACCATCTGCCATTTAGCCAACTGGGCAGGGTCCTTGATCTGGGAGAGGTCGAGAGGCCGACCGGGCCGAAGGCCGCACTTGGGCATCTCTTCATCAAGAATGATGCTGTTGATTGCAAGGTCACCTGCCCAGTTGGCAATCGAATGGGGCGTCAGGCGGCGGGACGTGCAGTGCCGAAAGATGAGGTGGTATGCCTCATGTTTGAGGACACCAAAGTGTTCCTTCGGGTTCAGTGCTGCCATGAATCGCGGACCGTAATAGAGGTAGAGTTCTCCATCACGGACACAGACACCTGCGGTTGGCATGTTCTCTTCGCGGATCTTGGTGACACCCCGCATGATCTCGGCGAAGAACGGCTCCGTGAGAAGCATGTTGATCAAGTGGGGTTGGATGTCATATGCAGCAGCGGTCGCCGCATCAGCGCAGTA